>LSQA01000013.1_pt1 | contig 55652 bp, 59 predicted proteins | sample 651271 | NCBI WGS metagenome assembly LSQA01 (sample SAMN04438314, study PRJNA306036) | termite gut metagenome | isolation source: viral DNA filtered from gut of termites from termite colony 3 | host: Coptotermes formosanus | place: USA: New Orleans, Cypress St. | collected 2013-06-21 | reverse complement strand
AAACACGGCGTGTCGGTGGCAGGGTCAGAGGGGTATAAGGGGCTGACCCTGACCTGGGGCTGTGTTTTGACCGGCTTGATCTGGGGCGGCTTAGTCCGCCTTTTCCTCGTCCATCATGTAACCTGGAGCGTCAATTCCGCCTGTCATCTGTGGGGCTTTCAGCCCTTTGCCAGCAATGATCTAAGCCGGGATAATGTTTTGTTTGGCATTCTGGCGATGGGCGAAGGCTGGCACAACACGCATCACGCCTTCCCCTCGTCGGCACGCCATGGACTAAGCTGGTGGAAACTCGACGTAAGCTACTGGGTCATCCGCACGCTCGCCCTGCTCGGCCTTGCCTGGAACCTGAAATTGCCCTCGGCGGAACTTCAAGCCCGCAAACGCAACATCGGCTGATCGCTCTCGCGACAGAACCGGCGCACTGCCGATGGGTTGTGGCACGCCGACGTTGGCGAAGCCCGCGATCGATCTCGCCGTGCGAATCCCAGTCGGACTGGCACGCGGCAGGCGGCCAGGGAAAACTCCGCACGCCAAACCGGACCAAAGGTTCGCGGCCGGATCGACACGGCCTCTTGCCCGCGGCGCCCTATCCCAAGATCTTCTTCCCCCGTTCAGCGCTTTGCCAAAAAGATCGCCCGGCCAGCTCTCGCGGCCTTCATGGCGCCGGGAGGGTGCAACGGGTTTGGCCCCCTCAAGCGTAGAGCTTTTGAATGGGCGGATTGGCGCTGAGAATGTCCCCCTCTGGCGAGGATTGCACGAAGTAGCTATGCGCGACGATCAAGTTGGACGCGTCGGGGCCCGTGAGAACATTGACTCGGTAACAATGGTCCCAAAGGAGCCGTACGACCACATCGATCAGATGGGGAGGCCGGCCCAATAACGACAAGGTGCGGCTCCTGATGCGACCGCCGACGGAAGCCCGTTCGCGGTTTTCCTCATCACTTTGCAGTTCGCCTTCCGGCGATTCGACCCGATTTTTGCGCATGACCCCATCTCCTGTTCGTGTCTTTCCCTACCGACGAGCCAGTGCTCGCCGTGAATTTGGCTTCGTCGTTTCGGAGAGGGATTGGGTCCCCATCGCGCAACCTCGAACCCGAGGCTTTCGCTCACTTCAGACGGCTCTAAGTGACATCGGCGGTTGGGTGGACCAACAAAAGCGGCGGTCGAGGCCACCGTTTCCAAACGATTCGGAATTGGGAAGGCGTTGGGAACCGTGACGGATTCGTTCTCTCCCTTCAATCCTATGCATCCTGGCCGAAAAAGATGGCATTTCTCTCGAATTAAAACCGGCATTTGAAGGGGAAGGCGCAAAGGGACCAAGGGCGCAAAGAGGGGTGAAAAAAGAGTTTTAACGCAAAGTGCGCTAAGGGACCCAAGGCGCAAAGAGGGGTGAAATGAAAAGACATTGAACGCAAAGTGCGCTAAGGAACCCAAGGCGCAAAGAGGGCTTTTTCTTCGGGTCGCCGCGTGAAACGGGACGACCAAGCCTGGGATTGCCTTCCAATCGGGCGGCCCCATGAGTGCGTGCAAGTCACAAGAATCATGTGACCGACAAACCCAATCGGAGAGACATCAGCCCCATACTTTCAGAGAAAAGCCGAGGAGTAGGAACCGGTGTTGTGAGGCCGTGCAGGGCCGGTCGCAAAGCCTTGTCCAACGTGCAAGGTCAAAAGCTGGATTCGAAGAATCAGACCAACATTCCGCTGGCTCTTCCGTGAGCCACTCAAGGTGGGTCAACCCACTCAAGGTGGGTCAACCCACTCAACCCGCCCAGCGCTTCATCGCTCCGAGCACATCGGCCAGGGGCACCGTGGCGAAGGTGCTTGCATAGTCGGACATCGCGTAGGGAATGACGAGGTTTTCGCCGTGGACCACCGCACCGCAACTGTAGACGACATTGGGCACATAGCCCTCGCGTTCGTTGGCGTCGGGTTCGAGGAGGGGCACTTCTAGCCGGCCGATCAGGCGCGAGGGGTCGGCGAGATCAAGAAGATAGGCACCCATCGAGTACTTGCGCATGGGGCCGACCCCGTGAGACAGCACCAGCCAGCCGGCCTCGGTTTCGATCGGCGATCCGCAATTGCCCAACTGGACGAATTCCCAGGGGTAGGTCGGCTTCGCGATCAGCACCTTGCTGTACCAGAAATGCGGCTGGTCGGAATACATCAGGTAGATGTTCTCGTTGTCTTGCCGGCTCAACATGGCGGATTGCCCGTTGACCATGCGCGGAAAGAGGGCAAAGCCCTTGTTCTTCACTTCCGTTCCGTTGAGCGTGCTTGCCTTGAAATGCAGAAAGTCGGCCGTTTCCAGCATCTGCGGCAGCGTGACGCGGCCATCGTAGGCCGTGTAGGTGGCATAGTAGCAAATGCGCCCGTCGCCATGCGTGAAGCGGACAAAGCGGGCATCTTCAATGCCATTGGTTTCGGTGGGCGACGAGGGGAAGATGATCCGTTCCGACACATGCAGCGACGGATGGAAGCGGACTTCGTAATTCGCCTTGGCGAGTACCAGCATGACGCCGGCAACCGGTTCGAACTCGCGCGCCCTCGACCGATTGCTCTTGAGCATGTTCGTCAACGTGCGGTCAAGCTCTGCAAAGGTGAAGGTTTCGCCAAGCGCGGCCATCGTCAGCTCGGTTAACGGGCCATTGATGCCCAGTTCGGTAAGCTTGCGGTAAAAAAGGGCTTTTTCAAAGTTGACATTGGGCACCACTTCGGGCGTGGCGACATAGCGGGTCGGTTCGTCGACCTTGATCGTGCTCTCGGCGTCGATCGTGCCGGAGCGGAAACTGATCGACGAGATATGCCCCTCGCCGGTAGCGCGCAAGCTAAGGATGAACCGGCGCGAACCGGCCGGCAGGGCCGATTGATCGGGGTGCCAGACCATCGAGGGATTGAAGAGGGCGGCCGATTCGATCGAGTATTCTTGAGTGAAATAGGCGCCGATGAGCAGGCGGCGCGATTCACCAAGCGGGTGATCGGTGAAGAGGTGTTTGCGAATTTGTTCGAAGCGGCGGCGGAAGAATTCGTCGGTGCGCTGGTGGCGATCGCCAAAATCGCGCATCACGGCCATCAACTGGGCCTCGACCTCGGAATCCGAAAGGGCCATCACGCGGGCGATGATCCGCTCGACGCGGCTATCGTTGGCAAGATCGAACGGCCGAATCACGACGCGCGAGTTGTTCGGCTTGAGGACGATCCCCGTTCGGTGGACTTTCATGGCGGAAGATCTTCAAACCTCAATGGGAAACGGTCACTTGGCCCCAGCACACTACAGCTTCTGGCGGAAGGCCGCCAGTGCGGTTTCGCCTGACTCCACGGCACTACAGCTTCTGGCGGAAGGCCGCCAGTGCGGTTTCGCCTGACTCCACGGCACTACAGCTTCTGGCGGAAGGCCGCCAGTGCGGTTTCGCCTGACTCCACGGCACTACAGCTTCTGGCGGAAAGCCGCCAGCGACGTTTCGCCTTACTCCACGGCATTACAGCTTCTGGCGGAAAGCCGCCAGCGACGTTTCGAGTTGGCTCATCTCCGCTAGCGCAAGCAAAAAGGAAAGCGTCGACTCGGCCCCCTGATTGCGGTTGATGCGGTCTTCCTGGAGTCCATCGCAACAGCCGCCGGTGGCGGGGTCGTAGAGATCCTGACCGAGGTCGTTGCGCCCAAGAAACCACTCGAAGGCCGAGTGGGCCTCGTCGATCCAGACGGGGTCCTTGGTCGCGCGGTATGCGTCGAGGCAGGCCGAGACCGTGGCGCACGCTTCCACCGGCTGCTGGTCGAAACGCGCCCGTTCTTTCCCCTTACGGTAAAAACCGTTGCTGCCGATCGGCCTGAAATGCTTCTGGGGCGCTCTCTGAACCGTGACCAGCCAGGCGAGCGATTGCAAACCGATTTCGAGCGCGCGGGCGTTGCCGCTTTCGCGACCCGTGACGATCAATGCCTGGGGCAGCCGGGCAATGTCGTAACTCAATATCTCCTCGAACCAGGGCCAGTCGGGCGTGGTGGTCCGGTCGAAGACATCGATCAACTTCGCGGTAAGCAAATCGCGCATCTGCGTGGCGCTACGATCTCCGCCAAAACGGCGCAGGTACTCGCGGATACCGAGCAGGCCAAACGCCCACGTCCGCGGCGAAGTCGTCTCTTGCATCACCGGAAGGGCCGGTTCGAAGAGCATGGCGGCCCAGGCCGGCAGATCGGGCTTGCGTGAACGGCCGACGCAAGTGCCCAGCGCCCAGAGGGCCCGGCCGTGCGAATCTTCCGAACCGGTGACTTCGAGCCAGCGGCGGTCGAAGCCGAGGAAATTGCGAAACCGCCTTGTTTCCGGATTGAAGGCCGCCTGCAAAAACGCGGCGTAAGTCGTCGCGAACCGGTCGACTTTCGCCCGCGCCTGGCCAAGTTCCTCAAGCAGCACGGTAAGCAACAAGGCGCGGGCGTTATCGTCCGTGCAGTAGCCTTCGGCAAAGTTGGGAATGGTGTGCGTGGCGTGCTGAATCATGCCGGTCGCGTCGGTGAGGCGCGAAACGTGGTCGAGTTGCCACTTCGGCAGATCGGCCTGCTGATCGGCCAAACTGCGCACGGCCAGCGGTTTGAACGGCTGATCCTGCCGGCCCAGGCGCGTTTGCTGAAACAACGCCATATACCTCTCGGCCGATCGCTCCCAGATCATGGTCCGTCCAAGGCGATACGCCTGCTCGCACATCGCCCGGCGCCTGGCATCGTCACCGAGCAACCCCGCGACCTCGCGCGCCAGCGCCTTCGAATCGGCGAAGGGCACGATCACGCCCCGGCCCTCGGCGAGCAGTTCTTCGGCGTGCCAGTAGGGAGTCGAAACAATGGCCTTGCCGCAACCGAACGAATAAGCCAGGGTTCCTGAAGTGATTTGCGCCGGGCTGAGATAGGGAGTGACATAGATATCCGCAGCGCGGATGAACTCGGTGAGTTCGGTGAGTTCGACAAAACGGTTGTAAAAGATCACATTCTTGCTGATGCCAAGTTCGCGCGCCAGGCGCTCCAGGCTTAAACGGTACCGCTCGCCCTGTTCGCGCACCAGCGCGGGATGGGTTGCCCCGAGCACGATGTAGGCGAAGTTCGGGTACGATTGCAAAATCTCAGGGATCGCCCGGAGCATATGCTCGATCCCCTTGTTCGGCGAAAGCAGACCGAAAGTCAGGGCGACCTCGCGGCCCTCGACGCCGAACTGTTCCTTGTAATCGTTCGGATCGACGAATGGCGTATCGGGAATGCCGTGGGGAATCAGGTCGATCTTGGCAGGCGCGACGCCGTAAATTTCCAATAGGAGGGTGCGAGCGCGTTCGGTCATGATGACGACGCGGGCCGAGATGGCCGCCAGTTCGACGAGCACCCGCCTTTGATCTTCGTTGGGTTCGCGAAGCACCGTGTGAAAAGTGGTGACGACCGGCATCCGCAAATCGCGCAGCATCCCAAGGATATGACTGCCGGCCGGACCGCCGAAAATACCATATTCATGCTGGAGGCAAACGACATCGGTATTCGCGAAGTTCAGGAAGTCGGCCGCCCGCCGATAGCTCTCAAGATCCGGCTCGGCGATTTCAAAGCGGACTTCGGGCGGATAGTCGTACCCCTCGGCGCGGTCGTTAACCGGAACCACGAAACATTCCGCTTCAGGGAAGCGGCCGGCGATCGACGCGTACATATCGTGGGTAAACGTGGCGATACCGCATTTTCGCGGCAGATAATCCCCGACGAAAGCGATTTTGCGGATCTCGGAATTTCGCATACTTAGCAACTCCGAGCAGGGGATAGGAATTTGGCGGAGGCGGTTATGGATACAACCTCGTCATGGGGGGCGTGGAAGAGAGGATGCCGCCCTCTTGCGAAGCGTGCACGAAGTGGCTGTGAGCGACGACCAGATTGGACTCATCGGGATCCGTCAAAACATTGATCCGGTAACAATGGTCCCACAGGGCGCGCACCGCCACTTCGATGAGGTTGGGCGGCCTGCCCAACAACGAGAGGGCGCCGGTTCCGATGCGTCCGCTGACGGAAGGCGGCTCGCGGTTGACTTCATCACTTCGCGCTTCGCCTTCTGACATTTCGACCCCTGTCTTGCGCATGCCCCTCATCTCCTGTTCGTGTCAGTCAATCTCCACGAGCACATGCCCGCGGATCTTTGGCATCATCACATTGGAGCGGGACTTCAACACCAGCGCGCAAAATCCAGTGCGGGTGATTCCGCTAGCTTTGAAAGATTGCGTAAACCAATGGCTTCGGCACAACCGAAGCTACCGCTTCCAAGGATCTCGAAAGCGGGAAAGCGCTGGAAACCGTGACAGATTCGATCTCTCCCTTCAATCATATGCATCCCGGCCGCGCCGGATGGCATTTCTCTCGAATTGCACATCCTGCACGCAACTGAAGCGAACCCTGTTCCAGCCAAGGCCGGTTTTGCAGCCCAGCGTGACACCTCTTCCCTTGCTCTGCTCCGTATCGCAAGGGAATGTTCAAAAAAGTCGACGAGAAGATTTTTTTGCTCCTCAGCTCTTGGGAGAAGGCACAGAGCGTTCATGGAGAGCGCGTTTGCTGCAAGACCCTGGCGCGCTTGGATCGGGCAATCAATAACTCAGTGGATCTTTAAAATCCTTTATTAGACAGAGCTCACATTAGAATGGGGCAGAAGCTACTCCGCGGCGGCTCGATCGAAGAGCAGCATCAGGTCGGCGCCGGGAATGTGACCGTGGTTGGTGCGAAAGTCGGTCGTGGTCCAGAGGCCATCATAGTAGCGAATCATGAAAGTCAGGATCACCCGCTCCGAGCCGTCGCCGGCGATCTCGCTGGCGTAGGTCAGCTTCGCTTCCGTCGGTCCGAGCATCCTCGACAATTTCAGCTCCGTCTTCACCTTGGGCTGGGCGCCATCGTTGATCCACCACCGATTCAGGACATCCGTTATCTTCCTTTGCAGTTTTTCGAGGCTTGCCTTGGGATCTTGCAACCTCGCTTCCTGAACGGGTCGGCCCAGGGCGACGCTGCCGAGTTCTCCCAGACTCAGGGTGACGATGAACATCCCAATGATCAAGGCGGTCAAACGGCGCGGACTCATGGCTTCTCCCTGGCGGAATGAATCATTACTTATTTGAAAGTTAAATAGCAAGATAAAACGGAAGACTTTAGACGCCGGCGTAAACGCCCAGATAACAGGCTAATCTCTGGCGGCCGATGGAGCAAGCTGATTGTGGATTGGTGGGGCATGCGGATGGGTTCTATTTCCATGCGATTCGCCGGGCGCAGATGTTTCGGTAGACGAGCGGCCTTGGCAAACATGGACGATGCGCAATGGGAGCTATGTGCACTCGCATCGGCTTAGTGCCTCTTCTACTGCCACGCCGATCTCTTGCAATGTTGCCCCCGTTGACAACACGATGGCCTTGCTGGCAAGTTCTCCGAATCCGTAATTCATTGCATCAATTCGCAGGGGGATCACCTTCAAAAAGCTGTCGTCGGCTTCCAATTCCAATCCTTTCGCATGCAGGATGAATGTTTGCCACGATTTCACGCCGGCAAGTTTTAGAAGTGGAAACCCCGGGTCCTCCGTCCGAGGTGGATCAGGAACGGCCGCGCGGGAGGCAGCGAGAACTTCAAGGGCGAACTTGCCTTTGGCCGCTGGAATACAATTCGAATCGACCTTGATGTAAGGGCCAATTGTCACCCCTCTGCCGTCCATCGTCCGTGCCCAGGAGTGCAGGTACAGGCTGCTGCCATGTAGAAATATCGCGGCACGTATTATCACGAAACGATCCGTAGTTTTTTCTCAGATTTTACTGCGCCATGACGGGCAATTCTAAGAGCCATCAACTCACCGGCTTGGAATTGCGCGCACGATAAACGACTAATCCGGTTATCGCTGCAACCACGATACTGCCCGTAATTCCGACCGCCGGCGGATACAAACCGAGGCCCACACCCATGCCGCAGGCGCCGCCGGCGATCAGGCCAGGGATGATGATTTTTGCCATGCGAAGCCGATCGGCCGCAGTCATGGGACATCTCGAGGGAAAGTGCCAAAATCCCGGAAAATCTCAAGGGAGATGAGGGCCATGCTAAGTGCAGGTTTGCGACTGTCAATCGGAAGGCAATCGATTGGCAGGATCAAACAAATCGCGCCTGGCCAGCATTTCTAGAATCGCTGGCTCAGGCCGCATCGTCTGGGGCAATTTTCAAATTCCCCAAGTACCAAATCCCTCGGACGAGTCGAGTTTATGGTAGGCCGCCATAAAGGGCTCGCCGCACTTGCCACACAGGATGATCCAGACCTTATTTGGGGATTTGCTTTTCGGATCCGTGCAGAACTTGGTGATCGGCGTCCCACATGCCGGACAATGGCCTTCACCATCGCGCCGATCTTCGATGATCTGTCCGCCGCCCAGCCCTGCCAATGAACGGATAGCTGCCTCATATTCGTCGATGGCTGAAAGGAGGAATGGCAAATCTTTGGCGAAGTGTGCCCGAGCCAGGTCGCGCATTTTTTCAAAAAGAGGCAGGCACTCGTTCAGCAACTCCGTACGAACGGAACTGGGTGATACACTCATCGTCTGACCGCGCTCCATGACGCGGCCCATCAATCCGCTGGCGTGAAAGATGTGATCTGCCCCAGGAGATCTCAAGTTCAACATCGCAGCATCCTCCGCCGCTGACTTGATTGCCCGCCTGGCTCGCCAGGCAAGAATGCGTGTCAACACGCCCAGGCAAGAATGCGTGTCAACACGCCCAGGCAAGAACGCTTGTCCGCACGCATTGCGAACAGGGGCTTGCAACTCTACAATCTCTCTAATCCCTCCTTGCATTCCCCAATGCCCCTCGGGCGTTACTCCATGATGCATCACCGTTCTTTTGAGCGCCGGCATTTCCTGCGGAATAGTCTGCAGATGGGCATGACCGGAGCACTTGGCCTTTCCTACCCTGCCCTCCTGCGGGCCGCCGGCCAGGCCGCTAAGGGAGGATTGGAAGCGGGCCCTGGAAAACCTCAAGCGAAGAATGTGCTTGTCATTTTGGAGCAAGGCGGGCTGTCGCACATCGATACCTGGGATCCCAAGCCCGAGGTCGTCTCCGATCACCGCAGCCCCTACAAGCCCATCGCGACGAGTGTGCCGGGAATGCGCTTTACGGAGTTGCTGAAGGAAACGGCGAAGGTCGCCGACAAGCTGACCGTCATCCGCTCGATGCATCACCCCAAGGAAGGCGCCAGCGGCCACCCTGAGGGCACGCGCTACATCCTGAGCGGCAGCCACCCGGCCAGCCTCGTCAAAATGCCGGATATGGGTTCGGTTACGGCACACCTCTTGCAAAAGACGCCAAGCGGCCTGCCTCCCTACGTGATGGTGCCGGGCAACCACGAACAGGCCGATCAGACCAGCCCCGGTTTCTTGCCCGTGGGCACGAGCGTGTTCAAAACCGGCGGGCGCGACCTGTCGGCGACCGACTGGAAGGTGGGAGCCATTGAGCCCAGGGCCGACACCCCTTCGTCGCGAATTGGCGATCGCCGCCATCTATTGGACGGACTTGCCGGCACCATCGATCCGTTCTACTCGCAGGCGTTCGACACGTTGACGAGCGCGCAAGTCGCCAGGGCTTTTGACTACCTGGGCGAACCGGAGAAAGTCCGCGAACGCTACGGTAAGGGACACCGGGGCGCCTGCTACCTGGTGGGGCGCAAGCTGATCGAGGCGGGCGTGCGCTTTGTCACAGTCGATGTGCGCTGGCCGCTCACGCCGGAAACGCCGGGCGGCGACAATTTGAACTGGGACCGTCACGATCTCATTTACGCGCCCGGTTCGTGTGGAACGATTCGCGACAAGGCGGGCGGCGAGGGGAGATATGGCATCGGCCACTGGGTGATGATGGGTTCGACCGATCGGGCGTTTGCCGCGCTGATCAGCGATCTGGACGATCGCGGCCTGCTCGCCGATACGCTCGTCTGTTTTGTCACCGAGTTTGGCCGCACGCCGAGGCTGAACAAATTTCAGGGGCGCGATCACTGGCACCATGCCTACTCCATCGCGTTGGCAGGTGCGGGTGTACCGGGCGGCCAGGTGATCGGCGCGACTGATCGCGAAGGAGGACGCGTGCTCAACGACCCTCATACTCCCGAAGCCTACGCCGCAACCGTGTATGAGAAACTGGGCATCGACCGCGCGCGGCCCCTCTACACCGCCAACAATCGGCCGGTGTTCCTCAATCAAGAGGCGGAACCGATTGCCGCGCTCTTTTAACGATCGCGAATATAAAAAAGCGTATTTTTTATCTATTAACTCTCGATTTTGAAGTGAACTTGTGCAACGATTTTCTATCCTCTCGAACTGGACCCGTGTTGTTCTCCTACTGCTCGCCTGGTCGGTTACGGCCACCACGGCCTTCAGCCAGGATTCGCAGAATGATTGGCCGCAGTTTCGTGGGCCGAAAGCCGACGGTGTGGCCGATGGGCGCAACTTACCCATCCAGTGGAACAAGGAAAAAAACATCGTCTGGTCGGCCGAATTGCCGGGTTGGGGGAATAGTTCGCCGGTCGTCTATGGCGACCGGGTCTTTGTCACGACGCATGTGAAAAAGCCGCAGAAGGCGCTGTTGACCCTCTGCTTCGACAAGAATACGGGCAAGGAACTATGGCGTCATGACTTTGGTTTTGGCGTCGATCAGAATACCCATGTCAAATCGTCGCTGGCGGTGAATACGCCAAGCGTGACGAGCGATGCGCTTTATGTGGCCTTTGGCAATGCCGACATTGCTCGCTACACGCATGACGGCAAGCTGGTCTGGTTAAAGCGATATATGGAGGAGTTTGGCGATCCCAAGATGGCGTGGGGCTACGCCGTCAGCCCGCTCGTGCTGCACGACTCTGTGCTCTTCCCCTGGAATCATCACAAGGGCCCTTGCTACCTGATTGGACTCGACAAAAAAGCAGGAAAAATCGAATGGAAGCAGGATCGGCCGATCGGCACCGGACATGCCACGCCCCTGCTCGTCGAGCATCATGGTCAAAAAGAACTCCTCATTCCGGGCCAGAACCGCCTGACCGCCTTCGATGCCGTCACCCACAAGCAGCTCTGGGTCTATGGCGAGGGCGAAGGCATGTACAACGGCGAGGTTATTTCCAGCCCGGTTTATACCGACGGCGTCGTCTACTTGCAGTTGTTTCGCGAAACGAGCATCCAGGCAATCCGGCTTATGGGCGATGGTCAGCCACCCCAACCTCTGTGGAAGAGCAAGAAGCCTGGCCCCGTGGAGTCGTCGGTGCTCTATTACCGGGGGCTGGTCTATGCGCTCATGGACAATGGCGTCATCGTTTGTCTCGACGGCAAAACCGGCGAGGAGCTTTACCGAGAACGGCTGGCAGGCCCGAGCAATTCGTCGCCCGTGGCAAGCGATGGCCACATCTACTTGAGCGACAACGACGGCAAGACCTATGTCCTGGAAGCGGGACGACAGTTCAAACGCCTGGCGACCAATGACCTGGGCGAGCGCATCTCGGCATCGCCGGCGATCACGGGCAATCGGCTGATCTATCGCACCGATTCTCATCTCTATTGCATTGGGGAGAAGTGAGCGCGCCGATCGAACCTTGGCGCGCATCATCTCACTCCTGAATCGACGTCCGGCTCATAAGACAACTGCGGGTGTTCCAGATCGATACCAAGGGGCTGTCGCCATGTTGAATCGCAGGAATCTACTCGCCGCATCGGCTTCAGGCCTGGCCTTGCTGGGCGCGGGATCCAGCGGGCAGGCGGCCAATCGCATCGCGCCAAAGGCTGCACGGCCATTCCGTATCGGCGTCTCGACCTACTCGTTCTGGCACTTCAAGGGAAAGCCGGTACCGATTCTCGATTGCATCGACCAAGCCGCCGAGTTTGGTTTCGATGGGGTCGAGATCTTGCACGTGCACATGGAGAAGGATGCGGAGGCGCAGGGCAAGAGAGTCGACGGCGCGCTTTTGGGTCAGATCAAGCAGCGGGCCTTTTCGCTGGGACTGGCGCTGATGGGTTTTTCCACGCACCAGGGCTTTGTGTCGCCCGATGCCGAAGTGCGCAAAAAGAACATCGAGCATACGGCGAAGTGCCTGCAACTTGCGCACGACCTGGGCATTCCGACAATCCGAGTCAACACCGGCCGCTGGGGCACGATCAAGAGCTTTGACGAACTGATGGCGAACAAGGGCCGAGAACCGATTTCCGAAGGCCGCACGCTGGATGAGGGATTTGCCTGGGTCAATGACTCGTTTGAAAAACTGCTTCCCACGGCGGAAAAGCTGGGCGTGGTCATGGGCCTGGAAAACCACTGGGGTCTGGGCCGCGAAGCAACCGGCGTGCTGCGCGTGATCAACGCCGTGAAATCCCCGTGGCTGCGGGCGACGCTCGACACCGGCAATTTCCTGGAAGACGCGCCCGCCCAGATGAAGGCGATGGCCCCCGTCACCGCGCTGGTTCAGGCCAAAACCTACCATGGCGGCGGCGAATGGTACACCCTGGAAACCGACCACGCCGAAGTCGCGTCCATTCTGCGCGATGCAGGTTACAAGGGATGGATTTCGCTCGAAATGGAAGGCAAGGAAGATCCGAAAACGGCCGTGCCGAAAAGTCTGGCGCTGTTGCGCAAGGCGTATGGTTGAGACCGGCAAGGATCAAAAGAAGTGCGGTCAACGGCTCTGCAGGCGCGTCGGTCACGAAGGGATCGCGGACGAGGCAGAGAATTCACGAGCCCGAGTTTGCTCGAGAGCGCCTTGCTCGCCGGATCGACGAATCGCAATAGTTCGTGCTTCCATTCCTTGGCATAGTCGATGCCGATTCGCGGCGTGGCGATCAATTGCGGCCGGTCTTCCGGATCGTCAAGCAGGTGCAACTCATCCCCCGTCATCATGACGCCATTGTCGGCACGGGTGATCTGAAGCCCGCGCGCCAACTTACCCGGCCCCGCCAAATCGACCGCCCAGCCATCGAGCGGTTCGGCCGCCCGAATGAGCACGGCCTGGGGATCATCAACCTGAGCGGCGACAATATTGAGCATGTCGTACATGCCATAGATCAAATAAACATAAGCCCGACCGGCTTCGCCGAACATCACTTCCGTTCGGTTCGTCCGCCCTTTCGATGCGTGGCAAGCAAGGTCATGCGCACCGACGTAAGCCTCCGTTTCGACGATCCGCGCACGCAATAACTTTCCTGGCTTCTTCCCCTCACGCCGCACAAGGACTTTGCCAAGCAGCGCTTGCGCCAGCTCGATCGCCGGTCTGGCGAAAAAAGATTGTTCCAATCGGATCAAGAACTCCACCTCGGCGTCAGTAGGCGCGTCCGAACGAAATACGAAGACATTTTAACGCAAAGGCGCAAAGGTAGAAAAGTACGCAAAGGAGGTTGATTGAAGGAGGAGGACACCGACTTCAAGGGGCGCCGGTGTTGGCATGCGAGGGAACAATGGCCCATTTGTGGTTTCGCGCTGAGATGACCTCGACAAGTCAATGAATTCCTTGTTGATGGGAATCGAACATTTCGGATCCCGAACAGGGGGGAATAGGCCATTGGCGTCGCGCATGATGCGATTTCTATTAGGATGATTACTGAACCGAACGGTCCACCAACCCATGTCACCACGCCGATCCATCCCCGACTACCTCAGCCGGTTTCCCCTTTTGGAAACGGGCGACCTGGATGAATCGCGCCAAATCACCGCCTCGACGTGGGAAAAACACCGTGTGAATCTAAGGGACAAGGGCCCGTTTCATACGCGGATCAATGGAATCGGAGACAAGGATTGCAGTCTGGCCTATGTGAATTGTTCCAATTCCTTGCGGATTGAATGCGAGCCCGGAATCGATCATTACTACCTGCAGCTTCCGCTTTCTGGCTTTCTGGAACAATCGATCAACGGGGTCAGGGCCGCGGCGGATCCCTTGCATGCCGGGCTACATAGTCCGGGCCAATCCCTTGTTCTCTCTCCCACGCCCATCCAGTTGCTTCTTTTTCAGGTCCACAGGGAGCGCGTCCATTCCGTCTTCACCAGTCGGGCATTTCCGCTATCGCAAATGGAATCTTGGGCTCACACGCTTTCGTTGCAAACAGTGCCGGGCAAATCCCTCAAACGTTATGTTCTCTGGTGGGCCGAAGAAATCAATCGGATCGATTCTCCCCTGACCGGCACGGATGCTTTTGCCCATGCCAGTTCGACCGTCCTAGCGCTCTTGGCGGACTGCCTGGAGAGCCTGAGGCCTTCGCCAAAATCCAAGTCACCCCATTTCGGCTCTTCCTTCCTTCAGAACCTTGAACTTTGGATGGAGGCGAACCAGCTTAAGGCACTGAGCGTGGACGACCTTGCCATCCAGGCGGGAGTTTCCACCCGCATGGTTCAATTAGCCTTTCAAAAATACCGAGAGTGCACGCCCATGCAATTTTTGCGCAACCTGCGCCTGGAATCGGTGCGTCGGAAATTGAGAGGGGTGAACCATGGTGGCATCCCGAAGATTGCCATGGAATATGGGTTTCTGCATCTCGGACGGTTTGCGGAATACTACCGTAAACGGTTTGGGGAGAATCCGTCCGAAACGATTAGGAAGTGGAAAAGTCTGGATTAATAAAAATCAAAGATAGCCACTAAATCATTGTAAATATCACTATGCAATTATTACTTTCAAAAAAAAATTCGTTTCGAATTGATTTCAAGGTAATCCCCCCCCCCACTTGCTTAGAAAAATCTCCGGACTAATCCTTTGGGATTTCGTTTTTCGGATAGAAAGCCCTTCTTTTTCCTGCGAAAATAAGGCCGGCACAAACCAGCCAAACTACTCATCTCTCCTCTCCCATGGACTTTTACCATGATTTCCCTCCCTTTGGGTCGGTTCCGGGGTCGATTTTTCCTGCCGGTGTACAAAAAAACCAGAGGTTTTCGGCCCGGCCTGACCTGTCTTGAGGATCGGACCGTTCCAGCTGGAGTCTTGATGACCAATGGGAGCCTCACCGGCGTCGCCACCTGGGGGATTCAACCCACCTCCCCCATCGACCAATCAGTTGCCTCGTTTTATACTGCGGTCGACATTGTCACCAAAGACGTCAACAACCAGCCAATCGATTTCAATAAAGACGGCTATTCCGACCTGGTCCAGACCGGTGGTATCGAGGAAGTAATCGGCTACGGAACGCACGCCACCTCTCTTGTCCCCTTTTTTCACGGTGGATTCGGCAAAGTGGCTTTTGGGGGACCCAATGGACTGACTTATTCCACGACGGGAACGGTCTCCCATGGCATAACCAATCAATTTCTTGGCTCTTCTTTTGCGATTGCCGACCTGAATGGCGATGGCTTTCAGGATATTCTGGCTCTGGATAGCGCCAGTACCAGCGGTGCCGGTGCCCAGTCCGTCCGCTATCTTTGGGACCCGGTCAATCAGGGCTTTACCAAGACGGCAGGCGGTGCTTTGGATGCCTGGGCCGACCGTTATGGTCAACTGACTTTGGGGGATGTCAACGGAGACAATGTCCCTGACCTGATTTCCAAAAATTTTTCCACCACCCCGGTCGATGATCCCAAACTGGGCACGGTTCTGCCCATGACCGGTTTTCAAGTCTACCTCGGCAAGCTTGATCCGAGCGCGAACCGCTGGATTGGCGATTTCGAATCGACTGCTTATGCATCGATCAATCTCCGCCAATCTATTAGTTCTTGGGGCATCCCCATCAATAGTACCACTTTAATCAAGACGACAACACTTGAGGCCACGCCTGTCATCAACACGGTCCTGGCAGACTTCAATGGCGATGGCAAGCTGGATCTGGCCATCCCCGAAGCCGATGGCATCTCAGTATTTCCCAACCCCGGTGATGGCAGGTTCACCCAGTCGAGCGCTCTCTTTTTCCAAACGGCGGGTTCCGCCAACGGCCTAAATTTAGCGACGGGTGACTTCAATCATGATGGCAGGCCCGACCTCGCCACCAGCCCTAATGTAGTGAGCCTCGAGTTGATGGGCGACCTTTCCCCCACCCTGCAGCAGTGGCAGGCTTCCACCGCGCCATTGAGCGTCTTTCTCAACACCACTCCCGCAGGCGGACCGATCGACTTTTCCCTCATTGCGGTGAATGGTTTCGCGACCGGAGGCTTCGCGGCAAACGGCACGATCGCCCTTGCCGATTTCACTGGAGATGGCAACCTCGATATCGCGGTGGCCAGTGGATCCAACGTGTCAACTTTTTACGGAATCCTCGAAGGAGATGGCCAAGGCGGCTTCGCTACGATCAAACAGTTCACCGGTTACAGTAATGCGACGGATGGCTATGACGACACTTTCCAGCGCGCATTGGTCTATTTGAATACCGGGGATTTCAACAACGATGGCCAGATTGACATCGCTTCCACCGCGCTCAATATCGGACCGGATGGAACTCCTGGAACGGGCAAAAGCAACCCAGCGGTCGGCATCACCGCCCTTTCCTTCAACCAGACCTACCCCACACCGGTCATCAACACCGTGACCATTGCCCCCGCGACGGTGGGCGTGCCCTATAGCCAGCAACTGCAAGTGATTGGTGGCGACCCCAGCAAAACTTTTGCATTCGCGCTTAATTCCATGAGTATCCCAATGCCAACCGGCCTCACATTGAGCCCCACGGGCTTGATCAGCGGCACCCCAACCCAGGCTGGCCCCTTCCAGTTGTTTTTTGATGTAAGCCAGCCCGGTGGTCCCAAGGGAACGAGCCCCGCCAATTTGCAAGTCAATAACAATCAGCCCGGGGTTCTGACCATCGGGCCCGCCACCCTGCCCGATGGGCTCCTGAACCTAGCCTACAGCCAGCAACTGACTCAGACGGGCGGAACCGGTTCCATTGCCTGGGCTGTGAGCACTGGATCCTTGCCTCAAGGCTTGAGCCTGAGCCCGACCGGTTTGATCTCGGGTCAGCCGACCGCGACCAGCGTCAGCACATTCACCGTCTCCGCTACCGATAGTCTTGGTAACGTCGGCTATCGGCAATATTCCCTGACCGTAACTTCCAATCCGGCTCCCATCCTGGCGGGACCCAATGTCGTGTGTGGCTCAGGAAGCGCTTTGGGCTCGATCACCGTGTTCAACGCGGATGGTACGCCACGATCCTCGTTCCGACCGTACGGTACCAGTTACCTGGGTGGGGTGAATGTCGCCCAGGGAGACGTTGACGGCGATGGCATCAACGATCTGATTACGGGCACCACTCAAGGCGCGGTTTCCCATGTAAAGGTGTTCAACGGCAAGACCCTGGCGGTCATGCTGTCGTTCTACGCCTACAACCAGAGTTTCTTGGGTGGCGTCAACGTCGCCGCTGGTGATGTCAATGGGGACGGTAGAGCCGATATCATAACTGGGGCCGGCCCCGGTGGCGGACCCCATGTTGAAGTGTTCGATGGGACCAACGGCCAGTTAATCGATTCGTTCTTTGCTTATTCTGCGGACTTCACAGGCGGTGTGAATGTCGCATCAGGCGATCTTAATGCCGATAGTAATGCCGATATCATTACCGGCGCTGGAGCCGGTGGTAGCGCCCATGTCGAAGCATTCTCTGGCGCCGATCTTTCCCGACTTCTATCCTTCTACGCCTACGATCCTGGTTTTCTAGGTGGCGTCTACGTCGCAACGGGGGATCTCAATGGGGATGGAACGGCCGATATCGTCACCGGCCCCGGCGCGGGAGGTGGGTCCAATGTGAGGGGGTTCTCGGGAACCGATGGCAGCGAGTTGGCCTCATTCTTCGCATTTGGCGCGAGCAACACGCTTGGGGTCAAGGTATCCGCGGCGGATCTTAATGGCGACGGTAAAGCCGATTACATTGCCGGCAACGCGACCAACGGCGCCCAGGTTTCCGAGTTTGACTCGGTAACCCTGGGCCTGCTCAAAACCTTTGAAGCGTTCACCGAACCCACTGGCGTTTCCGTCTCGGGTCAATCGGCCTGATTCAGGATTGCAAAAATGAAAAACCCAACAGGGAGGGAAGGCGATTTTTTGCCTTTTGCTCCCTGTTTTTTTGCCTGATTGATTTCTTTAGGGTCGAGCAATTTCTCGGCATGGCGATCACCAGCGGCCGATCTGTCGGGTCATCGAGAAGGTGCAGCCGGTCGCCCGTCATCATGATGCCATTGTCCGCACATGTGATCTGCATCCCGCGAGCCAATTTGCCCGGCCCGGCCAAGTCTACCGCCCACCCATCCAGCGGTTCCGCCGCCCGTATAAGCACTGCCTGCGGATCATCGATCTGGCCGGCAACAATATTCAGCATGTCGTACATGCCGTAGATCAGGTACACGTAGGCCCGGCCTGCTTCACCAAACATCACTTCGGTCCGATTCGTCCGACCCTTCGACGCATGACACGCAAGATCATGCGCGCCGACGTACGCTTCCGTTTCGACAATCCGGGCACGCAGCACCTTCCGCCGGACCTGCCGAACCAGGATATTGCCGATAAGCGCCTGCGCCAGGTCGATGGCAGGAATGGCGAAAAACGGCCGTTCCAGCTTGATCAAGCGGTTCTCTCGTTGTCACTCGGCGGAATGCGGGTCGACGAAGTCATTTTAACGCAAAGACGCAAAGGGAAGCAGAAAAGCCGCAGAGGGGATTTTTACATGAGAGGCGCTGGCTGAAGATGCGGATCGCAGCCTCGGAATGGGTCGAAGCAGATATTGAGGTTGCCGTTTGGTGTGTCGGTCTACTTGGGGCCGCTGGCCGAGCAATGCGTCTCCCGCAGCACTCTGTAAGGCCAGTCTGCGAAATATCTCATGGCGTAAGGTCCACAATTCGAGCTCCCTTGCACAGCGGGTAGGAAGCCATGAAATCGGCGATAAGGGCCTTCATCGCCGCGGTCGAATCGCCATAGATGTAAAGCGCTGTCTCAGTCGGCCCCTGCCAGTGCGCCTCGATTTCTCCGTGTCCGGCCAGCCTTTTATTGATTTCGCTGAAAACAAAATTACTGTCCGTCGTTTTGTAGACCTCGTCGGGTAGGTTCACGCCATCAAGGTAGATGGCAAAGCCCTCCCGAACTCCAAAGGGAAACACTCGTTCGTCTGCTTGGTCGAAAATGCGTAGCTTGGACCCCTTTGGTGCACCGCGTTGTTCGAGGAACTGAATAACAAACGGGATGCTATTCTCGGGCGAATGAAGAAACATATGTACGTCGATGTAGTCAATTTCGCCTTTCTCGGTCAGCATGCTGCCGCCACCGTCGATCTCTCCATAATGATGCTGTCTGAGCTCTTCGTCGAGCGGGTCTTCGTATCGCTCACCTCGATCGATCGGACCGATTTTGTGATTGAACTCGGCGGTAACCTCGATCCTTTCCTCTGAGCTAGGTTTCGAAGGAGTGGGACGGCGTCCGATCAATCTGCTCAAAAAAGAAAAAATACTCATCGTGATGATCCGTCGCATGACATGAATGTGCGAAGGCCGAACGACCAATTTCCCGGCGGGGAATCAGTTGACATCGAAGTTCTAGAGACCTGTATGCCCGGTCGGTCAGGTGCACCACCTAGTTTGACGTTCCTTGCTACCTGACCCGATCACGCACCGCTTGCCATTGCTCCCAGAGCCGTTCCGGGTCGAGTCGGGGGATCGGCATCTGGGCGTCCAATGAAGCATAGAACCGCTCAGCCTTTGAGAGCGACATGGCCGTGCACTCCGCCCCGTCGCGCACCTCCAACACCTCAGCCTCGGTGAGCGGCGATCCCTTTTGCCGCTCGCGGGCAGCCAGCAACATGGCCAAGGGGTTAAGGAATACGGGGACTTTGGGTTCGGGAATGCCCGCCCGCTTGCGAACGCTGGCAAAGTTGGCAAAGATGTTTTCGACCACTGCACGGGTGTCGGCAACATTGACGTAGGTCCGGCCGACACCGATCAATTCATGGTGGCCGGGATGGTGCGCCTTGCTACGAGCCGCGGCCTTGGCTTCCGCGATCAACCCGCGGGTCCACTTGGCGGCCGCCCCGACCTTCTCTGTCAGGCACTGCAACACGACCGCTTCCGCGTCCGCCGAGGCCAGGCCTGCCGCCTTGGCGGTCTCCAGCGAGAAACCATACAAGAGCATGCCGAGGACGGAGACACTGATTTCATCTCCCACCCAGCGCCAGTCGGCGAGAACGGCCTCGTTCAGTCCAACGAGACGGTCTGACCATTCCTTACGATTCATCATGGATGATCTCTGAAGATGTTGTCCGTGAGTTTGACAACGCAAATTCTAGGAAGTATCGGCTCGATCCCAGCTCGGCAAACGAGGTCGATCAAACGAGGTCAATTCATGGGCCGCGACCAGGTTTTCTCCCGGGTACTACTGCCCGAAATGAACATTTTGATTCATTCTTCAAATCTTGATAGAACTACAACACGATCCGTGAAACCAAAAAACCAAAGATACAGGTAGCTGCCTCCATGTCCGGAGAGTCGAGCTCGATGCCGACCGTAATCCACATGAACGAGAAAGGGCGCGATCGTGCGGGTCTTGCAATAATAGTACGGGCCGGCAGCATGGTTCTTCCCGTCGGAAATATCAGTGAAACCGGGCGCTTGATTCCAATCGCCGACGACAACGCTTCGAACCTGCGGTGAGCCGACTCGATCGGTGAGAAACCAGAGGCCAGCGTAAAGTGCGGGTGCGGCCGCGAGAATCAGCAATCGCTTCTTTGTGAAATGCCGTCGCCATTTCATGAAACCCTCCGGCGGTCCAAAGACCGAGCTCTCAAGCCTGTTTTGTCGTGGACCCATGGACCGTTCCGCCGTAATGCCGGTTAGCCTTTCGGGGCACGTAGACTTCTCTCGTCGGCAAATCGGCACAAGGCATCGTAAATCGCTTGATTTTGAAGATAGATTTGATTTTGGACATCTTGAACCTTTTCGTCCAAATCATCCATTGCCTTGTACACATCCTCCTCCGGAAGGCTAAAATCATAGAGAGTCAAATACTGATCTGTTTCGGGAAGCGGATTGCCATTCAGGATGATTGTCTGTGCCTCCTCAAGAAGCCTGAGCACATCGGGCAGCCCCAAAACGGCAAGAGCGACATGCGCATCGCGAATCACGTCGCACTCGTTATTTTCGAAGTAGCCGACGAGCCCGCTGCGAGGCACCGAGCCCCGGAAGGTGTTGGCACAGTAGAAGATTCGCTCGTCTCTTGATAAATCTGCGGGCGTCGAATGATACTTTTTGTTAACAAGAGCGGTCCAGTAATCGGTGAATTCTTTGTCGTTCATAGTTTTTCCATAGACTCGGCCAAGCTCATCTACGTTTGCGCAAAGCGTGGCCAGGGCCGCATCGGTGATACCATCTGTTGCAAGGTGCGCTGCGCCGGCATCAGTCAGGTGCAGCGCTTGGTTCGGCGTGCGTTTAAGCACTACTGTGAGACGCCTAGCGGCTACTTGCCAGGATCTGCCCTGAGCGCAGCCTTGTATTTGGCCAGTCGCTCGACGAATTCTGAGTCCTTACCCTCTTCCGATTCCGCCGACAGTTTCACCGCTCGCTCCTGGACCTCGACCGCTTCCTTAATCGAGCCGGCCGCGAATAGACTGGCCGCGCGGGTGTCGGCGACACTGGCGTCCTTCTGGCCGGATAGCTCATCCGCTCTGGCCGAGGCGGATACCGCCAGACTCAAAAGCCCGGGCGCGACCGTTGTTTTTGCCTGCGTGATCGCCTGAGCGACGCGATGGAGTTGATCGGCATCGCCACGATATTGCCCGCTTATGAGTTTCTGACCCAAAGCCAGCGCCCGATTCGCGTCATCGCCGGGGACATCGAGTCGAAAACGAAACAGCGTCAGACCCAGCTCGGGAAATAAGGCCTCATTCTGCGCCAGCGCGGTTTCGAGAAAATTGACCCCGGCTGCATGTGACTTCTTCGTCGCTGCGCTAAAGTCCTTGCGGAGTTTTTTGACAAGACGGTTGTGATTGAGCTGAAGTCGATAGGCGGTGGCCGCGGCCTCGATGTCCCAAGACTTGGCGACAATCTGCTCAAGCGGAAGATCCATGTGCATTGGGTGACCGATCGAGGCGATCCGCCCGGATCCATCGATGATGAAAGTCGTCGGGATGCCACTCTGCTCTGCTTTGGCGAGCCAGTTCTTGGCCATGAACTGACCTGGCCCCCATTCTCTGGACCAAAAAACGGCAAACTTAAGCTACAATATTCCACCTTTAAATGTCTTTTGTGTCTGTAGTCCAAGCATGTTGTTTCGCCACACGGCCCTTCACGGGAGGAGGGGCGTGGGGCGAATCAACATGCGCCCCTTAGCTTAATCGGCTTTCCATAGTAGACTTCTGAAGGAAATCTATAATTTAGCGCCTGATGATATCGTTGTTCGTTGTAGTATCTGAAATACGCGTTTAGACCTCCTTGCAGTTCCTTTACCTCACGGTGACCCTTCAGATAAATCTCCTCGTACTTCACCGTTCTCCATAGCCGCTCGATGAAGATGTTGTCGTAGTAACACCCTCTGCCGTCCATGCTCACTCGGATTCCATTGCCCTCCAGTTTCTTTGTCCAAGCTGCGCAGGTGAATTGGACCCCTTGATCCGTGTTGAAAATTCCAGGCTTTCCCTTGGCAAGCGCTTCATCGAGCATTTCCAGGCAAAACGATCCATCGAGTGTGTTTGACAAATTCCACGCAATCACAAACCGGCTATGCCAATCCATGATCGCCGCCAAGTACATATGACCGGCTGGCATGGGGACATAGGTGATATCCGTGCACCAGACCTGGTTGGGGCAGGTCACTTTCAACCCCTTCAACAGATACGGATAAACCTTGTTTTCCTCGCATTTCCTTGTCGTTCGAGGCCGAGGATAGATCGGCTCCAAGCCCATGAGTCTCATCAGCCTTCCAATCCGTTTGCGATTTGTTTCTATGCCCTCCAATCTCAAGTGGTGGACCATCTTCTTGGCCCCCAGAAAAGGCAGATCCATGAATATTCGGTCCAATTTTTCCATCAATCGGAGATTGAACTCTGGCTCAGGTTTGGCTTCAAAATAGTATGTCGAGCGGCTCAGGCCCAGTAGGGTGCATTGGCGTCGTACACTTAATGTCCGATCCATCGGCTCGACGGCCTGACGCAGGTCATCAATCGTTAACTCGCAGTTTTTTTTTGACCCACTCCAACTCCATCTTCAGACGCCCAATCTGTTCGAAAAGTTCGCCTTTCTCCTTTTCAAATTGAGCCTCATTTCCACCAACGGGACCTTTGCCTGGCTCGGTAAAAATCCCTTCCGCGCCCGCCAAGAGTTCTCTCTTCCATTTGTAAATCAATGTGGCATGCACCCCAAACTGGCTTGTCAATTGACCAATCGTTCGGTCACCTCGCAGCGCAGCAAGAGCCACCTGAGCTCTAAAGGCCGCTCCGTGTCGCTTCCTCGACTTCCTTATCCCCATCACTCAACTCTCCCTTCCAGGTCAAGGAAAGTGTAGCTTAACTGCTGGTCCAGTTTTTGGGGGCCACCTCAAACCCTTCCTTCACGGGCTTGCCCTCGGGAACATCGTCCAGTGCCACGCGGTAGGGCATCTTCTGCGCCGAAAAACGCACCAACTGCGGCTGATGTTCAAAGACATCGACGCCAACGAACACCACGGACGGGTATTTTGCTTGCTGCGCCGCGACATGCGGCACCGCGTCCAGACACGGTCCACACCAGGTGGCCCAGAACTCGAGCACGTACACGGTGCCGGGCTGGAATGCCGTGATCGCGTCGCCTTTGACGAACGACTTGAGGCCCAGCTTCGGGGCCAAATCGCCGACGCATAGACCGTCTTCGGAAAACGCCCGTGACGCCCCAAACAATCCAAGTGCTAGGGCAATGAGGCCGAGACTGGCCAACCGTTTCGCGCACATGACGCCGCCTCTGTCTTCCTAGCCGTGCAAAAAGTCGCACCGGCCAAGACCGGCACAAAGAGGTTGCCCATCACAGAAAACCTAGCAGTTCACCCGGCCCGGTGCAGGGCATCGTTCGACATCTTCGTCTCAGGCGAACCCCGACTTTGGCAATAGCCTTACCGTGTTGGACTCATTTCGGGCACCATCGTTCAGAGCCCATGCAGGCCTCCAGCGACACCCACTCAGAACCTCAAGATTTCCGATTCCCGCTCGTTAGTGTGCAACCAGTAGGTAGGAACCGTCTCGATTTGAACGATTCGTCCTTGCTTTCCTTCCTCCTCCCAAATAATGCGGAAAGTAGACCACTGATCGCCTGTGCAAAAGTCGTACTCCCAGTCTTCCGACCAGCGGTAGGCCCCTGCTACCTCATGCGACCGCTTCCTGACATGGTCAGGCGAGCCGAGTAGTTGCAGCACTTCTTTTGCGGCCATGTTCTGCCTGACTTGGTCCGCTCGGGCTTGTCTGTCAGCAATTTTCTCCGGCATTGGGAAACGTTTTTTTTCACTTAAGCGGAAGTGATAGGCTGCAAAGCCTAGTGGCTCCTGTCCCAGCAGCCGCAGCGAGTGATGAAGAATCGGACGGAAATGCTGAGCTTCCAGCCACCAATCGCCTCCCATCGCGATCGAATCTGTTGAATAGCTTGGACAATCGATTTCTTCCAGACGACGAAGCATGGGAATGCAATGCGCCGCACGATGAGCACCGGCAATTAGGATTGCCGATGTCGCTTGCGTCAGTTTCTCCAAAAGTGGATGCGGTTCCGCGGTCGCTCTTCTGCGTCGGGTCAACAACCGCTGGATCTCCGTTGTTTGGGTGGCCAGTTCCGAGAGCAGATGATAACCCCAAAGCGTTTCTGCCTCTTGCATGGCCGCGCTGAGGACGGAATTGCACTGTTCCGCCTCGCCGAGAAGCGCGGCGTTCGTCAAATCGAGCACCAAGCGGTCGCCCCAGGATGTTCGCCAAACAAAATAGATTCGCTCGTTTGTGTGAAGGAAGTATCGCCGCGAGTGCGTAGACCAGAACTCCCCCGCCGTAGTAGACTGGAGGTGCTTAGCAGCCCAGACCGGGACGTTTTCACGCCCCGATTTCGGTTCAGTTGGTTTGTCTGAGTCTTCTTCTTCCGGCCCGCATATCTTCACTCGAATGATCTCTTGGCCGTCCAGTGAGACGACAATCAGTTCAGGTGTAGACCCATGCGTCCTGATCACCGACCAGCCTTCATCCGAAACGACAAGTTCGTGGGGCGAGTCTTCACCGCGTTCCTGCCACCGTTCCCAGATAACATGATCCGTTTCCTCGCCGAATTCCGCTGAAATGAGCGAGGTATTGGTCGCGGCCAATAGCCGATATCGAAAGCATCGCTGATGCTCGCGGTACTTGAACGGGAATTCGTCTTCCGAGGGAGCCCTTCCATCTTGGTGGTTAATGGTTCCGTTGTGCGGAGAACGAGCTTCCAGGATAAAACTGCCGTTTGGGGATACGGCCTCGCAGTCAGGGTAGAAGATGGAAGTCATGACGAATCTCGTGTATCAGCGACGTCTCTGCCTGCCGGCAAGGATCCATTTTCTCGGGCGGTTTAGCCCAGTCCACCCAAGTACCTACCCAGATGTGTGGTCCGATTACGTTAAAAATCAGCGGCTATTTAGGTGCAAAGCTGGGTGCGGTGCATTCCCTACGCGAATGTGATTGGCCGCTTGTGCTCTCGCGCAACGGCGCACAGCTCCAAGATGGCCTCGAACAAGTTCTCGCCGTCGACATTGTGGAAGCAGTCATAAAGCGACTTGGCATCTTCGCGGTATTCTGCCGTGTGCTCGAATGCGTCTCGCGGCTCTTCCGGTGGAAGTTTTTTCAACGCGGCCCCAATCTCTCGCAATTCACGCTCTAGTGTTGGGATTTCGGCAAGTGACCAATCGCCTTCGCAGTCGGAGAGTTCGATCAGGGTCGGAAACCGCCTCGCACCCAAATGGCGGGCAATGGTGTCGCGGAAACAGCCAAAGTCGCTGTAGTGCCCCACATCGCACGCGGCAAGTTCCTCAGGCTCGTCGTCATTGTCAGCCGGCCCGAAAACACACAAGCACAGCCCCATGTCCTTATCCTCCTGCGCGGAACGATCCCAATCGTTAGCCTCAGGCAACCCCCAAACGCTGCACACTTTGCAGTGCTCGTAGGCTATGAACTGGTTAAGTGGCGGGTCAGGTATTGCGGTATGTCAGCCCAGGGGGCGACAAGATTCTCCGCCGGCTTAACCGCCCTCCGGGGGCGGAAGAGCCGACTCAAGTTGGTCAATCAGTTCACCGATCCGTCCGTCGTCTTGCTCGTCCCGGACCGCTTGCTCGGCCAGCCCGGCCGCCTTCCCGACGGCGGGGAACCCAAGCATCCCGGCGGTCCCCTTGATCCTGTGGGAAAGGGTAGTCACCAGCTCCCGGTCACCAGCGGCCAGGGCCGTCCGGATCGCCGCCACCTGCACCGGTAGGTCCATCGCGTAATGACGAGCGAGGTCGGCCAACTCTTCATCCGTCTGGAACGACTCGCCCCCGCACCGCTGGTCCGATTCCTTGGCCGGCGGGCGGCCCTCCGGCAGGTGTCGGGCCAAGGATGCGAAGAGGGATTGCGCCGCGATCGGTTTCGTTAGGTAGTCGGTCAAGCCAGCTTTCATGAACCGCGATCGGTCGCCGCTCATGGCGTGAGCGGTAAGCGCGATGATTGGGCCGACATAGCCTGCCTTACGTAGCTGCATGGTCGCCCCCACCCCGTCGAGCACGGGCATCTGCATGTCCATGAGGATCAGGTCGAATGTACCGCCCAGGGCTTTCTTGACGGCCTCTCGACCGTTCGCCGCGAACTCTACATCCAGCCCTGCCCGCCCCAGGTAATACGCCAAAACTCTCTCGATATCCTTGCTATCCTCGGCAACGAGGACCCTTCCCGTCAGTGCGGGCGGAGCGGCCTGGACGGTCGACTCGCCGGGTTCGGCCTCGGAAACGGCATCCACGAGGCATTCGCCTTCCACCCAGTCGTCCTCGGTTAGCCCCTTAAGGGGCAGGACGAGCCGAAAGCGACTTCCTTGTCCCGGTTCGCTCTGGACTTGTATGCTGCCGCCGAGAGCTTCGGCCAGCCGCTTCGAAATACTCAACCCCAACCCGGTCCCGCCATACTTTCGCGTCGAGGAACTATCCGCCTGCTCGAACGGGCGAAACAGCCGACCAAGCTGCTCGGCGGTCATGCCGATGCCCTGATCGCGGACCTCGTACCAGAGCGTGCCCGTAGAGCAGTCTGCCCCCATCCGGACCGATACCCTTTGCCCTGGTTCGGAAAACTTGACTGCGTTGCTCAGGAAGTTGACCAGAATTTGGCGGACACGGGCAGGGTCGGTGTTGCAGACCCGGGGCACCCGGCCCTCGGCCCGGATATCGAGTTCGACCCCCTTCTCGTCGGCCGAGACGCGCAGGGCCGACAGCACATTGAGCAAGAGAGGCCATGGCGCGCAAGACTGCACGAAGATGTCGAGCTTGCCGGCCTCGATCTTCGAGATGTCGAGAATGTCGTTGATCAGTTGTAGCAGGTGAGTGCCGTTTCGCCGGATAGCGAGCACCGCGGCCTCGCGGTCTTCGGCCGTTAGCCGCTGATCGAAGAGGACCTCGGCATACCCGATGATTGCCGTCATCGGGGTCCGCACCTCGTGGCTCATGTTTGCAAGGAAATCGCTTTTCGCCTGGGTGGCCGCGGTGGCCCGCTCGATCGCCTGTTTGAGGTCCGCTTCCGCGCGCTTGCGCTGGGAGACATCCCGGATGATGCCCGTAAAGCGTCGATCGGTCCCGCCCCGCAGCTCGCTCACGGTCAATTCGATCGGGAAAAGTGTCCCGTCTTTACGCCGCCCGTTGGCCTCCCTCGTGTTGCCGATCACCCTGCTCGGCCCGCCCTGCAGGTAGGCCGCAAGGTACGAATCGTGCCTGGATCGGTCGTATTCGTCCATCAACACGCTGACGTTGTTCCCGATGATCTCAGGACCCGTGTATCCAAACATACGCTCGGCGGCGGGATTAAACGCCTCGATCACTCCGCGTTGGTCGATCAAGATGATGCTGTCGGCCGCCGATTCGACAATCGCCCGGATCCGGGCGTCCCGGTCCCGCAAGCGCTCCTCGGCTTGCTTGCGTTCGATGTATTGGCCGATCCGTGCCCCGAGGTCGAGCATGGAGAGGATCACCTCAGGGTCGGACTCCCGGACACGGAGGCTAAACAACTCGAGCACTCCCCGGACTTCGCCATCGACGACGATGGGCAGGGCGAACGCGCTACGGAGGCCGCATCGGCCGGCTTCCTCAGGCACGCTCAAGCCGGCCGGGGTCGTGAGGTCGGGAATCCATACCGGCTGACGGTTCTCCCAGACGTGGCCAGGTAGCCCGACGCCGAGGGGAAACAGACGCGTCGATTTCTGCGCAACGAAGTCCGCGGCCTCGTCCGCGCCGGCCCACCCGTCGAGAAGGCGAAGGACGGACTTGGCGTCATCGACGAAGAATAGATTCCCGGCGTCCCACCCCAGCAGCCGGCCGATCGCGTCGAGGCTCCGGGCAACGGCCATCTGGACGGTCCCCGATTCGGCCAGCGCCCGAGTGACGGCATTGTCGACCGCCAGCCGCTGTTCGGCCGCTCGCCTTGCGGTAATGTCGGTGGCGATCCCCAAGAATCCGGTGCAGATCCCATCAGCGTCCCGAACCTCGGTCACCACCAGGTGGACCACGCGGCGACCGCCCCCCTTGCAGACATAGGTCCATTCCCGAGCGTCGTAGGTGGCCGTCTTGGCGCGGGCGATGAACACCTCGAACCCACTGACCTCGCGGCCGAGTTCCCGCGACAACTCCCGGCCCCGTCGTTCGACCTCTTCCGCCAGGTGGAACACTTCAGGAGTGGCCCTGCCGACCATCTCATTTGCAGAGTACCCCAGGAGGAGTTCCGCCCCCGCATTGAACACCCGGATGACACCGACCGGGTCAGTGGCGATGATTGAGACCTGGGTGGCGGAATCCAGGATTAGCTGGAGGCGCGAGGACACCTCGGCGAGTTCCCGGGTCCGATGGAAAACCCTTTCCTCCAAACCCTCCTGGGCGCGCCTAAGAGCCTGATTGGCCTCGTACAACTCCCGACTCTTCACTTCCAGAATGCGCTCGGCCTCTTTCCGGGCCGCCCGTTCCCGTTCAAGCCGCCTGACCCAGGTCACGTCCGCGTCGATCATGCTCCGGCCCTCGGGGCGAACCGGAGCCGGAACAAGACCGCCACCCCCTCGGCCGCCGCCATCTGCTCCCTTTTAAGTTGGACCTCCTCCCCGAAATGCTCGGCACAACCGGCGATCAACCCCTCGGCGAAATCCGCGAGCGGCCGTGTGGAGCGGTAGACCATTTCGAGTCCTCCCCGCTCGATCGCCGTGCAACTGAAAGACGGTAATTCGGCGTCGGGGTAGAGCTTGAGAACCTCGGCGTGAATGTACCCGTCGATGTCCATCAAAAAGTCTCGGACCGTTTGGTACCGCTCGACCAAACCCGGGTAGGAGCGGTAAAGTGCGGGGAACATTTCTCGCCCGAAAGCGCGAAGAAGATCAGGGACCCCGACTCCGACCAGGCCGCTCAACGCCGACACCATTCTGGCGAGTTCGGCGAAGTCGTAAGTTCCGACCGCGGTGTACGCCCCCGCGGACGCCCCCGCCGCCGACGCGATGACCTGATCGGCCACATCCAGCCCGAATCTCCGCTCGACCATCTCCAGGAATTCGGTGAAGACAACCCCCTTCATGCCCAGGCCTCGTAGTGAAAAAAATTAGTGGCATCGCTTTGAAGTGCTTGGCGGGAATCATCCATCGCCGTTCAGCGCCACATGCAGGTGAGAGCGACACCATTCGCGGCCCGACAACCCATCATTAGAATATCATTAATTCTTAATGCCGCCAACTTTCCGCCGTACCGAGATCGCGCCAGGTAGGAAAGAGGAGCAACTCCGTCTGAATTGGCAAAAGCCTAGATTCGGACGAGGTGGGCTATGGCACCTGATCAGGCATTTTGAACCGGCGTCCGCCTGCCGATTCGCCACACGGCAACCACCAAAGTCAGGAGACCAAACAGCACGACCAGCGTATCGGGAACAACCTCAAATAGCGGTCCGATCCCGGTCGACGGATTGCGGTCCACCTCCGGCCGCAGCATGCGTGACACGACCGCGATCGCCATACAGGAACAGGCCATCGGCCCGCCGGAGAGTCTCAGCACTTCAGAGCGCCTTGTCGCCACCCCCGCCAATGCCCCGATGGCGATCGACGCGGGAAGTCCGAACGTGGCGATGAAATCCACCCACTGCCAGCGCGCATCGCCCTTGAGCAACCGAGGCTCCCAAATGGGGATGATGAAGATCCCACACGTCAAGAATAAAAGGATACATCCAATCGCAGCGCCCGCGAGCAAACGGCTTACCCATTCACGTAGCGACCACACGCGGCCAGACATCGCACCTCCAGACCTGCCGTGCACCGCAAGGCTCAAGCTCACCAGCCTTGGCAAGCTAAATTTCCGCGAGCCTTGCCAAGTCGAAAACGGTCGCCGTGGTCTAATCACCTGTTCTGTCAGGCACCACTAAACGGTCTTTCCAATAGATCCGCCACCGTACCATAAATATCCGCATTATCGCTGATGACGAGTGCGTCTTGCCTGAGCGGAACTGGTAACTGGCGAATTCCTTTCAAGAATTGGTCTAGCCGTTCTCCAGGAACCGCAAGCGCTTCGGCGCGGCAATACACGACCACCAACTGATTCTGACCAAGTGAAGCAACTCGCCCACGCAAGAAACCAAGATAGTCGGGCTCGTCATCCACAATCGCCTCATGCCCTCGCGGCACGTTGTCCCGGTGCGACCGTTTCGCATCATGCAATCGCCCGTCCGGATGGATCCAAAACACATAATCCGGATCTCGGTGAGTGAATTCCTTGATTCGATTGCGGCGTCCAGACACTTTCGCGGCCAAAAAGCCAAACATGGCGGCGGCAGCTTCACGCGATACGGAACCAACGGTGATCAAGTCGCTCGTCCTTCAAAAATGTTCGGCGCCAAATCGCCCATGGCTCACTTTCGCCTTCCGAATCGCTCTAGTAAAGCTTCGCCAGCCGATTGACCATGGCAGGCTCTTAAAAAATCTGCAACGTCAGCCCACTTGGACGGGCGATAACCAGGTCCGCCACAACCGCATGAGCGATAATCGACTCCGCGACGGAAGAGAAATTCGACCACATCCCAATGCGCTTTGGCGGTGCGTCTTGGCGGTTTGAAATCCAGTCCCATATCTGCCATTTCGCTACCGCAATCTGGGCAATTGGCCGGAGCCGCCTCGCCGTCCGAGGGACGCAAATGCTTGGCCCATTCGGCTTGGTTGGACCGTTTGAAGGATTTGCGGCAACGAAAACAGGCCCAGTGATCCTTATAGGGACCGTATTGCGCATAGCGGCACACGATTACACTCCCTTGATATTTCGGACAGATATGTCCCACGGAGAATCCTATCAGATCAAAATGGCGCAGGACAACGGCCCCCAATCAGACTGGGCTGCCCGCCTCCAAGTGTCGACGGGACATTTCTCGCAGGCGCGGGCTGGGCCACTTGCGGTCATACTCGTCAAGATACATAAGCAGTTCCTGCTCCGCGTCCGACCGCCATCGCGTCAGGAGACTCGGAATCTCGTGGATGGCTTCCCATAGATCGTTAACTTGCTGCCGCGGCCATTCCTCGGTGAGCGTCCAATTCCGAGTCGTGTACGCCGCATGGTGGATGAAATAAAGCGCGGCCCTCAGGATCGGTTCGGGCGCCATCTGAGTGCTTGTGCGGGCACCCTCAAACCGTCCAAGGAAACAATGCAGCAGATTTGGGAGGTTCGGACGGGGCCACTTGCAGTTGTACTCGTCGAAACGCATGAGCAGTTCCCGCTCAGCGTCCCGCCGCCACCTGGCCAAAAGTCTCGGAATTTCGTGGATGGCTTCCCAAAGATCCTTGATTTGTTGGCGCGGCCATCCTTCGGACAGCGTCCATTTTCGAATCGTGCAGCCCGCGCTTCGGGTCGTATTCAGATCAGGCTGCGTGATCGGTTCCGGTGCTAAGTGGGTTACGGCACAAGCGCCTTCCGATTGCCGAAGCAAATCGTGTAACTCCCTCTGGAGCCTCGGACTGGGCCAATTGCGGATATACTCTTCAAGATACTTGAGCAGTTGCCTCTGAGCGTCCGTCCGCCATTGGGTCGTGAGATTCGGATTTTCGTGGAGCGCGTCCCACAGATCGTAAATCTGATGGCGTGGCCATCCGGCCGCCAGCGTCCAATTTCGCGTGGTGTACGCCGCGACATGGACCACATACAAAGCAGCCCCCAGGATCGGCTCAGGTGCAAGGCGTGTCATCGCATGCGCGTCCTCCCATTGTCAAATGAGTCAACTCAACCGTTGAGGCCGTGATCAGACGGCGCAAAAAGCCTGTCCTTAGTTCCGCTTCGCTACCAGGTGTAGCCTCCGCTTCAGCGAATCATTGCCAAGATTTCTGCTCCTCCCATTCCATGCCCATTTTTCTTGACTTGTAAAGGACGAACCGTTTTTTCTCCATCTCAAACTCTAGATAAATACTCGCTTGCAAATTCCGGCTCTTCGTTTCCGCCGGAATGAAATCAAGCATTTCTTTTCTGATTTTGGGATCCGACCGGCTCGAAATCCAGATCGAAACGCTTGGTCCCTCCTCAAGGCTCAGCCCCTTGCCTGCCCCGCCACCGAAGGCGAGAGCCGGATATCTTTCCGTTAACGAAGCGAGGAGCGATTCCTTGATTTTTTCTCCATTCCTGACGTTGATCATGATCGTGAGCCAAGGCCACAGGATGCCCCAAATTAACAGACCGCCAACACATACCGTTGTTACCGCGATCCGTGAGCGACTTGGCATATGATTGCATCCGACACCGAAGGTTCGAGCACAAGACTAGCGAGCTGAATGAGCAGGATGGCTATACCGAAACGGCACCATCCACCGCTATTTTACAGGATCGAGTTATTTTCGAAGCCGTAAGCGGAGGTCACTCATGGCAGCAAGCCATTCGTCGTGATCCTCACTGTCGGCCCAGAGTTCCTTCAGTTCGGAACCTTCGCCAAGAATGCGATCAATCACCGCTTCGGCGCGACCGAGAAGTGGAACGAACGGCAATCGCGGATAAGCGGCCACCCATTCATCGACCTTTTCCGTGTAGGAGTTTTTGTAACCCGGCTTGCCATTCAGGCGTGCCAACACTTCGCAAGCGGCCAGAGCGTTGGCAGCCTCCGGCCCCTCAAGATCGTCATCGGCCTCTTCCACGGCAGCGAACGCGGACACAACCAGCGAAAGGTCATTCGCCTCTTCCAGTTCGTAGGCCCAATCGTTCGCGTCGTCGTTGTCGAAAGCCAACACTCCCCAATCACCCATGGACAAATCCTCCTAAGGAACGAACTGACCTGCATTTCACAGCGAACCCGCATCAAGCAGCGTCCCCATCACTCCAACCCTCGAGGCGGCAGGTACAGCATCTCGTTATCCCGCTACGGCGACGCGCAGAGCGTGGACGACGGCCCTCAGAAACAAAGCCACCAGGATGAGAAAAACGTTGACGGCGAGCATGCCTGGCAGAAAACCCGGCATAGGACGAGGCCCGAGAACCAACCATGCAGGAATCGCAAGAACTGCGAGGATCGCGCCCACCCACGGATGCACCCAACGCGAGGCGGCGAACGGCCCACCGAACAAAATGATGATCAATAGCACGAATAGCACCAGATCGAGCCAAAGGGGTAGCTCGAGGTACCACTCTTGCTTTGGAGTCGATCTTTCGGTGTCTTGAGGCATCTGCTGAATCTCCCCTCTGACTCAGAGAACGCGTCCGATCACCGAATACGATACGCATAAAAGCTGCGCAGCGGAGAAAGCCCGATCTTACCGCCAGAATTGCCACCACTTTTTGTCGCCGCGCTTGAGCAGCCGCCGGGCCTGCACCACGACTTCGTTCGCCGTCTTGCAGCGGGCCAACCGGCCCTTGACCAACAACCGCTTGCCGAAGATGAGGAGATAGCTGTCGGGGATGTTGCCTATACCGAGTCCCCAGCCGTCGAACTTGCGCAATGTCTTCGTGACCGCCAACAGCCAGTCGGCATTGAAGGGGTCGTCGCCGTACAACTCGGCGTAGCAGTACCTTTCGTGGTTGAGCTGGCTGTCGACAATGAAGTACTCGGGGTCCGGGTCGCCCCGCTCCCAAAAGTCGTCGTCATCGATCAGCATCATGTAGGGTGGCTTGGCACCCTACACGATTTTAGTGACCCCCATGGGACCAGTCGGTCCAAATCGACGACAGGTGGTGACGAGGGCGTTGCGAACGGAGTGGTACACCTGCCATGGCAGCTCACCGCCTGGGTAGTGATTGAGAACGTGAGTGCTCGTGAACGCCTTGACCTTTAGTAACTCCAAAGTTCTCGCCACTCGCACGCCCTCTTCCGAATAACAAAATCGCCCGCCGTCCAAACGACATCGGAGAACGAACCGAGATCCAGGGCCAATCGTGCCGGATTAGGTGCAGCGACTGGTTCGCCGTGCCTATACCCCAACCGACCCGGATCCGAACCCTACTTCTTCGGATGCGGCTGTGCTTTCTTCTGCCGGGCGATCTGCACCAGCCCGAAGATTTGCGTGGCACCCGCGTGGACATCCGGGTCGTTGCGGGCGACGAAGTAGTGCCGACCATTCACGGTCACAAGTGCCGGATTATGCCCGTAGTCGCGGATCAGCACAAAAGCCTCCTTGCCGTCGGCGTGGGTGACGACGGCATGGCCTATCGCAGGCATGAGGGAATCCAGTATCCCGTACCGGTAGTAACTCTCCGGCGTAAGCAACCGGAAGGCTAGGTCGAGTTTGTCCGGCGGGATTTCCACCGGCTCACTATCGATTGGCCCCATGCCTTCCCACGGGTAGAGCGTCACCTTGATCGAGGTCGGGGGGCGCAGTTTCGGGGTCGGCGGCGGCTGGTTGATTGCCACCAGAAATAATCCGAACATAACGGCACCTCCAAGCAGGAAGCCGATCAGCATAGCGGGCAAGTGCTTAGGTATCTTCGCCACTCCAACCCTCTCCAACGCCGCACGAACCGGGCTTGCCAGCCGCGGCGGCAGTAAAGCCCCATATGCAACAGAAAGCCGCATTGCGTCCCCGGTCAGGTAACGCGCCTGGTTCGGCGAATTTCTACTCAGCGCCACCCGGGAAGATGCCGTGCCCCTCCGTTCGCAAGTCGCCGCGGTACAGTCCGTCCCACCACCGCCGCCCGCCGGCCACAAACTCCGCGAGCGGCACAACGTTCCCGTCTGGCCGGCGGACCTCCAGTTCGTCGAACCACACGCACAGGTCCAGATGACGATCGGGTCCCACCCCCGAGGACTGGAAAAAGGAGACAGACCGCGACAGGCCATCCGTTCCGGATCGCCAGTCCAGGCTCAATCGGTCACCCCACCGGGACAATTCCTTGTCGTGGATGTCGAAGAACTCCCACCCATAAACCGGCTGGCCCCCGAAGCTCTGAACCACGCGGAGCAACTCGCTCAGCGGAAACGGGATGACCTTGGCTCCCTCATCGTTCCACAGCCCGTTACGTTGCGATGCCACCACCCGGCCGACCGGATGGAACAGTATCTGCACACGGCTGTCCGCTACGGGTGAACCGTCGGCCGGCAGTGTCAAAACGCGCAAGGTCGCGGCGGCCATGCGGCGGACGGGGTCCACCTCGAGCCCGAGCAAATCAGCCTCGTTGAGCGCGACACCGAGGTTTTCACGCAGTTTCGCCCAATCCTCCATGCACACCCTCCGCCTCGAGTGAACCAGGTCAAATGCCGTGCCAGCCAATGGCCGCTATGGATCCTTGAACGCCATCGCGCCACCCCGGTCATGCGGAGCGCCGGATTCGGTTTGCGTTACTTGGACTCATCCAGGGCCGCGTTCCATACTTCTGAGCCCTTCTCGTGCGAATCCACTCCGCGGAAAAAGGCCTCGAACGCGGCATTCATGTCGAAGTCGTCGCACTCGTGCCACTCAACGAGTTTCGGTTTATGGACCCGGAACCGACCGGAGCTGGCCGGCGAATAGGGTACAGCGAGTACGACCTTGGCCCATGGAAACCCGTAGGACCGTAATTCCAGAAGAATCGCGTCCTGTTTCCGCCCCTCGACGGTGATCCGGCCGTCGTAGGCCAGAAGGCCGTCGTTGGCACCGAGCGGATCGTCCTCCAGACGCTTACGGCCCTGATCGATGGCCGCGCCGAGGTCCTCCAACGCGAATCGCTCTAGCCTGCGGTCGCCGTCTTCGGTGGCAAAGGCCACCATCGGCACCAGGCCATCAGCGTCGGACACGCAACAGATGGCATGGGCGGCGACGAACCCGGCCAGTTCCATGGCAGTAATCATCCGCTGCTCCTCTTCCGCCAGACGGCCAGAATCTCTTGCCGGTGGGGTACCAGTGAACTTGAAATCGCTGAAATCTATCGCGCCGTCTGGTCAGGTAAAGCGCCTGGTCCGCCGCCTTCGCGGCAGAGTGATGCCGAACAGTTCTAGCACCACGGGGCCCTGCAACTTTCCCAAGCCGTAAGCGTCGAACAGCGCCCTTTCCTCCCGGTACCGCGGCCAGAACCGCTCCCATGCCCTGGCGTACCGAGGGGACGGAACGCGGACGCCGTACACCGGCGGCTCGCACGGTCCACCGCACGCTTCACACACCACCGCTCGGCCTGAAAGCGGCTGACGGCACCGTTCGCGGCACGGCACGCAGTACCATGTCTGCAGGATCGTGGCCTGACGCAAGCGGCGGCGGGCATTCGGACCGAGATCGAGCGGTCGCTGCTCCTCAGGCACATCCAGCACGGCGTCGGTAAGCGTCTTGCCTGGCCCCTTGAAGAATGCTCGCAGCATCCCGCCCTCGCCAATCCATGCCCAGTATTCCCTGCCGCCGTGCAGGTTCGGGCGGTGGAAGCGGCCGACGATCTCTTCCGCCTCATCGAGAGTCATGCCCGCGACGAGCCGGCTCAGGGCAGCCGGACTAAAATCGGGACGGTTGTGGTCCACCATCCGCACCTCCGCCGAACGATGCCGTGCACCTGTACCGTTCATCGGTGAACTTCAAGTCTAGAAAATCGGTCAGTCACGCCGGTCAATAAAGGTATCTGGTTTGGCGTGCTGCTACCTGGCCGCTTGCCCCTCTTCCACCCTGGCGGCCAAGAAATCGCGGATCTCAGCGAACGCCGCCTTGGACGGCAACATGGACGCGAGGATGGTGTACTTGCCGCCGGGGTGAGTGACATAAAGGAACCGCTGGCCGCTGACCGTCGCCTCGGTCACGGCAACGATGTCCCGGTAGGCAATCTCTTTCTCTTCTGACGTCCAGTGCGAGCTCGGAACGGTCATCCCGGTTACGCTGAACGCCAGTCGCATTCGGACGGTCAATCGAAGGTAGGCGAGGAGCGCTGCGATCACCACGAATCCAACACAGAGTGCGGTCAGGACCCAATAGAACACGGTCGCGCCGCCAGGCCCGAGTTCGATGAGGCCGTTGATCACGAGACCGCGGTCGTTATTCGCGGCTTTCACGCCGAGTACGGCGGCGCACAGCGAGAAAAATGTGGCACAGAAAACGATCATCGTCCACTTGTGCCGGTAGTCGTACTCACGAACGTCGCCGTCCATCCGCGCTTCCCTCCAGAGCCGAATGATTCAGCTCATCTGAACCGGTCCATTGCGGGTGCCACCACCCACCAACCACCTGAAGCCGCAGGTGTCAGGAACTGCGCTCGGTTCGGCGCGACCGCTTGAACCCTCCGCATCGGGCACTCACTCGCCGCGACCGGGCAAGCGAATCCGGCGGGGAGGAGCCCGGATGCGGCCACCGCGCGGGCCGCCGGCTCGGCCTGGCAGATGTGGAAGGTGCGGAACACCATCACCACCCTTGGCAAGAGGATCACCTCCTCGTGGCCCTCCAGATACTCAACCCAGTCATCTAACCACTCGTGCATCCGCACGGAATCGTCGTGGGGAACAAAACGGCCGCCAACCACCGCCGGCACCTGCTCCCACTCGTCAAGATGGCCTTTGTCGTCTGCCTGCGGCTCGAAGAAGCGGACCTCTCGCCGCTCGTCCCACGCCGCGGTCGCTTCCCGCCGTTCGTCAATTGCAAGTGCAGACCACCACCGTTCGACGGCGGGGTGGGCGTCACTGGGCAAGGCTAACAGGATTTCGGCCGGAAGGTTTTCCAATTGCGTATCCTCCGCCACAAAAAGACCAAACTCACTCAGCCCCACGCCAAAGCCTGCGGAAATGAGCTGCAGTACCTGGCTTGAGGTGTTTCTAGTATTCACTCGCTATCGTCGGGGGCGTCGGCATCGTACTTGGCGAACCGGTCGGCCACATCCGGCGGGTTCAGGGCGGAAACCCACGCTTGGCCCAGTTCCTCAGGCAAATCCCCGACCAGCAAGAGCGTGATCGCCGATCGCTGCGACCCCGTGCCGAAGAATCCTTCAGATTCTAACCTCCGGAAGCCAGAAAGCGCTGCATCCCAAATCGGTACCAACTCGGCTTCAAACTCCTCGACCGATATCATCTGGTCAAAATTTTCGCTGAGGAGGCGGTTAACCTCGGCGAAGTGGTCGCCAATTTCATACGGGAAATAACCCCAGTCGCCGTAGGACCAGCGCATCCCGGCTCGCGTCGAGTTCATACCGTACTTCGGATCCACCGTCTCGCGGTAACGTCGAACCGTCGCCGCCAGCGCCTCTTCCGTGTTGGCGGCCGGATACATGAACTGGAGCGAGTCATCGGTGAACAGCGCGAAGGCGTAGAACGTCTGGCCCGTATTGTCGGCAAGTAGAGTGGTGAACGCGGCCTTCGACGCCTCGTAGACGCGGTCCGCAAACTGCTTGGGGTCGATCAGGGCCATCGCACCTCCGCCACCATAATTCTGGTCCTTTAACTAAGGTAGAGTGACAAGTCTCGTAAGCAGTTCGGCCGCTTTCTATCAACACACCTACGATTCTACAAAGACCTACGGAGAATTCGATCACGCGAATTGACCCAGTAAATCTTGCACAGAGGACCAAACGGCATCACTTGGAATCCGACTGGCCAGGCGTTCAAGTTACTGGAGAACGCAAAAGTGAACAATGTTTCCTATCGTTATGATGTAGCCGTCAGCAAAACGGCTAACCACGCGCTGCAGTGAACTTGGAAATCAGGCCCCGTTCACAATCGGGGACTCCCGCAGGCCGGTTCATTGGAGCTTGGGTCTTTCGGCAGCGGAGGAGTGAGAGCCTCTGCGAGGTAACAGCATGACGGATCGCGAGTTCACGGCCTGGGCATCAAAACGCGGAGTGCCGCAAAATGCAATCGAGGCGATCCTTTTGTTCGCCGCGAAACAAGAGGAGATGCGGGAGGCGTATGACGCCATGACGCCGGCACCGCCGGTCTACACCCTGGCCGACATCGTCGAGATGACGGACGCTGATCCTTATGGGATTTTCCCCCCGCGAGAACGGTTTTGTGTTGATCGGCGGGTGCCCGAACGGTGACCCGATCGCGATCGACGTGACCGGCGATCCGGGAACGGTCTGGTACATCTGCCACGAGACGATGCACGGGCGGCCATTGCGCGAGGTGTCAGTTCGCGTGGCCGCGGACCTGTCCGGACTGTTCGAGGGCATGGCGAAGGGAAACTTCCCCTTCGACTACTTCGACGCGAAAGATCTGGCGGACAGGGCAGGAAGCGAAATGCAACGCGAGTCCTCCGATCCGGATCTTCCATCAAATGCAGTTCAGCGGCACCTGGCCTGGTCTGGAATCAGCGCCCTTGTCGTGGCGGCGCTGAGTTTGGTGTTACTGCGCGGCCTCGACTGGCGTACCTTCATTCTGTTTGGCGTGCCACCTTGTTTCGCGGCCGCGCGCACGGGGTTGGCGGCAACGCGTGGCGAACGGCGAGTTGCTTGGGCGTTCCTCGCGGCCATCGGTGTGGGTGCGATTGTCTCAAAATTCCCCCAACTGTTGCCGAACCTGAAAGGGTTCGATCGACAGTTGGGTCCCGAACACGATCGAATGCTCACCTGGTACACCGCTGTATACCTCGTGTTTGCGTTCGGGGTACTCCCGGCCTTCCTATTCCTGCGCGCTCTTCGGAAGCACCGCGCGGGCGAACCAGCCGAATTTAGCCGATTCACGTGCTATATGGGTCTATTTACTGCCGGTTTGCTGTGTCTGGGTATTCCTGGGTTGCTGATGTTTTTTGGCTTCTGGTCCTTGATGTAACGCGCGAAGGCCAAGCCGGACGCTGGAGTAAACGACGGAGCACGACGGCTTTCCCAGGTTCACAGGTTTAGAAACCCCGCCACTGAAGGTTTGAGGCATTAGAGGTAAGAGATGGACGCAAACCACCGCATTCCAATGGACACGGCTCACAAGATTCTTGCGACATTTGGGATCACCAAGCCGACTCGCGCCTACGAACGCTACGTCAAATCTGATGGGTTCGACGTCAATGACTTTAGCGACGTTCTCTTTGAAAGCCCGTTCATTATCACCGTTGATTGGCGCGGCTGGCTGCAAGAGGAACTTGAGACGATTGCGACCGCCCTGAAAGAGCTAGGACAGCCGCTTAGCTTCCATCTTGACGAGGAAGGCAATCACGGATCTGTTGAAGCAAACGGCCGAAAAGCCATGGTGAAGTATGTGCCAAACGATGAGGACGATTTCGATGCTGTCGTGAAGGCCGTCCAGGCAGTCATTTCGCCAAGCATCGAATTCCGCGAATCCCCTGGAAACCGTGGAAGCGACAGTTGGACCTACGCCGTCCTGCCAAAGGACGAATGGGCCGAACTGCAAAATGTGGCTGGACCCGTGGTATCCTACTTTTTTGTCCCGATGGTTTGAGCGGGTCCACGGCGACCGAGTCGGCGCTGAGCCTAGCTCTGCATTTCATGGGCAGGCGTCGGGGTTCTTCGAGACATCGCGTTCCTTGCAGCAGGCACGCAAGTCAACGCGGTCGTTCGATGGAGGATTTCAGCGTGCGACGGCTCTCCTTCGATGAATATGAGTTTGACACGCCCGATTCAGAGGAGTCGCTCGACCTTGCCGTGTCGTCGCCCCGGCAGCATGGGACGCTGGGCGTATTCCTGTCCCTGTGTGGGGCGTCCGCCCAGGCCGGTCGGCCGGCCCTGGCTGGGTGGCCGCGATGGACCGAAGTGGCTGCAAACGTCCGCGAGCGGGCAGGCGTGGAACTGCCCGCCGCCGAGGAGTGCGAGGTGGTCATTCTGTCCGACGAGTGGGACGACCTGGAACTGGCGGTAGTGGCAGGGCCGGTCCTCATTTGGTATCACTGGGCGACCACCGCGTAGGCGCATCGCCGAACCAGGCGCTCCACCTGAACAGTCGGGCATTTAAGCTTTCTGGGATTCATAGCTCTCCGCGCGCCACCGGCAGGTAAACTCGGTCGCTTGGCGACGGAGAAAGTCCGAGACATGGATATTCGGCAAGACAAGGACGGCTCCCTGGTCCCGGCAGTGAATGCCGCCCGGCGTGCCCTGGTGTTCCTTACGGTGCCTTGGTCTGCCCCGGAGCGCACCGCCCGCGTGGCCTTCAGGACTGCGGCCGAGCAACTGGCCACCGATTCGCCAGAGCTGGGCGTCGAGTGCTTCTCGCTGGACGAGGAGGCCGAGTGGTGCCAGGCGTGGCTGGCCGCCCTCGGACTGCCGCAAGTCGGCGGCGGGTATCCGCTGGGGGCCGGCAGCATGCTGTGGCTGGAGTCCGGCCGGGCAGTGTCGCACGAGATCAGCGGGTGTTCGCTCAAGCCTGGCGGCATCGTCGCTCGCACTCGCTGGCTGTGGGCCGCGCACGCTTAACCAGGCGCCGCACCTGACAGAGCGGTCGGTGGTGGTTCGGAGAGTCCGTAGCTGACTCAGTGCCGCGGTGCAGGTAAGCTGAGGCGTTATTCCGCGGAGGCCGTAAGGGGGATTTCACATCCAATTGATCGCACTTACTGGCAAGGACCGTATCGACCATGCTCCCCCCCCACCGCGGCGCTCAAATGACTGCGAGCGCCCAGGACCAGTCCGTGCGGCGGTGCCCGGTGTAGCGTTTGGCCCGGAGTCTGAAGCGATACCCAGATCGGCCGATATACGCCTGCGGAACTCCTCGACCGGCAGGTGAACCCCGGGACCGTCCTGCCCCCACTCGTTCCATACCTGATCCGCGAGCAACTGCCACTGGGCTGCCAGGGCAATGATGGCCGGATGCACGCCATGAACTTTGGCCCACAGAAGGCACCTCCCCGTTGGCCCAACTACGTAGCTGAAGCGCGGCACGATTTGCGCTGCGGAGCCCTCGTCCCGCTGAACCCACAGGTACGGCTCAGTCGCGTTGTTGGCGAACCCGAGAAACCGCGCCGCGTAGCCGATCTCGTGGCTCGGAGCGTCAAGCTCGTACGCCCGCATGCCCGACGCCCTCCCCGTCTTGAGGCCTCAGGACTGAACGACAAAGTTCAGCTGGCCGGCCGCCCCAGCAATTTACGCACTTGCAGAACCAGTCAATGCGGTCGGGCCCAGTGCAGAACCGGGTCCGGCGTGAGGGCTGGGCCGATCACTCGACGACCAGGTCGTCGAGCACCTCGCGGTAGTCGTCAATGTTACCCGACAGCGAGTCGGCCTGGTCTTGCAACTCCTTCAGCGCCAATACATTGTCTCTGCCGGGACACGCCACGAACCGGTCGATGATGAACTTCAGCGTACCACCGAGTTGAACTTCCTCTCCGATCAGCGGCGGCAGGGCCATTGGTCGCAGTTGGATCTGCCGTCCTGACCGCGAGAGGTCCCGCACCCACCACGCCAAAAACTCAAGCGTCACCCATCCCTTGATGTCGCCGCCGGCCAACTCGAACTCGGTGTGGACCCACGCCTCCTCGGCCAGCCCGCCGCCAGTCCGGCGCAGGACGGCATGGGGGAGGTCGCCGAACTCGCCGGGGAGCGAATAGGTCCGCGGCTCGTACTCGGAAAGCCATTTGAAACCGGTCGTCGGATTCTGCACCGCCACCAACCGTTCGATCGCGGCGTGGAACGCTTTGACTTGTTTTGGCAGCTTCGCCATTACTTCCTCCTCTTCCCCGAACGACTATGTTCAGCGGCCGGTGCCGCCAGGGCGAACGCACCATCTTGGCACGACCAGGATAATTGGAAAGCTGTGAGGCGGTGATGGGAAGAATCCCACCGAGATCCCAGGCGATCCAGAGTAAAGTTATGGATGACAAGGGTGCGGATCAGAAGAAGCTCATGTTCATTTTGAGCCGGATTTCTGATCCTCGGCGTCGAAAGGTACGCCATCCGCTGATCAACATTCTGTTTATCGCCTTCTGTTCTATGGTTGGCGGTTGCGACGACTTTGGACCAGTTTCACGGTGGGACAGGTTTCCATTACACACAAAACTGCCACAAGCCCCGTTTCGGTCCCCACCGGTTGACGCAGGAGCAGGTCACGAACCAGCTTCTACTTCGATTGATGGCCCTGCAGGAATAGGCAAGGCACTCCTGCTTCGCGAGCCATCGTCCTGCAATGCGTTACAAGTCGCTCGGATTGCTTCTCAACGAAGGGGACAAAATCCATTCGGAGCATTCCCAGCCGATAATCCACAAAATCATTGAGTTGATCGTCGCTTCGAACCGGATGATAACCTTTAAAAATCACTCAATCAAAACAGCATAGCTTCGATACAATGTTCTTCGTGAATCGTTCGCAAAAGCGGTTCATGGCGTTTTGCTCCAGTGGCGGTGTGGTAACTACCATCTGACAGCAAAACGCCCTTTTTGTTAAGCCCTACCTGCGGTTGCGGCCTTGGCCGCGTTAAGATTATCTGAATCAATCAGCAGTAGGAGAAGGGTGTGAAGGTCCGAATAGCCGTGGTTGCAGGGCCTCATACCGGCAAAGAGTTCCTGTTTGATGGTAAGGATACTTTTTTGGTGGGCCGTGCCAACGATTGCCACCTTCAGTTGTCTTATGATGACCCGCACCTTTCTCGACGCCACTTCCTGCTTGAGGTAAACCCGCCGCGATGCCGTGTGATCGATTTGGACAGCCGCAATGGTACCTTGGTCAACAATGTCCGAATTCAAACATGCGACGTCAAGGATGGTGACGAGGTTCGCATTGGCAGAACCACGTTTCGAATCAATATCGACGAATCGGATGTCTCCGAACCGATAACCCTCGACCTAATTGAGGCACCGGTTTCACTCGATTCAACGGTTGACCACTTTTCAAAACTATCCGACTATCGACTCTTGGAAGAAATCGGGCGAGGGGGCATGGGAGTAGTGTATCGAGCAACGGCAGAAAGCACGGGAAACATTGTTGCCATCAAGACAATCAAGCTGGCAACGGGCACGAACCAGAAACAGGTTGAGCGGTTCCTACGAGAATGCCGCATTCTCTCTCAATTGCGCCACCCAAACATTGTTGCCTTCCGCGACGCAGGCCAGACCGACGGGATGATTTACTTGGTAATGGACTTCATCGATGGGCCTGATCTTTCCGTCTGGGCTCGCACACATGACAAGCTCGACATCCGCACTCCAGTTCGGATCGTTTGCCAGTTCCTCGCCGGTTTAGCCCATGCTCACGAGATGGGATTTGTCCATCGAGACATCAAGCCAGGTAATGTGCTCATTGCAAAGGATGGTGCCAAGCGCCGGGCCGTCCTAGCCGATTTTGGACTCGCGCGGGTTTATGAAGCGTCTCGGATTAGCGGACTCACTATGCAAGGAGAGATCGGCGGCACGCCAGCGTTTATGGCCCCCGAACAAGTGACTCATTACCGCCTCGTTAAGCCCGCCGCAGACCAATATGCTGCCGCAGCAACCTTGTACAAGCTGCTTACGGACAAATACATCCACGACTTTCCCAAAGACATTGGCTCCCAGCTAGCGCTGTTGGTTGTTCGAGAACCGGTGCCGATCGCGGACCGACGTCCGGGTATTCCGCCCGGGCTGGCGGCCGTCATTCATAAAGCAATGAGCCGTGATCCTGTGGATCGGTATCCCGATGTAAAGGCGTTCCGCATCGAACTAAAGAAATTTGCATGAGGTCTTTAGGCCTATTGGGCCGGGACACGAGCGACTCGCAATCCGACATTGAATTGTCGTTTTTCCGGTGGAAAACGTCCACACTCTTTGGCCCTGCAGAACGCCGCGGGCGACCAAAAGCTACCCCCACGAATAACGGAATCTTCCGTTGAAATGTCACCAACAACCGCCGAGCGTCCATAGCAGCGCTGATGCACATTGCCGTGCATGTCATAAAAGCCAAGGGAATTGCAAGGATATTGATGGACCGCGCTAGTCACTCCCAATTCGCCTTTCCCGAAATTCGCATTGTTTCGGGTTAATTGGTTGGTTGGGTTTTCAAAGTAGAAATCGAAGGCGGTTTCCTCAGGCCTCGAAACGGGACCGCCTCGACATGCATACTCCCACTCATCCGCGGTTGGGAGGCGATACACCCATCCCGTCTCATTTGACTTCTGGTTCAGTTTGCCGACAAAGGCCTCGCATTCTTCCCAAGTAATATTCTCCACCGGGTAGCGCTGAAGCTCGAATCCTTTCAAGTGTCGTACTGCTTCTGCCCCCTTGCCTTCAGGGGAGAAATGGCTAGGGTTTAAACCCATCAAATCAGTCCATTCCTTTTGAGTAACAGGGTATTTCCCTAAGTAAAAATCGGTCGAAAAAATAACTTCCATGCTTCCCTTATTTCTGCTCGTGCCCCCTAGCCACGACCTTCCTTTGGGCACTAAAATAAACTCCATTCCAACGGCGTTTTTGAACGTCCGTGCCAACGGTTTATCGATTTTCGGCGCAGATGTGATTGCGGAAGGTAATGCCGGTGTCGGGGTTTCTTTGGCAAGAGCGATCCGCACCGTTACGCGGCCTCCTTTTTTGAGTTTAAGTTCAGTCGCATTGAGTTTGATCTCGTCCGCTCCCTCCACGCGAATTTTGTACTGCCCTGGGTCGAGTGAGTGGTTGCCTCTTATAGGCGAGAGCGCGTAGCGCTCCTTCCCATCCGGATCGGTGAGCACTAACCTTGCATCTTTCGCTTTTGCCTCGACCGTGGAACCGTCGGTCTCCACGATCAAAGTACCGCTAGAAGACCCTACACGCGATATGACAAAGCCCGCCGTGGCCGCCATTCCGAGAACAGCCAGTAGGCATACAAAAACCAGTGGGATGCGGGATTGCCGGGTTTTTCGTTGAGCCGATCGTTCGTGGGTAAAGTCGTTGAGTTCTTCAAAAACATTCCGAGCGGCCGCAGTGAATGGTTGCGAGACCGGGGCAGCAAAATCAACCGAATTCCTTTGCGCTGGAACTACTCCGGTCGAACTCACCGACTCAATGGACTTTTCTAATGCATTGGCCAACTCGGCCATCGTGGCAAACCTATCGGCTGTGGACTTCGCCATCGCTCGCTGGCACGCGGCGTCAAGCACGGGGGGGACATCCGATCGGAATTCGCTGACAGGAGGCACTGGAGCCGCAAGAATCTGGCCCATGACTGCTCCCGCTGTACCGGCGTAAGGAGTTTTGCCGGTAAGCAATTCGAAAAGGACGACCCCGAGCGAGTAGATGTCGGATTTGGGACCAATCACAGCTATTTCCCCGCGCACCTGTTCTGGGGACATGTAGCTTGGGGTACCCAAAATACCGCCATCGTTTGTGATCTTTGCCTCGTTTTCATCAGCCCCACCCAAGAGCTTTGCCAGCCCAAAGTCCATGACTATTGGCTCTCCCTCCGGGGTAACCATGATGTTGGCTGGCTTTAAATCACGGTGAACCACCCCCTGACGGTGGGCGTAATCCAAGGCGAGAGCGATCTTGCGAACGATGGAGGCGACCCGTTCAGTCGACATAGGTCTGTCGGGATCGATTTCGTGGTCCAGCGGCGTTCCTGTGACGAACGCCATAGTAATGAACGGTCTTCCCTCGATTTGTCCGGCGTCGTAGACAGTGCAGATGTTCGGATGCTGGAGACCTGCCGCGGACCTTGCCTCTCGCGAAAAGCGCTCGATACGCTTAGAAGACTCAGAGCCACCAAAGAAGGGAATCTTCAATGCAACCTGTCGGCCCAATTGTGAATCTTGAGCGAGATACACGGCTCCCATACCGCCTTGACCAACCAATTTGTGAACGAGGTACCGACCAAATGTCACTGGCGGATTCGGGAATGGAATGTCGTTGGCCAGAGCTTTCTGTCTTTTGGTGTCCCCTTGGCGGCCATCAAGTGTCGGATTTGCGATGTATTGCAGCCCACATTTGGGGCATTTCACAGTTCGGCCCGAAACAGAGACTTTCGCAGTACAGGTTGCCCCACAATCAGGCGACGGACATTGAATGCGGATGGCGATGGCACACCTCGGATCGCAGCGCCCTCAGTTGGGCGTCCTTTACCCCTAATCGCTATTTTATCAGGGGTTAACGCTCATACAAGCATTGCCCGTGACGAGCTGTACTGGCGCCGAAACAATTCTCGCTACCAAACTCGCAAGCAGTCGATTTCAATACCCAAATCCACATGTACATCGCCCATTTGAAAAGGCTGGGCAGAGGTCCATCCTTCGGCTTGGCCAATTCATCGAACAGAAGTTTGTCGGCAAGGAACCATTCACCAACGTCGTTCTCGTCGCCCGCGTGAATTCAGACCTTACGGAAACGGGATTTCTAGGCGGCTAAAAACTTGTTGACGGACGGAACCAGGCCCAGGCCTTGCCCGGACGGGCCGGCGATCCCCCGGATTTCATGACAGCGTACAATCAGTTGAGCACCACGCCGAAAGGGGGTTTTACCTGGCTCCAACTCGGCCCTGGGGTCGACGTAAACATTCCAATAGGCTCCGTGGCGAAGGACGCCCATTCCGCATCGAATATTCGCTACCGGGTTGCGGCCGCTGAGGACAGCGGGTTAAAGGATCGGTCAGTAGACCTAATCACCGTCGCACAGGCTGTTCACTGGTTCGATCTAGGCAAATTCTATGCAGAAGCGAGGCGCGTACTCCGACCGGCGGGTTGATCGCCGTGTGGTGCTATCGGCGACCTCGCGTGGATTCGAAGATCGACCAGATCGTACGTCGGCTGTGGCACAGCGCGCCACGCCCAGAACAGATTCAACGGGTCGAGGAAGAGTATACCGAACTGCGCTTTGGCTTCGACGAGATCGCGTTTCCTTCCTTTTCAATGGTGGAACGATGGAACTACGACAGGTTCACTGACTATCTCGGGACCTGGAAGTGGGTCGCCGAAGCCTTGCCGCACTCTCCTGAGGCCGCCTCCATCAGCATTTTGCGTGACGAACTCCGCACAGCTTGGAGGGGACTTCTTCGCGATATCAAATGGGAGTTGTATCTGCGTGTGGGCAGCTTCAAAAATGCCGAACCAGGCGCGACGACAGACAATGGAAGCTGACCTGTTTTTCAAGACGCGCGGACCACTCGGCAAACGCCGCTGCTGAATTGAGTCTTTTAGAGGAGGAGTTGCGAATGGATGCACGCCAGCACCACATGCAGGTAAAGAACCTACTCGCCCGGATGGCGATTCAGAGCCCTGAGCGGTTTTTTGTCACATTCGGGCCAAATGGCGACGCAACCTATCTCGCGGACTTGTGGGACGCGATCGGTCAAGACCTGCCCACCGATGAGCGAGTTCCAAGCGCGGGCGTCGCGACCTGGCATCGTTCGGCCGACGGGCAGGAGATCATCGTTCTCAAACTCCCTCCTTCGGGGGCCCGGAACGAGGCCTTCTTCGTCGGCGCGGTACGGAACGCGGGCGGGTGCCGGCTGTTTTGTCTGGAGCGGGTGGTCCTACCATCCACCAGCGCGGAGTTTACCATCCTGTCGGAGATGGCGGCACACGGCCGATCCAACTGGGGACCGGTCCGCGCGTGTGTAGCCGACGAGTTCGCGAACTTGATGTGTCGCGTGGCCGCAGATCCATCGGCCCGTCCCCTATCGTTCGCGCCCATGCGGCTTGGATAGCAAAGAGGCGCCTAACCAGGCGCTGCACCTGACCAGGATCGCGTTGTAGGTTTCAAAGGCTCAATCGTTCCTTGACGCGACCTGGATGAGCGAGCTTGGTCGTCGGGCAGCAGAGGACATGCGATGGCAGCGATTCCCGAATCTTATCTCGACGCGTTGCGTGCGGCGGGGCTGCTGGTGTCGGACCCGTACGTTCCCACCCACGTTGCCTCCCCGGACGGCGTGTTCGTGTGCAAGCCGGCTTCGGCGGCAGGGCACTCGCTTCCCAATTACGAGCTCTACTGGGAACCTGAAGGGGTACAGATCGACGCGCCGGGTCTGCGCCTGCACTCAGACGGCGAGCGGTGGTTCGTTAGGTGCCACGAGTATGTCCCCGGACCTGGACCAGGCGACTTCCGCAATGAGTGGGGCACGCCGGAGGAGGCCGAAGCAGATGTACTCGATTTCTACTTCGGCAGCCCGGTCCGGATGGATGTCAAGAGGCGGGCGCAGGAAGAGGAGGAGGAGCACAGACGCCAAACCAGGCACTCCACCTGACCCGGCGGGGCATGATCGCACTTCCAGACTTGTATCTGCCCGAGGCCGGCCCACAGCCGTGCTTGTCGTTCGACGGTAGAGTGGCGAAATGCAACAGGAACCATCCGACCCGGATCCTTCACCAAATGCAGTTCAGTGGCGCCCGGCCTGGGCTGGAGTCAGCGCTCTTGTCGTGGCGGCGCTGAGTTTGCTGTTACAGCACGGCCTCGATTGGCGTACTTTCATTCTGTTCTGAGTGCCGCCTTGTTTCGCGGCCGCGCACACGGGGTTGGCGGCAACGCCTGGCGAATCGCGTGGGCGTTCCTCGCGGGAATCGGAGTGGGTGCACTCCTGTCGCAATTTCCCGCATTGTTGCCGAAACTGGACGGGTTCGATCGACGGTTGGGTCCCGAACACGATCGAATGCTCACCTGGTACACATCTGTGTACCTCGTTTTCGTGACCGGGGTACTTACTGGCCCTCCTATTCCTTCGCGCCCTTCGGAAGCACCGCATGGCCGAACGGGCCGCTAAATTTGACCGTTTGGGCATCGGCGCTTTTCGGGTTGTGTCGTTTCCTGGTCCCTTGCGGCTAAGCCGGCTCGCTTGACGACGGAGGTTCACCAATGACTTGGGTCGACATGGAAACGGAAGCCGTTCCATGGGAGATGGTCGCTTACGGCGTTGCGCTGTTGCTCGGTGCCGCCATCTGGTGGTGGCTGGGCATCTGCGCCGGCCTGATTGCCTACATCAATGTGGGGATTGCGCTTACCCTCGTCCGCGATATGTGGCTCCAGGCAAGGCTCTCACAGGATGCCCATCACGCCACCCAGCGGGTGCTGGCGTGGTTCCAGGAGAGGTTTCCCGACGAGCGGGCGGAAGGGGTTGCGGTGCGGGCGGTCGAGCCGGGACGATTCGTCATCGCCGTCTTGTACGGGATTGGAAGGCCCACGCCACGGCGGTACTTCGCCATCTCTCGTCTGGACCCGGGCGAAATCTCCGAACTACCCGTTGACGAGTGGTGGCCACGAGGGCTCAAGTAGCGGTGCAGCATTGGCAAGCCGAGCCAGGGGCTACGGCAGATAGCGGGTCATATAGGCCCTACTTCGGTAGAATCTTTCGTGCTCTGCCGGTAACCGAGCTGTGCAACGGAGGGCGTTTGAGGCGTGGGTATTCTGCAAAGCAACGACGCCTCTCTGGTGCTGGCCGTGAATGCCGCCCGGCGTGCCTTGATTATCCTCACGGTGCCTTGGTCGGGTCCGGACCGAACCGCCCGCGTGGCCTTCCGGGCTGCGGCCGAGGAACTGGCCACCAATTCGCCAGAGCTGAAAATTGCCACTTCCTCTATCGCCTTCCCCGCCTTGCCTATTTGTAATCGATTCAGCCGTGGGGGCCTGCCGCCCTGCTGGCCATAATGAACTAGATGAGTCTTCGTTGAATCTCAACGGGGCTTAATTCACTCCAGCAAGGCTCGCAATGGAGATCAGGACCGAGGGAGAAGGATCCGCCAATGCTCGGATCTTCGCCAAAGCGATCCATCGTTGCGATCTGCTCAAGAACCTTCCCGATTTTCTTAGCACAGGCAATTCCGTGGGATTAGTCAATTCAGCCACCTGATGAATTCGGCACGGAAGGATGTCCCGATCAAAGGAACTCCCACCATGAACCATGACGCGGGATCGAAAACGGAAATACCGCGTTTGTCGTTTTCTGTATTCAACGACCTCATCTCGGGATTCTTGGTCTTCCTAATCGCCATGCCGTTGTGTCTTGCCATCGCGAAGGCGAGCGGCTACCCGCCCATCGCAGGCATCTGGACCGCGGTGATCGGCGGCATCGTCTGTAGTTTTTTGAGCAACTCCCCACTGACGATCAAGGGACCCGCTGCCGGGCTCATCGTGATCGTCGCCGGCTCGATTACCGGATTCTCCGACCTGATCAAGAATGATCCAGCCAGGTTGGGACAGCTCAATGCCCAAGTCGATCTTCAGATGGTGAAGAGCCTGGAAATCACTCCCGAGGCCGATCCGGAAGAACTGAGGGCAGTCCTACTAGAAGAGCAGTTGTTCCATCGCGCCTATCGGCTTTCGATCGGCGTGGGTGTTGTTTCCGGCCTGGTGCAAATTGCTTTTGGATTGTTCAAACTAGGGAAAGTGATTGACTTCTTTCCGCTGCCTGCCGTTCATGGCACGCTTGCTTCGATCGGAATCATCATCATCGCCAAGCAGTCGTACGTCATGCTCGGCGTCAAACCGCCGGACAATGCCGACCCGCTGCAACTCCTCGGCTATTTACCTGTACATGCGCAGGAAGCGGTTCCCTGGATCGCCTTCATCGGCCTGGTTAGCCTCGCCATCTTGTTTTACTTCTACTTCACCACCTTCAAGCTTTTGAAAAAAATACCGGCGCAACTGGTCGTCCTGATCTTTGCCATCTTGGCGCCTATCGTTTTAGCCTCGCTCAATATTTACGAGTTGGATCTCACATACTTTGTACGGCTACCCAATGTGCTTGCGGCGCCATCGAGCGCCTTCGCGTTTCCCGATTTCAGTGGGGTTTTCACATGGGTGGGTTTGGAGACCCTGGTCCTTTTTGCCATGATTGGCAGCCTTGAATCCCTCCTGAGCGCGCGAGCGATCGACATGCTCGATCCCTGGAAACGCAAAACCAACATGGACCGCGACCTGATGGCGGTCGGTTTCGCCAATACCCTGACCGCATTGATCGGCGGATTGCCAATGATTTCCGAAATCGCCCGATCGTCGGCCAACATCAACAACGGAGGCCAAACCAGGAAGGCAAACCGTTTTCACGGCCTTTTCCTCCTCGCCTTCGTTCTCCTTTTCCCCGGGCTGATTCAGCAAATTCCTTTAACCTGCCTGGCAGCGATGCTCATCTTCACAGGTTATCGTCTCGCCTCGCCGAACGAATTTGTCAAAACCTACCAGATCGGCGCTCCCCAATTCATCGTGTTCGTCGGTACGATCTTCGTGACCTTGTTGACGGATCTTCTTGTGGGCATCCTCGCCGGCGTGTGCCTCAAGGTCGTCGTCAACGCATTCAGCGGCACCCCCATCACCTCGACCTTTGTCGCGCCGGTCAAAACCAATACCGCCGAAGATGGCGGCAGGAGGGTCGAAATCAGCAAGTCGGCCGTGTTTTCCAACTGGATGGGCGTGCGCAACAAGATCGTTTGCGAGGGCTACCAAAAAATCGTCATTGTCGATCTTTCCGGCACGAGGATTGTCGATCATTCGGTTATGGAAAAACTTCATGACCTCTCAGAGGACTTCAGACAAGCCGGCGGCGAGCTGAAGGTCATTGGCCTCGAACAACATGAGCCGGTTTCCGATCATCCCACTGCGACCAGGCGAAAGCTACCGTTGCCTCCCGGGCGCAACCCAGTTGAAAAACGTTCCTTGGTATAGTTCCTTCTGGCTCATGGACTGCAAGGGCTTCATTTCAAGCCTCGCCCTTGACATCTGCCTCATCTCGCCACGGCGGTTGGTCATTCGCCAAGGAAGGCCGCAGTATCGATTGTGCCACGATGACGACCGCTAGGTTCATTCCTTTGATGGCAACATCATTGCTACTGGGCGCCGCAATCGCCAGATAGCGGTTTGCCATAACAGTCAGGAAACCGGTTTGTAAAGCACTACGGATTTAAGACGATTTGAGATTTGCGAGAATCTCGGTTGCCTCTGTTAGCTGCGACCGGAAATATTTGCGCAGCAAATCGAGCACCTGTCCCAACACCTTGTCCCGCAGACTGTAGAACACTTGGTTTCCTTCCTTCCTCGACTGGACGATGCTCTTGTTCCGCAGAACAGCAAGATGCTGAGAGGCATTCGCCTGCTCAATGCCGAGTGACTCATGGATGCGGGCGACGGAAATCTCCCCCTCGTCCCGGAGAAGTTCGACGATCGCGATCCTGGTCGGGTTGGCCAACGCGTGAAAAATGCCGGCCTTGAACTCGCGGAGTTGGTCGACCATATCAGCGCCTCTTTGGAGACCGGGGTTCGGCCTTGTAAATTCGAAGTTTCGAATATACCATACACCGCAACCGATGGAAAGCCAAGTTCGCTTCTCCCATTTGACCGACGTTGTTGGGAAACCGTATGGTGGAATCAAGTTCCTCGTTGGCCGTGCTCATTCGGTCCTTCCGCAGGGAGGTGGAATCCGAAATGGCCGCCTTTTGGGATCGATGTGGGCTGCCACGGCCCTTCCCCCCAGCGCGATTTGCCTCAAAGCGGCGATGGAATGCCGGACGAGCGAGCCGAGCACGAGTTCGACCTGGACAGGATCCAACCGCTTCAAGATTTACGGCGATTGACCGCGTGTTCCCACCCTGGGTGGAAGCGCGCCTATCGGGATTCACCGTCAAGCGTGGTTCCGAAGTCCACGCATATTACAAAATCGAGATGGGTCGGACCGGTCGAAGCTGTCCCGTTCGGTCTGTGAATCGCGGCCAGGGACTTGGGAACGGAGCCGCTTAACCATGGACTTCATGTTGATCGGGCTTCTTTTGTTCGTCCTCGGGAGCGTGCTCGCACTCGTCCTGCCGGGCAATCGCACCCGCGTGCTCGTCAACCTTGTCTGTCAGGCGGTGGCGTGCGGGTTCGTGCTCTACAGGACCATCCCCGTTCTGTTCGGCAGCGAAAGCCTGAGCGCCTTCGTGCAGTGGTCCTATCCGGTCGAGCGGATCGACCTGCGCCTCGACGCCTTGAGCGCGTTTTTCCTCACGTTCTCCTTACCGATGACATTCCTTGGCTCCGTGTACGCGGTCGGGTACCTCGCGCAGGACATCCGCGGCCCGCGCCAGGTGGGAACGCACTTCGCCCTGCTCTCGACCGTTCAGATCTCCTTCCTGATCGTGTATACCGTGCAGAACTCGTTCGCGTTCCTCGTCGGCTGGGAGATGGCGGCCTTGTCGGCGTGGCTGTTAGTGATCTGGAACCACAGGGACCAGAAGATTCGCTTCGCCGGATTCAATTACCTCATTTCGACCCACCTTAGTCTGCTTTTCCTGGTGGCGGCCGTGATGATCCTGCACGGGGAAACGAACAGCTTTCAATTCGCAGATTACCAGATGTTTCTCTCCACACCAGGGACGCGGCGGGGCCTCACCTTCGTCCTGCTCATGACGTCGTTTGGGCTGAAGTCGGCCTTCTTCCCATTTCACACCTGGTTGCCCAGGGCCCACTCGGCGGCTCCCGCCCACGTTTCCGCTTTGATGTCGGGTGTCATCCACAAGGCGGGCCTTTTCGGCGTGCTGAAATTCATCATCCTCATCGGTAAACCCGACCCCTGGATGGGTTGGTTCCTGTTGATCGTGTCGGCGATGTCTGCATTTGTCGGCGTTTTGTACACGATCACGCAGAGAGACATCAAACGCATGCTCGGCTATTCGTCCACCGAAAACGTGGGAATCGCCGGAATGGGGTTCGGCATGGGGTGCATTGGTCTCTCCCTGGATCAGCCGATTCTGGTCGCATTCGGATTCGGCGGCGGCATCTTGCACATTCTCAATCATGCCTTGTTTAAGTGCTTGCTCTTCTACGGTGCCGGTTCGATCTACCGCTTCACCCACACCATCGACTTGGAGAAGCTCGGAGGCCTGATCAAGGTCATGAAGTGGACGGCCCCTCTGTTTCTGCTGGGGAGTCTCGCGAGTGCCGCCATGCCCGCGTTGAACGGATTTGTGAGCGAGTTTTTGATCTATTTCGGATTGCTCCACCCGGGGCCTGAACTTGGAGCCGCACGAATCCCCATGCTCCTGGCCGCGGCAACGCTGGCCCTGGTGGGAGGATTATCCGCGCTGTCGGTCACGCGGTCGTTCGGCCTCATCTTCCTCGGCCTGCCGCGCGATCCTCACCACGTGGTTCCGGCGGCGAAAGAGAACCCGCTTATGGTCTTGCCCATGGCCATACACCTGATCGGTATCCTGCTCATCGGACTTCTGCCCTCGCTCGGTCTGGCCGTGGTCGCCGAGCCGACCGCCCTCCTGCTGAGCCTGGCCGGTTCCGGTGGCCGAGCTTTAACTGATTTCGTCATGGGCCGGGTGGCCCACTCCCTCACGCCGGTGAGCCTACTTCTAGGGGGTCCTCCCGCTTTTTGTGCCGGCCGCCGGTTTGCCTTTTTCCCGCCTTGCCGACGCCGCGT
>LSQA01000012.1_pt1 | contig 55733 bp, 61 predicted proteins | sample 651271 | NCBI WGS metagenome assembly LSQA01 (sample SAMN04438314, study PRJNA306036) | termite gut metagenome | isolation source: viral DNA filtered from gut of termites from termite colony 3 | host: Coptotermes formosanus | place: USA: New Orleans, Cypress St. | collected 2013-06-21 | reverse complement strand
GCTTATGCGCGACGACGTTGACACATTAGAGAACTTCCCCAACGACGAAGAAGAAGATGCTAAGAAAGAATACATCTACTATGAGTGCTGGTACAATACAGACTATAATGAAGATGGGTTTCTTGAAAAGACTGTTGTTGGTCTTTTAGGCAATCACATCGTCAGATTTGAGGAAAACACTTATGGCGAAATGCCTTTCTTTATTATTTGTCCTATTAGGGAACCCTTTAGACTTATTGCTAAGACGGGAATAGCTGAATTAGTTGGCGAAATACAAGACATGAAAACTTGTCTTTTGCGCCAGATTATAGCGTGTATCGCCCAAGCTAACGACAAACAGGTCTTTGTTAAAGATGACGCTTGCGTTGACATTGCTGAATTAGTAGAGGGAAGAAAGGTTGTCCGCGTCACAGAAAATCCAAACGATGTTGCTCTATGGATGAATTGGGAAGCCATTGATCAACAGACTTTCCCGCTGTTCCAGTATCTTGATCAAGCTAAAGAAGATAGAACAGGCATCACTAAATATTCTATGGGCGGGTCTGACCCACATGTCATAACCGCTACAGAAAGCTCTATTATGCAATCTAACGCTTCTACGCGTATTGAAATGCTTGTCAGGATGTGCATAGAGAGCGATGGCGGGCTAAAAGACTTGTTCCGCTTCCTTATCAAGCTCAACCAAGCTAACATAACAAAAGATACTGTTATGAGAATATCTGGTAAAGATTATGTTGTAACGCCAGATGACATTAGCGGTAAAATAAATATAGAGGTTAATACTGGGCTTGCTTTAGGCTCTAAACAAGAACGCTTCATTCATTTGCAATTGCTCTTGCAGATGTATCCTAACGCTATAGCTGGTGGAATTGCCAACCAAGGTCATGCCGCCTTTGCCTTTGGTAAACTTATTGAAGAGATGGGTTACAAAGACAGGACAAACTTCTGCTACGCTCCAGAAGAGGCCGCACAAATGGCCCAGCAGGTTGCCGCCCAGCAGCAACAGCAACTGCAACAGCAAGATGAGAAGAACAAACAGTTCGAGTTGGCAAAGGAAAAGATGAGGACTGACGCGACAATCCAAGCGGAAGAGTTGCGGCAATCCGGTGCTTTACAGCGCGATGTGCTTAAGTTTAAGAATGAACTTGAAGTCAAATATGCTGACTTCGACTATGAGATTAAGAATGGGCCTATTGATGATGATGGACGTGATAGAAGGCAAATCTCCGCTTCTGTGCCGTTTAAAGACATTCCTGTAAAAGCTAAACAACAAATACTTGAGCAGATAGGCGTAGATATAGATGAAGAAGAAATAAAGGAAGATGAATCTCTTGAACTTGCAGATCAACTCGCCCTTAAGTCCGCTGGACAAAGAAAAACGCCAGCAGGCAATGCTCAAAAACAACCTTAAATATAAGCAAATAAAAATTGCGTTCACAACTTATATCGAAGAAAGAGTACAAAAACAATTAAACAAGCTCCTATCTGCTCCTAAAGAAGATTTACCTATTATACAAGGCATTGTAAAAGAACTTGTAGCAATAACTAAAGAAGTAGATAGATATATAGATGATAGCGAGAAAGAGCTTGACGCTATCTACAAAAATAAGCTGGACAATCCGCAAGGAACCCAGAAAGGAATTTAATAGTGGACTTTTTTGATTTACAATTATTCGCTGAAGATGGTGATGTTACCCCGGCACAGGACAACACCATGGGCGACGAAATTAATATGGACAATGTGTCCGTTACCCGCGATGAAGATGGCAACTTAGACATAGACTTCCTTGATGACGATGCTATGGAAGATGCTCTTGCGGAAATAGAGCCGGACGAAGAAGAAAAAGAAGATGTACCAGAAGATGAACAGGCTAACGAAGAGGATACACAGTATGTTGAAATAGATGGCGAGAAAGTACCGCTATCTGAAGTTCAAGAGGCTTACAAAAATAAGAAGCGCTATCATGCTGATTATACGCGTAAAACTCAAGAACTGGCTGAACAGCGTAAAAAACTTGAACAGCCAGCAACAGAGGCTGTAGCTACTCCTTTAAGTCATCCTGATCTTACTGGCCTCGAAAAAATAGATTTATCCGACTATGCCAAAGTTCAAGACTTCTTAAGGGAAAAGGCTGTTGAAGCCACTAAGAAACGCTTAAAGATTGATGAGTTCTATGAGGATGATTTAGTCCACATGGGAGCATTTTTTGATGAGCGCAATAAGCTGGCGCAGACCCTTGACACAACGCTTAAACGTAACCGCGATATGGCGACCTTTGCAAATGAGCTTCAAGCAGAGGATCCCCATTTCGCTGATATATGGAAATATATAGGTGAACAAAGAGACTACATGCCGTACAAAATTGTAGCGGCAATGGACAAAGCCTTTGCTGAAGCTGATATTCCTAAACTACGCGCTGTTTATCGCGAGTTTAAAAAGGATTATTATGCTGAAAAAATCACAAAGGCACCTAACACTAAAGCGCCCCCTAAACCCTTGAAAGTCGCGAACGCGGCCAAAGTCGAACCCACTAACGCAGTTAAAAATAAATTGGCTCTCGACTTTGCTCCGCAGGACATTTCTAAAATGCGACATGAAGATAAACTTAAGTCTATTAGGAAACTGATGGAGCTTGACGATAGCCTTTAATAAAAAGGAGTTTTATTAATGGCAAGTTTTACCTATCGTGCGGTAGGTAACAAAATTGACTGGACTGAAATTATTACTAATATCGATCCCAGCGAAACTGTTACCTATTCTATGTTTGGTCGCGGTACCGCTAAGGGGATGACCCATAATTGGCTTACCGACCATTTGTCTGTCCCCGGTGCGAATAAGCACCTTGAGAACGCCCAGCTTTTGATTGACGAAGCTGTTCCGCGTATCCAGTTGTCCAACAACATCCAGATTTTCCAGAGTGGCTACTATGTAACCGATAGCCAGCAGGCTGTGGACAAAGTTGGCATCAAGGACGAATTGTCCTATCAGATGACCAAATGCCTGAAAGAAATTGCTCTCGATGTAGAGTACGCTATTGTCACCAACGATAGCACAGCACTTTCCGGGGCCGCCACTGAAGGACAGATGGGCGGTATTCCTTACTTCAACACCGTTAATGTTATTAACGCCACTGCTTTCACTGAATTGTCTTTGAACGACGCTATTCATGAAGCGTGGAAAAAGGGTGGTAAGGTTGATACGGTACTGCTCTCTGGAGCTAACAAACGTATCATGTCTGGTTTCGTTACCAGCGTAACCAAAAATATGAAAGACGTAGACAAGAAACGTGTAAACGTTATCGATGTCTATGAAAGTGACTTTGGCATAGTAACTGCTAAAGCCCATCGTCTGTACGAAGATGACCGCATTGACTTAATTCAGAGCGATTTGTTCCGTGTTTTCTATCTTATCCCGTTCCATCAGGAAGAGTTGCCGCGCACTAACCTGTTGCGTGGTAAAAACATCAACGGCCAACTCACGCTTGAGTGCCGTAGCAAAGACGCTCACTCTGTTATTAAGATTGCGGCCGCGCCGCCTCCGACGAACCCGTAATACAACAACAGAGGGGAGCTTAACGCTCCCCTCTTTTTTTTTTGACTAAAACACAGAAAGCGAACTGAAATGAAACAAGTAGCTCGATTTTCTAAAGAAGCCAGAAAACTTTTACTTACAATGGCGATAGCAGATGGGCATATTTCCGATGGTGGAGACCTAAGAATAAGCCATTGCGGAAAACAGATAGAATACCTGATGTGGAAACGTCAGTTGCTCATAGACGCTGGCGTAGTGGTTACGCCGGTATCTGTAAGGGGCAGAGTTACTTCAAGGGGAACAGTTACGTCTGAATGTAGTTTTAAAGTCTACCGCTCAAGATACCTAAAGCTCTTGAGAAAGGTTTTATATAAGCCAACTAAAAAGATTTACAGAAAGAATCTCTTGGACAAGTTAAGTCCATTACACTTAGCTATATGGTTTCAAGATGATGGGTTTATTTATAATGTCAAAAGAAAAGATGGTAAAATCGGCAAAACGTACCTTGGTATCTCAACCTATTGCGACGAAAACGAAGCAAAAGTCATCCAAGAGTACTTCAAAGAAAAGTATGGCATCAACTTCTGTATCTCCCATGATAGACGCTCCAATGATATAGGCTATTATTTGCGCACGTGTAGTTGCGGCGCGAGAAAGTTTATATCTCTTGTCATACCCCATATCACTTGTGGTATGTTATATAAAACCAAAATATTTTGGGGGTGATCTTAATGTTCAGCAAACGCCCTCGCTAACCTGAAAGGATGTTCCACGTGGATCGAGTACGACTAACATTAGACACTCAAGCTGACAAGTATGTTCTTGAAAGGACTGTTGATGCCTCGCGCATCAACAGCTTCCTTCAGGAGCAAAGGGCAGAAGTGAGTGGCATTAACCGAAACAAGAAGTCTAATTTTAAACTAAAAGCCTCAATACCAGCGGAAGAATTCGTATATAATGAAGATTTAAAGAAAATGTTATGGTACCAAGAACAAGGTGAACACAACAAGGCAAAAGCCTTTTTAAATAAATTTTTATCTGAAAACAGCGCGTATAGGATGGATTGATATGTCATTTTCACCCCCAGAAATTTTAAAGGCATCTATTGCCAAATTTCAGCAAGAGTACGACGAGATCATGAAACAAAACAGAAACAAACTACAAGAAGTTGTAGTAAATATTGCTAATAAAAATAACGAGAAAGGGCAAACGTAATAGTTTGTTTTAACATATGAACCCCATTTTAGATACGGTAAACAAAAAGATAAAAGAAGATTTTGCTTACGCTTCTGATTTTATCCGCTCTCTTCATAGAGAGGTGTCTACACCACCCCCGTTATTGGCCTTGTCGCTACACGTTATAAAAACGTGTAATTTGTCATGTAGATATTGTTTTGAAAAACAAACTGACGAAGGCAAAATGGATATAGAGACTGCATGTCGCATTGTAGATGAAGCCATGAAAAAAATTCGTCCAAACCAAAAAGCATTTTCTATTGTCTTTTTTGGTGGCGAACCCCTTTTAAACTGGGACGTTGTTAAGGGGGTTATCGATCATTGTGGCACAATCCCATTGTCATTTTCTTTTTCTTTGACGACAAATCTTACGGTTTTCAATGACGAAATGCTTTATTATCTAAGAACGAGAAACCTGAATTTTCTTGTTTCTTTTGACGGGGCAAAAGAGACGCATGACAAAAATCGTTGCAATACATATGATATCGTTAGCGCTAACTTACGCAAAATTATAGATGCTGGCCTAAAAAGAAAGATTTACTGTAGAATGACAGTTATGCCAGATACTGTTTCTTCATTGTATGACGATGTAAGACACATATACGGCATCGGAGTTGATGGGATAGCCTTTCTCCCCTGCTACGACAAACAATGGACTAAGAAATCTATAGACACTTATGTAGATCAACTGAAGAAGCTATCGGAGTTTTATCTACAAGAACTACAGTTTAAAGACAGGAACATTTCTTTTAAGATTATAGATGACTTTTTTGTTTCTTCTTTTTCTGATTTTTCGTCTTTCTCTGATATCTGTACCATTGGTACTGGCACATGGGCTTCGTTTGATAGCGAAGGCAACGAAGAAATTTGTCATAGGTTGCATTATTTTGACAAAGAAATAGATAGAGAATCACTACTTCTTAAAAACAGACTCGGCAAGCTACCTAAAGAAGAATGTAAGTCTTGTAAAGCGATATCAATTTGTAATCGTGGGTGTCCTATTGAAAACTTTGAATATAGTCATTCCTGCATAGAACCAACTAAAAGTTTTTGTAAAATTATGCGTTCCGTGTTCCCAGTGGCAAAAGAAATAGCGGAAAAAGTAGCCAAAATTGAAACCAATTCAAGAATAATTTCGGTTTTTCAGAAAAATAGGTTTTTGAAAGAATATTTTGACACAAATATCCTTTTCTCTGATAAAGGTATCGACGATATAAAGCTGTCTATCGTTGCTTTTGAAGAAATGTTGCTTGCTAATAACGGTATAATTTTGCAATCTTTTTATAAGTATTTCTTTTTTCACTTAGCTCACATAACGGCAATGGTAAAAATGATTAATCGTAGGGAGACAAACGATGCCAAATAGAGGAGAAGATGTAAATTATAATATAACCCAAAAACAATATGTTTCTGGAGATTCATTATCTTACTTGGCCGATATATTGATCACCAACCTACGCGAGCTTAATGCATCCTTATTTGTCAAAAATGTTCAAACAGAGGCACCAAAAGTGGCTAACCCTGTTGTCAGTAGAAAAAATCGTAAAACTTTTACGGCTGATAAATCAGGAGCGGCGGCGTTACCGTACTTTCAAACTCTAAAAAACTATGGTAGCGAAAAAAAAATAATGAAGGAATTAATAGACGTTATCTCTATTGGTGTTACCAATATGTTCGCCGATGGATACTTTCACTCTTTGGGCTTCAGCAACGTTTATATGAGGGACACACAATATGGCGACACTCATATGTATGTTGTGGTTAAAGATGGCATAAGAATGTCACTTATTAATATTTTATCAGAGATATCAACAATGTTAGACAATATTGCTTATTTCTGGGACTACAAGGGCAATTGTCAACTAAGCTGTCAATTATATTGCCAGGGGTATTGTCAAGTTAGTTGTGTGAGTTGCGTTTCGCATGTTCACGGAGATTGCGGACATGGCGCGTTTATTTGACAAAATCTTGTTGCAGTTAACATATTCCTGCGACAAACAATGTGACTACTGTTGTCAGAAACATGCTCGCGCTAAGTTTGGCGATAAATTTTTTGATCAATGGGCAGAGTTAAAAAATTTGATAGAACACATTGATTTAAGTGATTCCGTTACAGTACAACTGGCTGGCGGCGAAATCTCTATGTTCCCGTCTAAGATAATAGAGGCGGTAGAGTATTTTAGAAAAATTGAACAAAAGAAAATGGTTCGCTTTAAGTTTCAGGTTATAACCAACGGATACGACATTGATTCGATCGTTTTGCTTTACAAAAAGGGATACATCGATATTTGCGCCCTGTCGTATGACTTTAGTGGCCCTAAAAATAATGATGAATTGCTTGCTAAATTACCAGATTATTTTTTGGTTTTAGTCAGCGCTCCAAGAGGCTTTCGTGACACTAAAAAAATAGATAGCCTTATTAATCTTAGAAAAAACAACATATTGCTTTATCCGCTTATTGGACAACAGTATAGCAAAGAAGATGTTGCGTTTTATAAAAAGTATTTTAATTATTTCAAAAAACGTAAAACTGCGAAATGCGAGGTGGTACAACATGCTTTCGCTGTCGATGTTGATGGAAGGTTGTCAGCTTGCGCCATTTCACATTATTTGGACTATTGTCTTTTCAGCGATAATGTTACGTTGAGCGACGATATAGAAAATATAAAACATAGTTTCAGTTCATCGAACTATGCACGAACAGAGGATGCTTTATGCCGGGATGCTTTAAATTTGTTGTAACTACTGAATGTCCAATAAAATGCCCATATTGCCCGCAACCAGAAAGTAAAACCTCTGTTATTTCCCCTGTTGTTATAGACGCCAAAGTCGCTAAATATAAGCCAAACTCAATATTTATTTATGGCGGGGAACCAATGCTGTACCCAGACATTGTTGAATACATTGTCAAAAAACATGCGTCACATAGGTTTTTGCAAATTAGCACTTCTGGGCTTGTTAATTTAGATGCATTAATAAAAATAGATAAAAAATATAATATCGACATGATACAAATTTCTAATGATGGAGTTTTACCAAAACTGTCATACGACGCTGTTTTTGACATAGCCGGGTATCGTGACGTTGAGGTAAACTGTGTGTTGTCAAACAGAAATGTTTATATGTTAAACGATATGTTGGATAGGTATTACAAGGTTAGTAAGAAAATATATCCAATGTTTGCCATACAAGAACCGTTTCCAAACGACACAGAGTTTTATGAAACATTAGAAAAAGAGATGGAGCTTAATCATCCCGGTCTTTCGTCTACCGTAATAGCCAGCACAATAACCACTCTTCTTTCTGATCAACACGGTAATATGACAGAAAACGAGCATAAATATGCCCCAATCGTCATTGCTCCTGACGGGAGCGAACATTCTTGCGAGTTTATGTATAAGATAATGCCTTTTGACGAATATTCAACGTCGAAAAGAGTACAAGATGTACATTGTGATGGGTGCAAGCACAGCGTTTATTGTGGCGGTGGGAAAGTATATGAAAGATACGCTGAACACGGCCATCTTTTTAAAGAGAAACACTCATCATCTGCATGTCTTTATTATGAATTCGTGGAAAGGTTAATAAAAAACAAAAAATTTGATAAGTTCTTGTTTTTGAGTAATTCCCGTAAAAAGGTGTTGGTTTATGAAAGCAAGAAAAACAATAGAGAAATTCTATTAGCAGGATAGACAAAATTATGAATTACGACATCATTGATGAACAATTATCTGATGAAAGAGGAAAAGCATACGGTAAAGCTATAGATTGGTTTGGAGATTATATCGCCCCTTGGGTTGACGAAGCTATGATGTTCGACCCTATACTATACAAAGGAGCTAAAATGGCAGTTCCTGCCGCTAAACAAGTAGGGATTGATGCAGTTAATAGCGCCGCTCCGTTGATTGCAATGTGGTTAGCGCGTTCTACACCGAAACAAATATTTCAAAGCATCCCCCTTGGTAGAGATTATATAACAGACGACATTAACCAACAAGCAATGGAAAATACTGAACGATATCGAGAAGAAGTAATGAGAAGAAATGGAAATATTTATTAGTATCGTAGCAGCATGCGTGGGCATATTTGGCGGTATTTTTGGTTTTGTTAATTACTTATTGCAATCTATTGTCATGAAACCTATAAATTTAGAATTTGACCGCATACAAGGCTGGCAAAAAAGAATGTTTGAATTGCTCGATAGGCTTCAAGAAGAAATCAAAGGTTGGCAACAGGTTGTTATGCCAGAAATAGCCGTACTAAGAGCAAAAGTAGAAAGGATTGATAAAGAAGTACAAGACATAAGAAGAGATTTAACTTAGGAGAAGACAATGAGATCGTTTTGTTGTTGCTATAGGAAATTTTATTGCAATCCAGAAACCAATCATCCATCACTTAGTGATTTTATTGCCTTCTGGTCTTTTATAATAGCTGTTGTACTTGCAATATCAAGCGCTATAGCTTACTTTACTTTGGGCGTAGCTTGGCCCGAATTTCAATCTGTTTTTTTATTATTTGGTGGCAGTAGCGCGGCGGTTAAGTCTGTTAAAAACTTTAGCGGGGGGAGTTCCCCCACAACTACTACTTATCAATATCCGGGGGACAAAAAATGATTGAAGTCCAGTTGGAAAAAATACTTGACATGGCTGGTTCTGCTAACGGCAGTATTGATCATATATACTATCATTGGACTGCTGGGCGTTATAACCAGTATTTTGATGATTACCACATAAACATTTCCGGCGACGGGAAAATATTAGTTCCCGATTATGACCTTACAATTAAACGCTCTCATACATGGAAAAGAAACTCAAGAGCTATAGGTATAGGCCTTTGTTGTTGCTATGACGCCAACATGAGCGCAAACGGCTTGCCAACTGGCGAATATGTTCCCACAGACAAACAGATAGAGCTTTCATGCCACGTAGGAGCATATTTGCTAAGGGGTCTTGACCTTTCCCCTGATTGCATTATGACCCATGCTGAAGCGGCTCTACAGGACGGCTACGGGCCATATAGCGGCGACCCAGAAACACGCTGGGATTTATATAAGTTGAAGGATTTTGACGGCAGTATAATAGACGGCGGTAACTTAATCCGAGGCAAGGTACAATGGTATTTAGAGCATGGAAATTAAAGAAATTCTTCACGGTGTCCTTATTTTTGTTTTCGTTGTTTTTGTGGCCTATTGTGGCTTTAGCCTCTTCTCCCACAGTAACATTGACAGTGGAGCAGGTAAAACAGTTAAATCAGAACTTGACAGAGGCAAGGAACTTACTGATAGCATTGGAACAGGACTTAGCAACGTCGCAAGAGGAATTGACAACGCTGGACAAGAAGTTAGCGAAAGCGAACGAATTGTTGTCTCAATCAGCGAAAGAAACCTCTCTGCTATTGGAAAAGCAAAAAGAATTAGAGAACTCATTGAAGATAGCCAATCAATCCTTCGACACGTACAACAAGGAAATGACGGGCAAGATAAAAAAATATAAATGGCAAAGGAATTTGTACGCTTCACTTTTAATTGCTCTCCCTTCTGCCATTTTGTCGGTGAAATAAATGAACGCATTTGATATAATCAGCTTGGCAGAAAGAATAGTCGTTAGGCAAGATTTTAATAGACAATATGCTCTACAATGCCTTAACAACGTGCAACTTGAAGTCTATAGAATGTTTACTCAACATAAGTTCTTTGAAAGCAAACTCTTGCTTGAGCCTATAGACGGATTTGTAGAACTTCTCACATTAAAATCTCCTGAAGTCGTAGAATATTATAAACACACTTACAGAGACAACAAAAAATTTATCTTAAGAAAAGTTATATCATTTGATCAGATTTTAAAAATGTTTGGCTCCGCTTCTTTAGAAGAGCCATATACTTTTGGTATACCTGAATTTTATATGGTGGTTAAAGAGGGCATTAGACTTTATCCTATCCCGCCAGAAGGCAAAGTTTCTGTCATGGGAGAATTTTTTCCTGACCCGCTAACAGACCATATCTCTTCAAGAAATATTTTAACAGATGAGTGTGGTCCTGCGTTAGCGTATTATACAGCTTCATATTATTTCGACTTACTTACAGAACTTGACAAGGCGCAATACTGGAGAGCAAAAGCTCAACAAGACCTTGATAACTATAGAGATCAAGCCAGACGGCAAAGAACAAACAACATTCCCATGATGAATAGAGACCCCTTTGGCAATTTAGGTTATCAAGAGGGAGTAATCCCATATACCCAATGGGACGTACCAAATGCTACAGATCATCGTTCTGCTACTGGGCATCCTTTAATAAAAATAGACACCGTTGACGGGGGAGACATTAGTAATGCTTCATATAATTCTCGCGCATGGGAAAGAAACTGACATTAACTTATACCGGTTAAAATTTGCTGAATTGGCAGTTGCCGTTGATACTTGGAATGTGTGGGTTGGTACAGACCAAGGGAACAAAAACTTAACCGAATTCATGATATACGGCCACAAAAATGAACCCAAAGCTCATCCAGCTCGTCAAATATATTTAGAACCCTTATTGAATTTCATCCAAGGTGAAAACGTTCAACAGGCTTTAGAGTTTTTGTCTGAATTTAGGCAGGGAGCGTTAGCGTCGATTACTGACCATTCAAATAGACTGCTTTCTATAGAAAGTTTTAAGATCACCGAACTTGAGCCTTGGATGCAAAATATAAACACTTTTAAGACAAATGTAATCAATGCTCTTGATAGCAATAATGAGTGGTTAGCAGAATACCAACCTAAAATAGACCTATTATATTCAACTAAAGATGACTATGTATCAAAGACAAGCGCAAGCGGTGACAATTCGGTAACGGCTGATATAGTTAACCAAGATGGACAGCTTATTGTCCAATCACGTCAACATTTAATCAACCCAAATATTACAACTTCTATAATTACAGGCAACCCTAATAGCATTATCACTTCTGCTTGGAGCATTGCCAACGACAATAATAGCCAAGATAATGCTTTTATTTTCTCTGCTGTAAATAATCTTTCTGACAAGAAATTTTATTTGCGAAAGAACAATCTTCCGCCGCAAAGTACAGATCAATTACTTCCTGAAGAAGAGCTTCTTAATAAAGGAGAAGTAATCAATCTTATAGGCGGAGCGATAGACGCTTGGGACACAGGGCTTATGACGCCTATAGTCCTCGACTTAGAAAGCGCTTTGCCTTCTACTTGGCAAGAACATGACCAAAACTATTATGTCATCCAAGATATGGACATTTCTGCCCCCGGTAGAACAGGTAGAGCCTTCTGGAATAAAAACGAAGATAAATGGGAAAAAGTAGTTGATAATTATCACTCTCCTGATGATGTTGGCATAACTCTAAACAATGATGGCGAATTATCTATTATGCCTGATGTTCAAGAGCTTATAGACAACTCTGAACAAACAGCTAATAAAGTTCTTGTCATTGGTGATACTGGCGATGATGGCAAATATCCGTCAGAAAAAGCCGTACGAGATGCTTTAAATGAAAAGATAAATATAACAGACATAGGCGGTTTTGGACAAGAAGTTGATAAAGTCGTAAGCCAAAAAGTAGTAACTGACAAGTTTGAAGAGATAGATAACTTTCTGGATAGTGTGTATGGCCCATTTGTCGCTAAAACAACTATAGATGAGCTTATTTTAGAAAGTTCTCCAACTACTGATTATAACACAACCAGAACTCTTGTCAATATAGACCCTCAAAAACCGCATGAATTTATTGTCCGTTGTAAGGTAGCAACAACAAACCCTATAGACGACGAAACAATTATCCTTACAATGTCTCCTAATAGTATAGATTTTTGGAGCGAGGATACTAATCCATTTGTTTTGTTGTCGTTAAATCAGAACAAGAACACGGCTATTAGAGAATATCGCTTGTCTTATATTCCTGGTATTTCTTTGTTTAGTGATACTGATATTTCTGGCACAGCAGACGTTAATCCAACCAATATACAATGGCCAGCAGTTACACAGCTTACACATATTGACTTTAAGTGGGCTGACATACAAGGGTTGCAGGGGACGCTTGAAGTTTTTGAGAAAGTCCCCGGTTTGTCTGAAAAGACAGATGGAATAGTCGCGGAAGTTATAGACACGATCGATGCCCACGTTAGCCAGATCGTGGAAAACAAGCTCCGACGGCTAATCTATGCCGCCCACATCTACATTCGTACCGACGGAAGCGACGACAACGACGGACTGGCCAACACAGCGGAGCGGGCCTTTCGCACGATAGCTAAAGCTGTGCGCTATATCCGTGAAACCGACCTCGCCGGATCTTCACTGACCTTAAACTTTGGCCCCGGCGACTGGGGTGGTTTCTCATTGTATAATGTAGCGGGCGGGGTTATCAGAATATTAGCCGCTAATCCGAACGATCCACCCACCTTCAGCGGTATGCTCTTTTCTGCTGTACAAGATATCTCAATGAAAAACATTGCAATCGTCCGCACAACGGGCGATTCATATAACCTTGAATGTACCAACGGCACAAAACTGGGGATCTTCGGCGATGTTACCATTGGCGGGAGTTCGGCGTATGGCGTGGTATGCCGCAACCACTCTACGATAAACGTAGAGGGGAGCGGAAAAATAATCTTTGATAACCTTACCGTCAATTCCGGCGCGTTGGCCGCTTGGGATTCTGCTATAATCTACATATCCCATGTGCCAGACAATCTTTCCGGCACAGTTACCGGGAGAAAGTATCAGATAAGAAGCAACAGTTTGTTGCATATTGGCAACACTGTAAATACTGCCTCTTTCCCCGGCAGTGAGGCAGGAGTAATTGACTACGCAACAGGCGGCTGTCATCAGAACATAACCGATATCTCCGCCAATGGCGGCGTAAGCCTGCCGGGCAGCAGCTACATTAACGTTACTCTTCCGGCCAATAACGGCACCTACGTCGCGCAGGAGGACGGCTGGATAAGCGTCAGCAAGGCGTCTACAGCGTTAGGACAGTACTTGGGGCTGAACTGCTCTTCCGTGGCCTCTCGCGTATTCTCCAGCGGTTCCGGGCAGGAACTCCAAGTGTTCGTCCCATGCAGAAAAAACGCGACATGTACGTTTCAGTATACCGCAGCAGGCACGACGAGTTTCTGCCGCTTAATTTACGCAGTGGGAGCAAAAATAATTTAATCACACAGAAGAATGTATTAATTTCGTAGCTAGTTTTGGAGAAATAAATCAAAATGTCTAACATAAAACAAATATTATGGAAGCCATGGGAACCTAATACGAACTATTCTTTAAGCGAAATTGTTCGTGTTAAAGGCTCACCAAACAACATTATATTGGTGTGTACTACCGCTGGTAGAAGTTCTAATACTCCGCCTGATTATACGCTTTTAACAGAAATAAGCGATGGTACTTGCGGTTGGCGACAGAAAAATATAGCAGAAACTCAATCATTACAAGATGCGTTTGATTATGTAGATGAAAGAATAGGCGCTCTTGAAACCAGCTTAGAATTTAGTTTTTATGATTTGCAAGACCAATACGTAGCAAAACACGCTGGTGATAGCAACGTAACCAACGAAGCACAAGGCTTTTTAGCACAAGCTACTATACCTAAAAAATCTATTGTTTCTACTTTAAACACATCTGCCAATACTATGTATGGTGCCGGTATGCATGTAGAGAACATCAATAACCCTGAAGATAGCGTGCGCTTAATAGGCGGGTTATCGCCGACTAATCTTAAACGCATATATCTAATGAAAGATAAATCTGCTCCGCAGTTCCAGTCAGACTTAGTTGACGATGACGAACTATTAAACAAAAAAGAGATAATAACATTAATAGATTCTGCTAACTCTACAATGCTTGTTGGATTAATGATACCAGTTAAACTTTCTCTTGAAAGCGAATTGCCGCCAGAAGTAACAGAGGACGAACCGCAAAATTATTTTTTTATAGAAGAAATGGATGTTACTTCTCCCGGCCATAGCGGTAGAGCTTGGTGGTTAAACGACCATTGGGAAATTGTTATAGATCAATATTTAATGCCGGATAATACTACGGTTAGCTTAAATGGAGATAATCGAATACAAATTTCTCCTGACCTTGTTACTAAAATAGACAACTCTGAAAACGTTGCTAATAAGGTAACAGAAATTGGTGGTATTGGCACAGCAAGCGATACAAATTATCCAACAGAATTAGCTATAGCAAATAAACTTTTTGGCGTCCTTTCAATCCCAATTGTTGTTGGGCCTGTAACCCTTACAGCGCCAGTAACTTCCGCTCAACATGACGTTACTTGGTGGCTTCCCGATATTTCACATTTTTGCGAATATAGCTGTAAACTTAGATGTATTTCAGCAGAAGGCGGATATGCTGTTGGTGATTGGATAGCGCAAGTAACAGCATACAATGATGACACTGGCGATAGCCCGTTGTTCCCTATAATGGATGCTACCACTATATCTGTAAGACTTGGTGGCTCAATAGGGGCTAAACTAACCGGATTACATAAAACAACCGCTAAAATATTCGATCTAACTTTAAATAAATGGCAAGCATATTTTATTATTCGTATGCCATTTTTATAAGAGGAAAAACATATGCCCTTAAATTATTCGCAATTTGGTTCTTTGAACGAAACAAGACCTATTGGTTCGCAATATGTGTCAATTGTTGACGATTACTTAAGAGAAACAAGGAAATACATTAAGGATTCTTTAGCCCTTTTATGTGGTTTTCCTGATAACAATGCTTTAAGAATATGCACTTGGCAAACAAATACACGGCCTTTATCCGGTCTTGTTGATGGGATATTTGGCTATAATTCTGAAACTAAACGTTTAGAATATTACGATAGCGGTACATGGAAGAATATTTATCTCCGCGTCGATAACGCTTTGTCCGCTGGCGATGAAAGCGATCCTAATAATATAAAATCTATTACAATAACATGTGGAGATACATTATCTCGCCCGACCACAGCAAACAACTTCAGAAACATACATTTTAACACACAAGAAAGACTTATACAGGTTTATTTTAACAATGCGTGGTCTAATATGGGAGCATGGATTTTGTAAATGGGAATAGAAACATTACGTAAGGTTGTAAAAAGCCCAGTAGATGGCGTTAATTTATCTACAGCGCAAAACCTTATAAAAGATACTGAATGGGGGGACTGTTTAAACGTAAGGTTTTTAGAAGATGCCATTGAAAAAGTAGAAGGCAAATACCAGTTCAATTGGCATCTACCGGAACATGCAAGACTGATAGAGCTATATTACAAAAAAGACAACATGTTTTGGCTAATTGCTTCTACCAACAATGGTTTCTATACATATTTCCCTCACACGAAAATAGGCGAGATTGACATAAACGATAGCGATACTTTACAAACAGAAACAATATTTGACGTGTTTGTAGTTTGTTCAAATAATATACAAGGGTTGTTGTATTGGGACGGATATATGGATCAAGTGTCACTTGTTCCCGGCACATTTAATCCGCCATACTGGTCGCCAAACAAAGAATATTCCGAAGGCGACTTTATACAACCAACCCATAATAACAACGCTAACAAAGTTATATTTATGGCTACTAATAGTGGCTGGTCTGGAAGTACTGAACCGGTATGGCCTTTACTTGGCGATGTGTCAGACACAACTCCAACAGGAAAAGTAAAAGTTATTTGGCGTTTAGTTGGCGGGCTGGGCATCGAAGGCACCACTAATAATGTATTTTCTTGTTCTTGTATGCGTTCTTTCCAAGGCTTTTTAGTCTGTGGCAACACACAAGAGGGCGGGTTTAACGAACCTTTTAGAATACGTTGGTGTCAATGGGGTAACCTATATAAATGGAGAAATGACCCTGATACCGGGTTTGGGCAGGCTGGGTATTTTGATTTAGATAATGACGTATCTTGGGTACAACAAATTAAACCACTTAAAGACTACCTTGTAATATATAAAGAAAGAGCTATATCAATAATGAAATATGTTGGTGGGGACACTATATGGTCTTTGCGGCATTTTGTTATTGGTAATGGATTACTAAGTCCGGGAGCAATCGTAGACTTAGACGAAGAACATATTTTTATTGGCCCTTCTGGCATATATTCTTTTAATTTAACATCTATCCGTGAAGTTGGTCAGAATATATCTAAGTGGTTTTTTGATATTGCACATGGCGACTACTTAATGAGAATAACATCTTTTTACGCTGAAGAAGTCCCAGAAATGTGGTTTTGTTTTGTCAGCGTAAATAACAAGTGGCTTCAGCCAGACGAAAACAACAATTTTCCCGAATTACCATCAGACAAAGACATGCCACCATATGACATGGCTCTGGTAATGAACGCGCAAACAGAAAAATGGTCAATTAGAACTATAGACAGCACTGCTTTTGGCTATTATTTCTTGGAAGAAGGACGCACAATTGATGATGTTAATGAACCTATAGAATCACAAGAAACAAGGTTTGATAGTGCGCGTTCAGCGCAAAATATGCCCGTTAATATTTGCTGTGACATATATGGTCAGTTCTATAATATCTTAGGCACCGGATATATTGGCGAAGATTACGAAGGATTCATCCAAACTAAATTATTTGATTTTGATAAGCCTGAAATAATCAAGCGTATAAAACGCATACTGGTTTCTACTGCGCGTTATGGCGGGTCAAACTTACTTGTTCATGTCGGCGCTTCTCAAGCCCCCGATAATAAACCAGTTTGGTATGGCCCATATAGCGTAGATTTATCAGAAAATGCTTTACCTTGGGTTGACGTAGATATATCTGGTAGGTATTTATCCATTAGGTTTTCTACCATTCATAAAGGCGAACCGTTTAAAATCACAGATTATACAATTTTTTACCAAGAAAGAGGAGACATATAATTGTCTATAAATAAGATTGGATTTTTCAATATACCAAACTACGACAAAGACGGTAACAACGCTGAAGAAATAGTGCAAAATATCATCTTGTCTTTTGAAAATATTACGTTAAAATTAAATGAGGTTATAGACAAGGTAAATGGACAGAGCGGCACTCCTTAACAAACATCTTGATGACTTCTTTGAAAGAACTCACAATAAAACTATTACGAAAGAAAATTTATTAGATTGTGCTTCTAAAAACCATGTAGATATCAGCGAAGATCATTTTGCTATATTTAAAATAAATGACTTTTATATAGAGCTTTTATGGCCATATTGCACAAAAGAATTTGGTTATGATAATTTAAAGAAAAGATTTATAAAGTTAACAAAAGAGCTTGGCCGCGATAAAGTAATGCTGGCCACCAGAACTAAATCTCATTTACGCGGCCTCATAAAATCAGGGTTTAAAATAATATCAGTTACTGAATCTGAAAAATACATTTTGGAGTATGATATAGATCATGTCGTTGCACAACAATAATCTTAAAACAAACGCACAGCAGATAGAGGAAGCGAGACAAAAACGTATAGCCGCTTATCAAGCCGCAGAGCCGGGCAATCAACCTATGCAGTATTTCCCTGTTATGAATGATTTAGACTATGCAGAACAACAGCGGCGTTATCAAGCCGCAGAGCCGGGCAATCAACCTATGTACGCTCCTCCAGAGGCTCCTGCTGTTCAAGCTCCTGTTGGCGATGGTGGTGTTCAAGGTAATGTAGGGCCTAATATAAATTCATATGAACGCTACATGAGGGCATTACAAAACGGAGCGTACGACGAAGGCGCTGATAAAGACCTTAAACAGTTAGTCCTTGCCGATTCTTATGGCTTAGGTAAAGATTATACTTCTATTGCCAAGGCATTGCAAGGAGAGCAATTTGCTAATTATGATACTCCAGAAATACGCGGGTTAAGAGAATGGATTAATCTTAAAAACGTGACTAATAATGCTCTTCCTGACCCAAATTTGTTTGACAGGCAATATAGGCCAAACTATGGGCCAGATTATAGTAGGCTTTCTGGCATAGATACTGCTAATGCTTTCAGTCAGGCTCCACAACAGCAACAACAGCTATCGATTACAAATAAATATGCGCAAACTCCTGCTGGTACACAAGCATCTACTGTTGCCGCTACAAAAACCCCTGAAGGTGTTAATATAGCTGGCAAAGTATATACTGATAAAGCACAGGCTTTTGAATTACTTAAGGAGCAATATCCCGGCTTAAGGGACAGCGATTACGATAGGGTTATGAATAAATATCAAGGCTCTGAATCAGACCGCGCTAAGAAAATAGTAAATCGTAGAACGAAACAAGGCGCACTGTGGCGCGGATTAGGCGGCGGTATTATCGGGGCTTTAGGAAGGTATTAATATGGGAGGTTCATCTTCTTCGGTATCAGCAACATTATCAGGTTATGCTAAAGAACAAATAGCAAAAGAGCAAGCACAAGCATATAACATGGCTAATATGGGGCAAGCCTATCAAGGTCAATTGGCGTCCCAAGCTAATATGGATACAAGCAATTTATGGGACTTATACGGCTCTATAAATAGTCAAATACAAAATAATGGCACGTTGCAAAACATATTATCAGGCAGTGAGCGCGACGTAGCCAATAATCCAATATATCAAAACGCTTTAGCCGCTATGACATCGGAAGCTCAAAAACTTATGGGCAAAGGGATGAGTGACATGTCAACTAATTTTGGCGTGAATGGCCTTGGCCCAAATTCATCCACCTACACAAACGCCCAAAGCAAGGTAATAGGCGATGCTACAAGCAGACTAAGCAATCAGCAAGCTATGGCATTGGCAGACTGGATGAAACTTGCCGATACTAATTATACTAATGCTTGGCAAACGCAACAAAACGCAAACAACCAACTTGGACAGCTCCAACAGCTTGATCAACAGGCACAGAGCCAGTCATTTCAAAACCTGCTTAACGCCTATAATCTTAACCAAAACTATCAGCAAGGCGCTATGGGCGGGTTGCAAAGCGCGGCAAACCAAGCGGCACAAGAAGTCACTCAAACAACCACGTCTAAATCTGGTTGGGGTTCTATCCTTGGCGGGTTTCTTGGCGGCGTAGCTGGTGGGCTTGGCGGGTCGATTGGATCAAATCTTTTTAAGAATCCTTAGGTGACAAATGAGAAATTCAAGTTTTTATGATGACTTTAGCAATGCTTATAATTTAACTTCTGGTCTTGTTCAGCAATATTCTCAAATGCGCGATCAAGCAAGAGCTAAAAAAGCATACGACGAACTTGCCCCTTTAGTAGAAGAAGAAATGAATAAGTCTTTGCAAATAGACCCTGCAACAGGACGCCCTGTACCCGGTACTAATGTAGAAACTATTCTTAAAAATATAGGCAACCCATATAAAAACACAACTTACATACATCAAGCGGCTACTGAACGCTTAAAAGAGATGTATGATCCTAAATATTTACAGCAACGTACAGCATTTATAAATAATTATTATAATCAACAAGGGCCGCCTAAAACGCTTGACGAAATGGCGAATAGGGTCATTAATCAAGAGGCCGATATTACTGGTTCTTATAAAGGGACATACCCGATAGCCGCTTCTCGTGAAAAAGACAGCGCCGGTCAACTCTATAAACAATTGCAACTTGCGAAGCTACAAAAAGATATGGAATACACAGATGCTCGCACTAAAGCTGTTATAGCTGGCGGTGGTGTTCGCGGTACCAGAAGTGGAACTACCAGCGCTAAAACGCCAAGCGCATCAGACCTAATGAAATATAGAGAAATGATTATTGGCGAAATGGAAAACACTAAAGAGCCAGCCAAACTTAAACAGCTACAAGGTATTTTAGCGCAAACAGAAAATGCTCTTCAACAACATTTTACTGGAGTAAGCGCCGAACAAGACCCAAATAGCCCAGTGAATATAAATAAAGGATACCAAAATGTTTTTGCAGAATTAACGAAAAACGAAGGCCTTATGGCGGCCATAAATGAACAAAAAACAGAAGCAGGGAAAGAGATATTAAGCAGGCTAAATTCTAAAGAGGCAATAAACGCATATGAGTTTTTTGACACCTTTTTAGAAGGGGTTAAAGATCAGACATTGAAAAACTTTACATTTGAAATGTTTAGAAGAGACCCAAGATTCTACGAGTTCACAAATGGATATATAAAATACAAGGCAGAAGAAGATCAGAAAAAGAAGGGCAAACAGAGGTAATATAATGAAAGATCAAGCAAGAGAGAGGCTTTTAGCAAACGATCAAAAGCCAGACTCTTACGAGCCTTTTGATTACGCAAATTATGGGCATTTATTAGGAACTCCGGGAGATAACTATTCCGCGACAGATATCGTATTTGGCAACCTTAAATCAAATCTTAACAGTTTTGTGGGCGACGCTCAAGAATTTGGCGGGACTTTGTTTAATAGCGACGAACTTCGGAAAAAGGCCTTAAATAATGCGGAGTACGCTAAAAATGTTAAGCCTGTATATAAAGAAATTCAAGCTACCGACAACTATTTGGACTATCTAACGGATTCAAGGGGCGCTATCAGCGACGTTGTTTCGTCTGTTGCCAGAAACCCTGTATCTTCCGCCCTTAGCTTGCTCGCAACAGTGGTAGGTGCTTCTGCTACTGCGGGGGCTGGTTCTGTTCCCGCCGCAATCGCGGCAAGAGGTGGAGTTTTTGCCGCGAAACAGCTCGCAAAAAAAGCAGTCCAGAAGTTTGCGACGGTGGTCGGCTCTCAAGCCGCCTCAGCGTTTACCGAAAACGCCCTTAACTATAGTGAAGAGACGAGAAGGTTAAGAGCAGAGGGCGTTTCAGAGGATGAAATAGCCAATAGGCTTGGCAAATACCTATTATCTACAGTTACTCCCCAAATGGCGCAAGAAATTGGCGTCGATGTGTTAACTGCCTATCTCCCCGGCGGAGCATTAACAAAAACCCTTGGGCATATGGCCTTAAACGCTATGGGCGAAGTGCCAAATGAAATAAACCAAGACTACCAAATAGAAAGAGTTTCTGGTAGGGAATATGATTGGTCGCAAGCACCAGAAACAGCGCTAAGAACTGCCACCTCTGCCCTTATACAGGGAGCGCCGGGTGGTTTGGCGTTTGGTAAAAGTGTACTTGATAGAAACAAAGCTATAACTGACTACGGCAATCAGTTTGGGCTATCCTCAGACCAAATACAACAACTTATAAAAGCTCCTAAGAGACAAAGCCCACTTGCAACATTAGATGAGGATTTGTTTACTCTTAAAGAAGGCGTGCAGGTTGGGAAAGCCGCTCCACATACAACTGACGCTATAATAGGTCTTGGGCAATTATATAAAGAAATTTATGGTAAGCCTATGTATGTTACATCTATTACAGATGGTGACATGCACGTTGTTGGCGACGAAGGGACTCATAGCTCTGGCGATAAATTTGACATAGCTGACGACGTACTTGAGGCAGACCCGGAAAAAAGAGCTATGTTTATCGCTGAAGCGCAAAGACGCTTTGGCATTAAAATAAAAGACGAATACTCTGATCCAAGTGCAAATTCTACTGCTGGACACCTTGATATAGATGCGAGAGGCTTTCAGTTTGGCGAAAGGATTGACCCAAATGCCGAACAAGAAATAAATCTTGACGAAGAACAAGTGCCAATAGTGGATCGATTACTGAATGATCCTGATTATACATTAACGCCTGATGATGCAAGGACTATGACCTATGAAGAGTTATCTTCTATAGATCAAGATACATTGCAAGATTGGGGACAAGATAAAAAAGGCAAGCCTTATAGTGCCAATGCGCGAACTATAAATAATGAAATAGCTTGGTGGACAAGTGAAGGCCCACAAAAATTAAAGAATCTTGATAGAGTTGGCAATACAATAGTAAATGGTCAATATGTTCTGTCTGATGAAAAGTTGCAGGCTTGGTTAGATAATCCTTCTATTAATGCTGAAACTAAAAATAAAATAGAGAATTTATTTAATGAAAGGCTTGAACAACGAGAACGGCAAAGAGCAGAAGCAGAACAGGGTTATCAACAGTTGTGGCCTGATGAACAAACAGCGGGCAGAAAATTCGGTAGATTGCCAGAAAATCAGACAGGCAAAAAGCAACGCACAATTGAAAAACCGAATTATCAAGCCGTCGCAGGAAGCTATGAATTTACCCGCCCTAACTTTACACAAGCACAAAGGCCGGGTACAGAGGTTGTACCAAGACAACAGCAGCCAAACGCTGTATCAACTGGGCAAGGAAATGCTATCCATGTCCAAAAATTAATAGAAAACATTCTAAAAGCAAAAAACCAACAGCAATTAGACCAAATATTATCACAAATTAAAAGCGAATCATGGAAGAGAAAACTCTCTGGGCTAAAATATAACGACACTCCTATTACAGAGTTGTTGGAAAACATGATTCACGATAGATCAAAAGGGAGCGCTATTGATGTAGACACTATACCAGAAGGCCCGTCGCGTCAGCTTAACGCTCCTATACGTATGCTTAATGCTCCGCAACAACAATCTGTTAGCGAACAGCAAAATATACAGTCTGTAGAGCCTACTGTCGAAAACACTGCTACTGCAACGCCATTAGAGGTAGGACAAATAAACGACGCTATAGTTCCTCCGCAAAACGAAGAAAGTCCTTCTACAGAGGCTTCTACAGCGCCACAGACTATTACAACCAAATATGGCACCAAAAGGCGTATAAAACCAGTAAGAACCAAGACACAAGAAGTTATTAATGACACAAAAGAAGCAAAACTGCGCCCAGATGCCGCAAAAGAAGTATACGAAGATCAATATGGCAATAAGCGCATCGCTATTTTTGATAAAAGAGAATCTAAAAAATCACCAACAATAGTAGCGGACAAAAAAGGAAAGAACGCAAAGCGAGTTAAGCAACAAGAAGCTACCGTTCAAGCGGCTCCTCAAGCGGATGTTCAAGCGGTTGCGCAACCTGTTGTTGCCGAACCTGCTGTTTCAGAAAAGCCTGTAAAGTATGGACAAAGCAACTTAAAGCCTAAAACCATCAAAAACCTCTCCGATAAACAACTTACCGAAAAGCTCGCGCATCCAGAAAGATACACGAAAGCTACATACGAGGCTTTACAGGCTGAAGAAGAAGCAAGAAAGAACAAGCCAGAGGAAAAGCAAGAGCCTAAAGAAACGCCGCCTGTTGAAGCCAGCAAGATAACAGACGCAGACTTGCCGTCTCTTTCTGATGAAGAGTTCGACGCGTTAAGTGAGAAAACAAAAGCAGAACTTAAAGAGATGGGGATATCGCCGGAAGCAGTAACAGAAGAGTTTGACAGAAGGTATCCACCAGAAAGTCCTGAAACTGCCGCTGCCGAACCTGCTGTTTCAGAAAAGCCTGTTGAGACAAACGATTCCCCAATTCAAGCGGCTACTGCCGAAACCACTGCTTCAAGTGAACCTGAGATAAAACACGGTAATGTTTCACTAACAGCAAAAACAATCCAAAAAGCCAAACTAAAAGACATAATCAAATGGCTTAAAAAAGACGCATATTATACTAAAGAAACAATAGATGCCATCCTTGAAAAGAAAGCTCAATTAGAAGCAAACGGCAACGAAATAGACGTTAACAAGATAACAAACAAAGATTTATCAGCTCTTTCTGACGAAGAGTTCGACGCATTGCACGAAAAAACAGACGAAGAACTCAAAGAAATGGGTATATCACCTGATGCAGTAGTAAAAGAGTTTGATAGAAGGCATCAAACAGAAGATATCTACAAAGAAGAACAAGAAGAAAGAGACCAACAGTTAGCACAAAAAATACAAGATGCTCTCCAAAAAGAAAGAGCAATAGAAGAATCAAAAAAGAAAAGACAAAAAATTATAGCTCAAGCAAAAGAAAAAATTCAATCTTTAGAGCAAGAATTAAATAAACTCCTGAAAAAGAAAATTGGCAAAGAAACAGCCAAGAAAATTACTCAACTTGATGAAGAAATTGATTCGTTGTACTTTAGACTTAGGCTTAAAAGAAAAATAGACCCGTCTGTGTCGAAAGATGTAAGTTTTGCCGCATATCTATTACAAAATAAAAAAGGGGCCGTTAGTAGCCCCATACAATACGAAGAAGGGCCAATCGGCGAACTTCAAAAAAGGGCTGATGATCTTTTAGCAAAAATCTCTAAAATAGAAGATAAATATGATTTTAGCAACGAAGATATTACTCATCCAGAAGAAGTAGTAGAAGAACACAACAAACTTATACAAGAGCATGATGAAGTATTATCCGAGTTAGAAAAGTTAAGAGCGGAAGAGACAGCTCAATCTAAAGAAGCCGAAGAGAGCGAACTTGAAAACAGAATTGCCGCTGTTAAAATAGGAATTGATAATTTAAATAAACTAATCAAAGAAGAAAGCAACAACGGCAAAGACAAAGCAGTAATAAACAGGCTAAAAGAGAAACTTAAAATGTCCACGCAAGAGCTGGTGTGGCTAAAAAACAAACAAAAACAAGAAAATGCTCCAGTAAAAAACAACATTTCTTTCAATGCTGAAACTCATGGGTACACAACTGAAAGCGTAGTTAAGGCCGCTAAAGAGGCATACGGCGCTACGAACGTAGAAACCTCTAAATACGACAACAAAGATGCTCTCATTGTAACGCTTAAAGATGGCAGCAAAAGAACTATTATATTAGGATATGTGCCTAAGCCTACAGCAGAAGCAGTAAAAGCGCATGGCGTTAATCCTAATGAAAAAGTAACAGCTACTGCCGCCATGGATACTAAAAAAGGTATTATGTACCTTAATGAACGTATCCAAAAAGGCGATATAGACCATGAAGTTTATCATGATGTAAAAGCCAATTTCATGACCGCAGAAGAAGTTGACTTTTTAGATAGACATTTCCCCGGCGAAGAAAACCAAGCTAAAGACTATGCAAATTGGGTAAATAAAAGACGTTCAGAAAAAGGTTTGCGATCTCTTTGGTCAAAACTAACTGATTTTATCGCTAAAGGCGCTAATATGGTTGGTCTGTTAAACAAACAGGGTATTTATGCTCAAGTTATGGATAGCAGTGTGTTTAGCAGAGAACAAAGAGGCAATCCAAGGCTCATTGACTATTTAATGAATAGCATTTCTGAAAAAATCCCAGCAAATCTTAAAGAATGGTTTGGCAATAGTAAGGGGACTAATCCTGATGGAACGCCTAAAATATTCTTTAGGAAAGAAAGAACGGCGTTCCCAAGTGGTAAAGTGGCTAATTGGGATGTATTCGATCCTAAAAAGGCAGAATTAGGTTTTCACGCCGGGTTTGGCCCTGATAGCGCAAACGAAATAGGCAAGTTCGACGGTAAAGATGATGTTGAATATGTAAGACCGTTCATAGCCAAATATACAAATCCTTTATTAATGTCAACTGATCTTGGCGATTGGCATCCAGAAAGTATTGTTTATGGTATTAAGAAGCATAAAGACTACGAAAACGACATACGTAAATCGCTCAAAGATAGTGGTGTTTCTTCTGAAAAAATAGACGGTTTCATTAACTGGGCAAAAAGCCAGACGTTTGATGACACTATTTACGCCGCAGAAGATAAAACAGAAGAATTAAATTTGAGGCTCAAAGCACGCAACGAACTGGTCAACAAACTAAAAGAACTTGGTTTTGATGCTATTCAATACCCAAATAAAACAGAATACGATAAAAACAAGACAATAAAAGATTATATGGCTATGTCTGATAACGATAGGCATAACTATGTTATACAAGACGGCAAAGTCTTTCCCAAAAGCCTTATATTGTTTGACAAAAATCAAATGAAACTTGCTGACAATAATCTTAGGTGGACTGGCAGAGAGTTCGGCGAGTTGCTAAAAAACAACAAAAGCGTTGACGTAGCTATAGACCCAAACAAGAAATTTTCTGGCAAGCCAAATATAAATTATAGCTTGAAAGTTGGTGAAGAGCAATCAAACCAGAACGAGAAGAGCCAAAACGTACGACTATCTCCGAAAACACAGAGCGTACTCGACAGGAATCCCAACGTCAACAAGTTTACGCTGAAGAAAACTGTCACTAATTTACCTAATAACGCTACTTTTATTTCAGAACTTGAGAAAGCTGGATGGAAAAAGGTTGTTGATAAAGAAGGAAATGTGTCTATTTCCCGCACCGCAACGCCATTTAGAGACACAACTGTCACAGCTACTGGCGGGATTTATAATTCTAAAGACAAGGTACAGTCACGCAAAGAACAGCTAAAGAACGCATTATGGGACTTAAAGGTAAAATATGTTGATGATTTAGCTGGTATTAACAAGGTATTTAACGCCTTCAACATGAACCAAAAAGGGCAAGACGTTGTTGATAAAGCTCAATATTTAATAAATACTGCGAGCAATAGAGCCTCTTATGCCCTTGAAGAAGGCGGTAAATATACAATAACTAAAGATGGCGTGACAAAAACTGTAGATGTTAAAGGTATTTTAGATGTACAAGAGGCATTAAGTAAAAGCAAAGAAAAGGCTAAAGACTTTTCGCAATACTTATATGCAAGGCGTATACAAGACCTTGTAAAACTTGGCAAGAAAACTCCAATGTCGTTGGAACAAAGCAATAAAGTAATCAAAGAGTACATTGCTAAAAACCCTGAATTTAAAGACTATGGCGATAGACTAACTCAACAGCTTAACATGCAACTTGCATGGCTTAGAGATAGCGGTCTTGTTTCAAATGATTCGTTTAATTACTGGGTAGAGAAACATCCAAACTATACCCCTTATGAAATAGCTGATTTAACTAAAGAAGCGGGAAGTATAGATAGTTTCTTGGCCGGAGTTAATAACAAGTCATTTTCCAATATATCTAATCCTATTAAGACAATGACTGGTCATGAAGAGGCTGTGTTTGTTAAAGACCCATATGTAGAAGCAGTTAAAAGAGCTTCTGTATTCTCACAGCTTGCCTCAAGACAAGAGATTGCCGCCAAAGTACGCGATGCTCATTTGCCCAAAGAAGTCATGGAGAAAGTCCATCCTGAAAGGGCAGTAGGCAATCCAAACACTGTATATATCTGGAATAATGGGAAGAAAGAATACTTTATTGTCAACCCGGCACTAAAGAGCGCTATAAACAACCTTGACAGGAACAGCGCTAATTTGTTCTTAACGATCCTTAGAGGCTCTGTAAACTCTTATAAGGCTATGACAACAGGACTTCTTGATTTTGGTGGAACAAACGTTTCACGAGATTCATTAAGCGCATGGTTTATAGACAGAGCTGGTTTTGTACCTATTTATGATACATTAAGAGGTATATATAATATCGCCAAAAACACAAAGACATACAGAGAATATAAACGTATGGGCGGTATTAAAGAAACAGAATTTAGCAATCTTTTGTTCAATAAATCAAGTGGTGCGTTGACAAAAGACCCCAACCTTGCAGAAAGACTTTTGTCTTTTGTTATGAATACTAAGTGGTCGCCGCTTAGATTTGCGAGAAAAGCCAACGATTTATTAGAAGCCGCTAACCGTGTAGCGGTTTTTGATCTCCATGCCAAGGAGCTTGAAGGGCCTACTTTTGTTCATGGTTACTTAAATAGGCTTAATGCGGCGATACATGGCAAGTCAATATCTGCTGACCCGAAAGTGCTTGAAAAAGCAATGTTAAAGTCTATGAGAGAATTAATTGACTTTAGAAGGGCTGGCACGATAACAAGAAGCGCCAATAAATACTTCCCATTTGTCAACGCGTTTGTTCAAGGTTGGGACTTGCATTTCGACAACATGATTAAAAACCCGATAGATATTGCTATGAAAACAGCTATATTTGGATTGATAAGTGCTACTGTTGCTGTAAACTTTGCAGACGACGATGAGATTAAAGAAGAACAACAGTACATAAAAGATCGTTTTTGGGTTATGAGAGCTGGAGATAGCATTGTAAGAATCCCATTACCACAAGAAATTCCAGCTCTTACAAACGTAGCTGTGCAACATATGTTGGGCAAGACAAGTGACAAACAACTAAGAACCGCCCTTAAAGATATTTTAACGCCGACTATGTTGCCGCCAATGTTTAACGCATTGTATGGCATGTATTCTAATTATGATTCCTTTGGCGATCGAACAATTGAAGGTAAATATGATGATACAAAGCCTGCAATGTTAAGGTATTCTAAATCAACATCTGAGGGCGCTAAGTGGCTTGGCGCTTCTGCATTAGCAAGATATATATCTGCTGACGGCGTATCGCCTAAAAAGATAGACTTCTTAGCAAGAGCGCTTGGCGGTAGATTAATGCCTGATGTTCTAAAAATACCTGAATATTTCACAGATGATAAAATGGCAAGACCATGGAATGAACACGCATTGTTAGGCTTTAATATGCCCGGAAGATTTTTTGCTACTCCATTGCGTTCTCCGCAATCAGTACATGACTTCTGGGAAAACTCTGAAGAAATAACAAAATTGCGTGCGCTCCGTAACGCTGGTGAAGATGTTCCTAACTACAAAGAAAGCGTATACAATCAATTACATAAATACGATACCAAGATTAGGAAACTCTACAAATCAGCGGCGGCGGCGGCAGAGAATCCGAAATTATCGCCTGAACAGAAGCGAAAAGTTCATGATGAGTGGATTGCTAAAGCAGTAGTAGAGGCCAGAAAGGCCAATAAGATATACGAAGATTGGAAAAACGGTAAATAAAAACAAAAAAGGCCCCCCGACGTTGTGTCGGGGGGCCTTTTAAGTTTCTTCAATTCTATATTTATCTGGGTTAAATCTCATGCCAATTTCTTCTTTAATCGCACCTCTTCTCGCTTTCATAATCGTCGTTATAATGGCGTTCCTATCGCCCTCAACGTCATTTAAGAATGGTCTGTACAGTCCTAAGACTAAATCTCCAACCTGTTCTATTTCCCCTGCTCCACGAAGGTTTTCAAGCGAGGGTTTTTCGTATGATTTAACAGTTCTACCAAGTTGAGCAAGAGCTATGAAAAGAACATTGTTGCTTTTGGCTATTGGTTTTAGACTACTTGCTTCTTGAGAAAGTATCTCATATTGAGTTCCGCCTTGCAAGTATTGTAAGTAGTCTAACACGATAAAGTCAACAGGTAAATCGAATACTCTTTGGTTAGCAAAGTTTATTAGCTGTTGTATTTTGGCAGTTGTATTAGACACAGAATTATCTGCTATTATGAATAGTTTATCTTTGATTTTTTCTTTTGCTTGAGCAATACGCTCTGAATTATTGTTTATTGTTTGAAGGTCTTTTAACGGTGTCATTAAGGCCATTGAAATTATTCTTTGATATATAGCCGCTGTTGACATTTCAAGGGAAATAAGTATTCCTCTTTTGCCCTGCTCTACAAGGTTTAATGCGGCTTGGCAACCAAACCAAGTTTTACCGCAAGCAGGTCTGGCGGAAACAATTATTACATCACCTTTGTAAAGCGGCCCGATAGAAGAATCTAATTTAGGCCATCCAGACACCAACTTATCACTTGAATAAAGGGCCATGAGTTCTGATAAACCATCATCTGCTGTTTTAAAAGCGATAAGTAAATCATTGTCAGTGCCTTTAACTTTAAGCCATTCAGATATTGTATTAGCATCTTTTACCCATCTTCCTGATAAAAACTCTACGCATTGACTTTTAACTATATCATTGTTAATTTGTGATATAATGTCTTTAGCTACGTTATATTCTTCATCTGTAGAAGAACATCTATTTATTTCTTCTTTTAATACAAATAGGTCTATAGGCTCTGCTTTTAGTTCACATATTTTTTGTCCTGAAACATGTAAATCTGAAAAATCTTTTACTCCGTTGGGCAGTAACGCTATTTTAACTGTTAATTGCGGCGCGTATTTCTTAAACCTTTCCCTGATACCATATGCGTTGTGATAGAGCTTGTCGTCGTTGTCTGGGACAATATAGACGCTAAACCTTGGCAACAGGTCTTTAACACAAGAGGATAATCCTTCAATTTGTGCCTTTGTGATATTAGAACCGCAATAGGCCACAGTAGGGACAGACTGGCTATAACCGCTAATAGCGTCAAAATATCCCTCAACAATGTAAACTTTTCTTTGCTTCCTAATCTCGGAAAGGTTTTCGTAAAGCCCATATAGATAACCGCCCTTGTCAATCAATTCATTGGACTTGGTATGTTTATACTTAGGCTTTCCTTCTGCCTCATAATGCAGGTACCTTTTTGTGATACCTGCATATAGACCGCTTAGTGTCCTTAATGGAAAAACTATAGCTCCATCTTCAGAACCAAGCATAAACTTTTGTATGTCTGAATCTTTTAGCCCTCTTGTTTTTCTAAGGTATTCAGTGTATCTACTATCTTTGTAAGCTCTTGCACATTGTTGAGAGTATGTTTCGTTTGTTGTGGCAATAATTTCAAAATCAGAGCCAGGAATTTCAATGTCATTTTCTCTACAAAGGAGTTGTATGGCTCCAAAGTAATCCAACTTCTCAACTTCTTGCACAAAATTAATAATATTCCCGTAAAAGCCACAAGAATAGCATGTACAGACATTCCTATAATGAGCAAAAGAAGTAGGATTGTTTCCAGAATGAACCGGACACTTTGCCCTACCGTTAACCCACCTAACATTGTACTTATCTTCGAGATATTCATATAAATTTATTCTCCTTAATATTGTATCTTCTATATTTGTCATGCTATTAATTTTTTAGCAGGGGAGAACTGTTGCACTATGTTTTCCTTTTGTAGCCTAAAGTAATAAACATCGCCAACGTTTAGCTTGCCATCATAAAAGTAAACAAGCCTTTGACTGCCTTCATCGCGTTCTATTTCAATAAACAACATTGGCTTTCCGTTTTTCATTGTATGAGGGAAAACTCCAGTTACGCGGGCGAGAAATGTATTTATTCCATTAGTCCCGCTATCGTCATACCCTGCTAATACTCCATTCTCACTAAATCCAAGTATTTCTATTTGCGCTTGAGGCAAGTCAATCTTAGGTGTTTTGTTATCTTTCTTATCTTTATAGCTTGCTCTAAGTTCCTTAATTCTTTCGTTGTACAATTTAAGGAATCTTTCTTTGTTTTTACCATCTTCTTTTGCTTCCCATTCGCTTATTTTCTTAGCAGTATGAGAAATCTCAGCGCCAATATCTGTAGCCAATAATAACTTATGTAGACAGACTTCTGGCTCTTCATTAAAGTATCCTATTTTTGCAAGGTTTTCTATTTGATTTTTCCTTAAGTCCTCGCTATTAAGAACACTTTCAAAATCTGCGTTCATAACGTTTTTTAATGGCGTATTGTCAGATATCCCCTTAACACAGAATAATCCAGCATATAATTCATCGTCATGAGAAGTCCATAAAGACTGGCTTATCCCAACTTTAGGCGTATGTACCTTAATACCAAGTTTCCTAAGCTCTAAGACACATTTAGCAGTCTTTTCCATGTCTCCTATGACTGAATTTAATAATGCTTTAAAATAATATAATGGATAATTAGCCTTTAAATAAGCAGTGCGGTAAGCAAGAGTAGCATACGCCACACTATGAGCGCGATTAAAGCAATAGTCAGCAAATCCGATAATCTTATCAAGGAATGGTTTCGCATTTGGATTTTTGGACAAACAAGAAGATATTATTTTTTCAAGCTCTTCTTGCTTCTTCTTGCCTATAGCTCTGCGTACTAAGTCGGCTTGAGAAAGCGAATAACCAAAATCTCTTCTAAATATCTCCATTACTTGCTCTTGATAAGCTAATACTCCATATGCTTTGGCAAGAATATTGTCCTCTATTACCGCCCTTTCTTTTTTGTTTTTAACCGCTTCATCGACAAATCCAGCTTGTAATGGCCCCGGTCTGAACAAAGCTACCATTAATGACAAGTCATCTAAATTTCTTGGCTGTAATCTCTTTGCTAAACTGGTCATCCCATGACCTTCTATTTGAAAACAACCATAAGTATTCCCTTTGCATAGCATGTCATACGTTTTTTCATCGGTTTCTGGTATCACTACTTGTTCTGGTATGTCGTTTATACAATCCTGAACTATGTCAACATTCCTTAGGCCAAGTACATCGAGCTTCATTAATCCTAATTTTTCTAAGTGAGGGAACTCTTGAGACAATATAAAGTATTTTTTATCCCCAACAATTTGACTTTCAACAGAGCAGTAATTAGACGGGTCATCAACAAGAATAAGAACACCGGAAGCATGAACGCTGGCGTTAGAGATAAGCCCATCGAAACGTTTAGCAAGAGCTATTATGTTAGCCAAGTCAGGCGTTTGATGTTTAGCTGTATCTATGTTATCGTCTACAATGGTAGCAGTTATTTCGTCAGCAATTGCAGGGGGAACACTAAGCGCTTGGCAAGCTCTCTTAATGGCTCCCTTTGCAGATAGTGTATTATATGTTCTTATATTGTATACTTGACCATATTTTTCGTTGAGGAATTTTATTACTTCTCCTCGCCGCGCCTGTGATACATCAACGTCTATATCTGGATCAGATACCCTGTCAGCATGAGCAAATCGTTCAAATATTATATCGTTTTTAATAGGATCAATTTCAGTTATGCCAACAAGATAACATATAAGAGAGCCACAACAGCTTCCTCTACCGGGGCCAACAGCTATTCCATTAGCTCTGCAATACTTCATCATATCTTGTAAGATTAAAATATAATCAGCATAACCTAATTTTTCAAAGACATCTAATTCATATTTTGCTCTTTCTTGGTATACAGGGTTTTTGCCACCAATTATTCGTCTGTATCCTTTTCTTGCTTCATCTCTAAGGACTTCATTTGGATTTGTATTTTCTCCATATTTGGGGTAGTGCTTGTTATCATCGCCGATAACCACATCAATAGAAGCACTAATATCCATAAGAGTTCGGCAGGAATCATCAAAAGTCGCGATATCGCACCCTTTGCATGTCTGTCGAGCATCTTCAAGTGTATGAAGATAGAGAGAATTATCGGGAAAGTAATCGCTTCCCTTTTTGATATTTTTCCATTGTCTGTGGACATCAGCGTCACTCTCCTTTACATAATGAGAATCTGTGGCAATAATAGTTTTAATGCCTCTTGATTTTGCATATTTTATAGCTCTTATGTTCATCTTCTCTTGTTCAGATTGTCCATAGCAATGAAGCTCTATAAAGAAATTATCCTTAAACATTTCAGCAAGCCTGTCAAGGCAGGCGTCATAATCATCACGCTTTATGACGCCGCCCAAGCAAGCAGAGGTACACCCAAGGCCTTCCTTGGCCAAGTCCTTAAGGATATTCCAATCAAGTCGTGGTCTTTTATAAAAGTTTTGGTGACTGATTGACGTTAAATTCAATAGATTTTTATAGCCTATTTTATCTTTTGCGAAGAATAAAATATGATATAATGTGTCATCTTGAATATTAACATTATCACATAAGTAGCCTTCCATGGCTGGTATGTACTTTAGATTGTTTTCTTTGCATAGCTGATTTAGGATTAAAGACTGATTCATTGTCCCGTGGTTAGACACCATGACAGCCTTGTGATGATTTTCTAAAGCAAAATCTATTAACTCTTTTGGTTTTATAATTGCGTCAAATATACTCCCATCTGTATGCACGTGCCAATTAAAGAACATTTTACCCACCAACCGCGCTATGAGTTATAATTGGCTCCGGGTTGGGCGGGGGAAATGGAATAGCTTCTGCCTCTTCTTTAATTTTATTTCTTTTGTAATATGCCTTAACACCTTTTATTATTTCATTTTTAAACGATTCTGGCTCTAAGAAATACAATGGCCCGTCCATATATTGCCCACTAATTTCTTGTTTCCCTATTCTACGAAGTTCTTTTCTTAGTTCTGTGGCATATTTTTCAGTTTCCATAAACGCCTTATTCATTTCATTGGCAAGGGCAATCAAACTGTTAATATGTTTTTCCATTTGTATCATCTACCCTTTCTGAATTAATTTTATTAACACATTTAGGTCATACCTCTCATACAATTCGTATACATTTTCTTGCGATGTTTTGTTTGCAAGTTCTCTAAGAATTTCTTTTTCGAGAACTGGTATAAAAGCATCCATTTTTTTATCTCCAAGTTTGTCAACGCTGTATTGTATACAATTCATTTTGCCGGGTAAAGGTTGTTGTATTGCCTCATCAACCCATTTAGTAAGCTCTAAAAACTTCTTAATGTCATATTTAGCACATGTCATTATTTCCATTTCTACATAGCCTATTAAATATTTTGGACGAATTGTAAATACAGGCGCTGTAACTTCATAAGAGAAAATGCAATCTGTTATCGTAACTTTACCAATCATAGCGTATTATGCAAGGCCATTGCCTTTAACAGTTTGGGGAACTGCAAAGCAAACCAGTCTACCATTTCTTCATTCTTTGCCCAATCTGAACTAAAATCAAGACCACTTTCATGCAAGAAACAATGTATCATTTCATGTCTTAAGGTTTGTTTTAGCAATACTTCTATTTTATCACTTACGTCTATGTCATCTTTGTATGATGATCCATCTTCTATACATATCATTTTTGATGTGTGGTCACAGTAGCCTAAGTATCCTTTTGCCGCCATTAACTTATCTTCACGCTTGTTTGTTGGCTTTATTGTGTAAACTGTGCCAAGGATATCAACGCTTGATGAATTTAATAATGGAGTCTCCTTTGTAACCTTTTTCCCAGATGTACCACGCGAAAGCGACTGCGTTTTTGTTGCCATATTTTTCAAATTCACCATTTAGAGCGCATCGGTACCTTTTAGCAGGTATATATATCCTACTAAAGGGCATTTCTTCAAATAGCTCATTCCTTTCTTTACTTTCTAAAAATAATATTCTTGCGAGGATTGCCATTTTCCTGCCCGGCTGAAGAACACAATAGCATTTCCTGATAAACTCAATAATTTGTTTAAATGGTGGATTAGCTATTATGTCACATTCCATAGCAGGGTGATTTGCTTTCAAGAAGTCAAGACCATAAATTATTGGTAAATCTTTGTCAATAGGTGTATAATTGTAAAGCTCTATACCAAATGGATAATATCCTGCCTCTTCAAGTGTCTTTACAATGTGTCCTTGCCCAGCGCAAGGCTCTAATATTTTCTGATGAAACTTTTCATGTTCTAATAATGATAAGACAACGCTTGGATGAGTTGCGTAATAGTCATGTTCATGTCTACTTTCATTAGAAGTAGCACACCTACTGCCAATTTGTACATGCTTATTCATTTCCTCTCCTCAATTTTAACGTAGTAATGGTATTTCTCCTTTTCACAGACTTTTTTGGGGAACATTAGAAACGTTTGATAGATGTTGTTTGGCATAAGTTTGTACCTTTTGCAAGTATCCCTTTTTTGACAGTCATGATTCTTACACATTGCTAAGTCTGGCATTGTTTTCACCCCTTGACAATTTATTTATTTGATGATATAATTATAACATAAGTTAAAACTAAAGTCAAGCGATTAATTAATTAAGAAAGGTTGTGTAAAAATGAAATTATCAGATCAATGTGACAAAGTATTACCAGCGCTTTTAAAACTTCAACAAATGGTTAAAGAGCCGCAAAAGAACGCTACAAATGTCCTTACAAAAGATGGGCGTACAGCAAGATATGCTACCTTAGATACATTTGTAGACGCTATTAAGCCTATTGCAAATGAACTTGGTCTTATTATTTCACAAGAAGGAATGACTGCTGACAATAACATTAGAATAGCTACAATGTTTATTCATGCTGAAAGTGGTCAATATGTGTTATTTGATGGTTTTCCTGTAAGTTCTGTTGGCTTAACCGCTCAACAAGTAGCCGCCGCAACAACATATTTACGCCGTTATGGCTTATCAAGTGCTTTAGCTTTAATAGCTGATGAAGATGATGATGGTAAAAGTGCAAGCGCTCCTGCACAAAGTAAACCAATACAAGCTCCTAAAGTAGAACAAGAGTTTACTGTTAAAAGTAAATTGCCTAAAGGTAAATATCAAGGTAAATCATTAGAAGATATTGTAGCTATTGGTGATATGTCTTATGTCGTGTGGTTTAGCGAAAAATGGCAAGACGCAGATGAAAGACAAGTTGCTGTAGAATACCTTATGCGCCTTCGAGGCTGAACCACTTGACAAAGTTTCAAAAGTGTGGTAAGATAAGAATTAAGCAGGTGGTTGCTGGACTTGCTGGCCGAACTGCTGGTTGACTTGCCAGATGTTGTGGTCAGTCAAGTTCAAAACCACAAGTGATTGACTTTTTCTCAAAAGTATGATATACTGAAAGTATAGGGGTAAGTGAGTTTAACAAATGTTTAAGGCTCTAACAGCAATTAAATCATCAAATTTAATTTCTTAAATAAAAAGAGTCTTGCACTCCCTTTCGAGTACTTAAGTAAAAGCCAAAAATATACGATATATATAATAGAGGGATATTTCTCTCAAGAGCGAGTTTAAACGGTTTATGGCTCTATATAAATAATAAAGAGCGTCAAGGGGCAACCCACAATTAATTTAATATTGATCAAGAAAGTGTTGGGACGCAAGCCACTATAAAATAGCGTGACGGAGTTCATCTGCCGTTTGAAAGCGTTAGAGGCCATTAAGTATAAAAAGAACCATTTACATTTATATTATGTAGTATGCGTGCTGTCCTGTATTCGGGGGCGCAAGCGTATGGATGATAACCATGCAAGATTTTATAGCAGACCTTACTTGTGAGCTTGTGCTTTGTCAATTTAATTGTGTGTTGAGTTGACAGGGGGGGGATATACGTCTATCCTATCGGGGCAGTGACCTCCCAGCGGTTAAGGCCTAACGAAGTGGCCTTAACGCGGGGCTGCCCCTTGAAAATAGACTTTCTTCCAGCCCGAAGAGGCTCAAGGCCAAGCTCCACAGAGCGGCCTTGAGGGGCTGGTGAGTGAAGCCCTTTAATTGGGCTTCACTCTTCATTATATAAGAATAACTACATATTAATATAAATCCTCATTACCACTTGTTTCCATATGACGAACACAAACATATAAATAGGGATCATAAGCCACCTTGGTGGCATTGGTTTATGACTCTTATAGAGAACGAAAGCAACGGCTATACCAGTTATAAATGTCATTAAAGCCGCGAGCAACGTGATACCAGCAGAAATAAACATTACGCTATCCCCCTTATATATTTAAAACCAACAACCATTATATGTAACCAGAGTACAGCGACCAGTAGTCCCACAGGAATCATGATGTATATTTTCTCATACAACCAAGGAAATAAACGGTCAAAGCCCGCGAGAGTTCCATACATCACTAAAAAGGTAGACGTTGCGATACCGAACCAAACAAGAATAAGAGACAGATTAGCAAATTGATCGATTAACATTACATTACCCCCTTGACAAATTTATTTTAATGTGGTATACTTAACTTGAGGTGATAGAGATGAGGCTGATAAAGCCAAGCTACGAACTAATAGCTTGTTCGCATGGTGTAGAAGATTTAATAGAGACCGGGGCAAGAGTATGCTACAATTCCAAAAAAATAACAGATACAGACTATAACAAACAACAAGAGAAGCAAAAGGACTTTATACAAGGTCTCATAAAGAGAGGACATGAAAGCCCTCTTGAACACGCTCACTTCACGATAAAGTTTAAAATATCAAGAGCAATAGCAAATGAACTTACACGTCATAGAATAGCATCGTTCTGTCAATCGTCTACAAGGTATATAAAATATGATGATGTTGAGTTTATTGAGCCGTCATGGTATCTTGATAGCTCCATTGAAGAACAAGGCAAGTTTATGTACTATCTGTCAGAGTGTGAGAGCTTCTATAAGGCCATGATCCAAAATGGACACCCACCACAAGAGGCAAGAGATGTACTCCCCTTAGCGACCGCTACAGAGCTTATTATGACCGCTAACGCAAGAGAGATGAGGCACATACTAAAACTAAGAGTTGATAAAGCGGCGCATCCAGACATGAGACACATAATGAAAGTTGTCTTATTAGATTTTAGGTGGCAGTTCCCTGCTATATTTGGAGATTTAGCATGTTAGAGCATTTATCACCTTCCTCTGTGCATACATTTTTTCAATGCCCTCATAAATTCTACATTAATAAAATAGAAGGCATACCAGACAGAACACAATACGCTATGACGGTGTTTGGAACGGCTATGCACAAGGCACTTGATATATACAGTAGAGTGTTTGATATACGAGTTTCCGTAGACGTACTAACAGAAACACTAAAAGACCTTTATGGCCAAGTAACAGTAAACACAGACATGACAGAATGTCAACTCACACAAATGGGAACAATAGCGTTAACAGAATTTGCAATGAAGTTTGGCGCAACATTAGTCCCGGTAGAAACAGAATTTCCAATCACAATAAAAAGACCGAATAAAATAGACATAAAAACAATCATAGACTACTTAGACGAAGATAAGATTATAGACTATAAGTTAGGCAAGAGTTGGTTTAACACCTCCAATCCGTATGATTATGAACTAAATATGTTTACTTATGCCTACGCTTATAAAGAACACTTTGGTAAATGGCCTAAGCTCTACATAATAAGAGCTAAATACAGGCAGAAAGACAGGCAGACTATATTTGGCGATTGGGTTGTTGATGAACTTAATCTACAAGAAGATAAAGCAGAAGATTATTTCTACTTTTATGATACAGTAGAGCGGGCTATAAAAGACGGATTTTTCCCACGCACACTTGATAAGAAGTTCTGTGGATACTGCTCTTATAAAGGAAGCACTTGCGCACAGACACTTCCATATATAAACAAGGAAGTACAAAATGTCCTGTGAAGTATTAGAGAATTGTCTTAACAAAGCAGAATGTCATATCTGCTATGACTATAGCGCTTACCTGCCAATTGACAAGAAAATATTGTGTAAGCGTACTATAGCGTTTAAGAAAGCCAAAAAAGACAAGAAAAAAGCAGACAAAGCAAATCCAAAATCTAAAAGCTCTATTGGTAGGGCCAATAAGAGGAAAGGCGGTAGACTTGAACGAGAAGCGACGACCCTGTTAAAGCATTGGGGATATGACGCAGAGAAAGTTCCGTTGTCTGGAGCATTAGGCCATTCAACGTCAAGGAAGTTCTCTGGTGACATTCAAGTGAAGATTGGCGACGAAATTCATTACATTGAAGTAAAAGGTAGACAAAAGCAATTTGACCCGCTGTATAACAAATTAGAAAAAGCCCCTGTATTGCTGGCCCCAGAAGAATATTTCATTAAACTCCTTGACCAAAATTTTGACAATGACATAAGGGGCTTGACAAACTTCCCAAACTATGATACAATAAAGACAAATAAGACAATCACTGACTTCTTCGACCAAGATGACTGCAAGATACTCTTATTGAAAGCAAATCATAGGCCGTGGCTCATAGCCGTAAGGCTGAAAGGAAGTGAAGCAACTGCTAAAGTATGAGGATGACTTCAAAAGAATTAAGTTGATGTTCCGCTCATTGACTGAAACAGACACAGTTGGCGCGTTTATCTTGCATAGAGATGCGGCCAGTCTGCAATCTTCAATAGAAGAAGAGCTTAGTCAGTGGGGGCAATGGCTTGATGAATTTGAATTTGAGGCAGATACACTTCATGCGAAGTTGTCCCTTGATGAATCCTCTAAGAGCGTAGCGCAAGGCAACAGAGTTGCCGACGTAAACGAAGAATTCATTGCCAAGAAGAAAAAGACTTTTGAAGCCAAAGCAGTAACAAACATACTTAAAGCACAAATCAAGTTTCTTGAAAAGGTATACTTTAGTTGCAAAGATTTATGTGAAAGGGCAAACAAAGTAAAATCAAGATGAAAGAAAACAAAGAATATCAAGAATATGTAAGGCACTTAGACAGGATTGGGGAAATTTGCAAGCTCAACGGACTTTCTTATCGAACAAGACGTTCTACTGCTAACGAAACATTCACTGGTCAAATATTCACGGAAAAAGGTATGTGCTTATGGCAAGAAACTTGCCCCATAAAGGACGAGAAGAAAGCAGTAAGGCTCATATACGCAAAGTTAGAGAACGCCTACGGCGACAGGCCGGGAGATGACCTAACAGGAGATTACTAATGAAAGAGTATGATTACAACGGCACAAAGTTGATTTATCCAGATGAATTTACCGTAGAAGAAGCTCAAGAGTATTTACAAGACGAAATATCCTCAAAAACATTAGCGCATAAAAAGAAACTCAAAGAATTTAGAATAGATTATGACGAGGACACCAATGAAGTAACGTTGATACCACATTACGACACGATAGTAAGAACGCGTAGGATTACAGGCTACCTATCAAATCTAAACAACTTTAACGATGCTAAAAAGCAGGAAGTATCGTTTAGAGAAAAAAATCAACATATAAAAAATTTACCGATTGGAGTAGAAGAATAATGGAAAATATTTTGACTGGTGTAGAGGCTCTTGAACTGTTGGCGATTGGTGGTAAAGTAAAGCGCACTAATTGTGCAAGCGTTTACAAGATTAAAGACGGTGAACTGATTTACAAAAACAAAGACGGTGAAGTGAAGAAATCTACTATTGATATGACTAAATTCTTGTCGTATGAATATGTAGAAGTAGAACCTAAAGCCGCTTTTGAAGTTGGAGATAAGGTTTCCTTGAAGAAACCCATCGGCAACACGTTTACTGTCAAAGATCGCGAGTATGATTATGACAACAAACGCTACATTTATTGGGTTGAAAACGGTGACACTCTTGGTCGAGTAACTAAAAACCAGATTGTCAAGGCGGTATAAAATTGTGGCCCGTTCTAAAAGGGGGCTTGCTTATGACAAGCCCCCAAAGCCGCCAAAAGATAGCAAATCCACCAAAGTGGCAACGATTGAGAAAGTACAGAAGAAAATTAATGGCTATGAAGGCGAGCTTAAGATGCCGCCAGAAGAAAAGGGGTCAAAACGTGGCTGATAAAGAAGTTAAAACGCTTGATATTGATAAATCTATACTGTTTGCTGAACAAATCTATTTAAGTATCCCGGAAATGCGTCTGGATATAGTTGACAAAGATCACAAGGTTATACCTCTGCTTCCACCTGAAGAGGCTGTAGGGCTGTTCTTTGTAATACACAGGCTACTTTCAGAAGCTAAAATGACTGCATCAACTGTAGACACTGTAAACTTCATAAACAGAGCTGTATTTGAAGTAAACACCTACATGACTAAAAAGCTAACAGAAGAGGGGATGAATGAAAAACTTAAAGATAGTGTTGCTAATGATACCCCTGTTGCTACTAAGTCCAAGCGCAAAAAGTAAAGGGTATCACGGACATTACTACTTAGGACACTTTGAAATAACATATTATTGCGTTGAAAAGTATCCACACGTTTGTAACGCCGGGCCGCCATATAAAACAAGATTAGGCACAGACCCAAGACCATATAAAACAATAGCGGTTGACCCAAGAATAATTCCTCTTGGTACACATGTTATTATAGATAATCAGGTTTATGTGGTGGAAGATACCGGTGGAGATATTAGAGGCTTTAGAATTGATATGGCTGTATTGACCCATGACGAAGCGGTTAGAATGGGTAGAAAGAAAGGTGTTGCGGTCTTTTTGACCTCACATGGACAAGATTAAATATAATGAGCTTCTAAAAGAGGAATTAAAACAGTTAGTTGAAATACTATTTACAAAAAACAAAGAATATTCTTCTGACAATCCACTAATTAACTTCGAGCTTGGCTCACAACTATTGTTTCAAGAAAGCTCAATTGAGCTGTCATATGACACATTGCTCACTTATATGTCGAAGCATGTTAGCAAGGTTTACACGTATCAAAGCAGAGCGTTACCAAGCATTAAAGAAAATCTACGCGATATAGCGGCCTATTGTATAATTGGCTGTATTATGGCGGAAAGCAAAAAGGAAGAAATAAATGCCAAAGAGCGAAGAAGCGAGGAAAGCGGCGGGGGAGAGGATGAAAGCCCGCTGGGAGAAGATCAGAGCAGGAGAATTACCGCCGCCACCGAAGGGGGTCAGGAGGCCGAAAGTAGAGAGCCAGTCTACCAGTCTTTGTTCTCCAGTGATAATTCAGACGACCCGGCCTGATGCTAAAATACCTGTATACGCTACCGAAGGGGCCGCTTGCTTCGACTTCTTTTCGCCGGTAAAAGCTATAATTCCGCCGGGAGAAACGGTAGTAATTCCAACAGGGCTTATCATGCAAATACCAGAAGGATATTGTTTAGAAATCTATCCACGCTCTGGTATGTCAGTAAAAACATACTTAAGACAAACACCAACAACAGGTATAATTGACAGCGACTATAGAGGCGAAATCAAGGTACCGCTATTTAACTGCTATCCGCTTATACAAGGTAAGGGAACGCAGTATGACGACAAAATGTACGTCTATGACATAACTGGCAAGCGCTACTACGATAAAGCAATCAGTTTACCCAAGGTTTACACTTATGTTATAAACAAGGGAGAAAGGATTGCTCAAGGTAAGTTAGTCAAAGTAGATAGAGTTACCTTTGTAGAAGGAAAGCCAAATGACACAGAACGCGGAACAGGTGGCTTTGGAAGCACCGGCAAAACATAGTTTCTTGTTTGATTATGGCAACAGTGGTTGGTATTTTAGGCTGATAATCACAGGCCTAAAAGAAGAAATCAAACACTGGCTGTATAAAATCTCCAATGATGTAAGGTACATGGGCGAAGTAACTAAGCTACCTCGCGGCGCAAGAAATAAAGTAATTCCCTGTGGCACCTTACATCATTGCAAATTCTATGGTGACAAAATACTAAGCGTAGCTACAAAAGCTATAACAGCAGAAGTAGACGAAAGACATACATTATGGACAAATTAAGAGAAATAATTGACAGCTATAATGATAAAACTCTACAACTAAGAAACGTATTAAATCTCTTAGAAAGAGAAATGCGTTACACTAACTCAAACCAAGACGCTTATGACGTTAAAGTTTCTAACGCTATAGCCCAAAGCAAATGTTTTTATGGTAAAGACCCATTAGACATTATCGTTGAAAACGAAAGAAATGAAGCGTTAGCAAGAAACTTTCATATAATTATGGAGCATATGCCTAAGCGATATGGTCAATTGTTGTGGATGTACGTTGTAGAGGGCTTGTCGGTTAAACAATGTTCAATCAAAATGATGATAAATGCTACTACTGCTCACGCTTACATGAAGATGATAAGAAAGAGAATAGACAGGTTGTCAAAAAGAAACATAAAAGTTGCTTTAGCGATTGAAGAAATCAAAGAAACAATAAAAAATTAGCCCGCCTTGCGGCGGGCTTTGCCCTTACATACACATTGAACCGGCGCTTTCATAAACATAGCATCCACAAATAATTGCAGAATACCTGCTCTTGAACTTTTTAGCGCTTTCGTCATCGGCCAAAGTTATTTCAATGTCTGTCCCATCAGTGAATAACTCTGTCCACAAAATATTCTCTCTTGCAAGTTCTGTTACAATGTCGGCGCACTTATTGTAAGCGTTTACTAACGTGAATTCGCTTGTGAACGTAAAGGCGCTTTGTTTAGCTGGTTTTGGTGGATTATAATAACCGTAGGTTGGCATTGTGTAAGTTGCGTAAGGCTTATAGCTTGTATTGGAGAATTTAATGTTGCCTTCGCTCTCCCAAGCCCCCCAGAAAAGTGTTGGCTTTCCTTTCTCAAGAATTGCTATTCTATCTCTGCCAAGGAAATTCTCAATTAATTTAATATACCCTGAATTACGATAGTCCACTTTAGAAAGATAATCTTTAATAAATACCATACTGTCAGATAAATCATTAGTTTTATCTTCATCCTTAGGTACACACCAAGAAATAACGCCGTTATGAGCTACAGCGGCATTGCATAGCACCATTTTTTTCTGTAGTTGTTCTACACTATCAGAAATCGGGAAAGGATGAGTGTTTGCCTCACACACTGAACCATTTGTCGCTTTTCTAAAATGTACTATCATTTCTTTATCTGTATATAATTGTACAGCTCTTATAACCTCTTCTACGTTAAAAAAACCTTTTTGAATATAAATGCCATCGTCGGTTTTAATAGCAAGTCCAGCGCCATCAGGATTACTTCTATAACACTGTCTTACCCACTCTTCTTTAAGTTCTTCGTTCGCTGGCTTGTAAGCTATAACGCACATTTTGTCACCTCTTTTGTATTTTTTCGTCGATAAAACGCTCTGCCGCTATGAAGGCGTCATCGAAAGTTCTAAATGGAGTTTGCATAAATTGATTGTTCGCTATTTGAAATATATAACCACCAGCGGCTTCTTGTACAACAAACGGGATGCCCTTATAAACTGACGGGAAATAATTAATTGTTATTTCGTTCATTTTTTCATCGTTCTGGCTATCTTCTCAATGTCCAGAAGAGCTTTGAACATCTCCTTTTTAGAAATTAGATTGACATCCATGGGCGCTGTAGTGCGACAAACTATTGTTATAATGTTGTCTATTTTGTCTTTTATATTGTCTGTGGCTTTTGATTGCGCAAGTACGATACCTTTAGCGGCGGAAGATGATTGTTCTTCCAAAGAATCCACATATGCCATAATATTTTCAAATTGCGCTCTTATACTACCATTCATATGCCATCTCCTTAGCGGCTAAGAATGTTGCTAATTCATTATACTTTAACTGATTAGCAAGTTTATAAATAGCATTGAAGTCATAATGTGCATTATCTTCTGCAACGTACTTTAAAATAGCGGCAAACTGAATACAAGACAAAATAATAGACGGATTTAAAGAACCTTGGAAAAATCTTAATTCAATTGTGTTTGGATTAAGAATATTTACATTGGTATAACGATTTATTTTTTTCATCGCTATAGCATATTGTAGTTTTTCTTCTGTTGACAATCCAGTTTTCTTAGTAGCTTCACATAGAGCGTTAACATTTTCCATTATATTTGTCGCATATCTAAGCCATCTATCTCCCTTACGCCTTGAAAGAAGCATTACAATTTTCTTCCAGTTGGCATCCAAGAAGTCAATCATATTAGCTATTTCGCTCTTTTTGAACGCTCTCCGCGACAAGTGAATGTGCAATCCACATTTATCACTTGAATTAGCTACAGGCTCATGATCTATAATTGTATCAATAATGGTTTTTACCCGTTCTATGCCGAACCTATTCCAGTTTTTGATTGTCCTTGGCGCGAATACTACCTCAATGCCATTATTTAAAGAGCCGTCATGCTTTACCCAAAAATCTTCTTTACCGGGATTTAAAGCTGTTAATGTCTTTGCAAGCGCCCCAGTAGCCAATGTATCAGGAAAATCAAACTCCAGCTCAATACCGATAAATAATGTATTGCCGGTAGATTTTATATAATCGCCCCTGTCCCCATGAAAAATTATCTTACTTGGTATATACAGGTGTCCGGGAATATGTAAGTTTTTTATGCAAGGGCCACATCTGCCATCCGTAGCGACAAAATCAAGAGTTTCGGTATCGACAAAGTGACCACAAACCTTACATTTTTTAAACCTTGGAGTTCTTAAGCAGATATCACAACCTCTTTTTTTGTCTGTTGGGAGCCAAGAATTGCTATACACTGGAGCAGAACTACTATTAAAAATAAGTTTGCCACAGCCACAACAAACCTTATACTGATTTAAACATAGCATACATACGTCTTTTAGCTCTTTTTCTTTGCAAAGTGGAGTTTTTATGGTAATAACATTTTTCCTCTTACAACAAAAACATTCTCCCATAATTACACCTCATGGACGGTATATAACATGTTTAACTTCTCAGCTATGAGTTTGCAAAGCTCTTCTTTGTTTGTAAGAGAGCAAGAAATAGATACTTTCTCTGGATTCGGCGGATAATTATAATATCCAGAAAAACCACCAGTTAAATAGGCTGTGTAATACAAGGATTTATGGTCTTTTAAAGCCGCAGTAACAGCGCCTAAATCCGATGTTTCAACCACAATGCGACAAAGTTTATGAACAGCATATCTACTTGGAGCTGGCGTTGTTTGAATTTCTTTTAACTTTTTATAACTGTCATTAGAGTAATGAATACCAAGATCATCAGTTTGCCATTCCCCAAACAAAATAACATCTTTATTATCCATGATAGCAATTCTTGATTTACCTATATACATATTTATGAGCTTTTGAGTAACGCTATCTTTGTAGTTCACCTTTGACAGAATTTCGGTAGTAAAATACATTGTGTCAGAATAATTAGCCCCATCAACAGGCTTGCAATTTATGATTGTTCCATTGTGAATCATAGCCGCTTTTGTGTTTATGCAATGTTGTTTTAGCTGGCTCATTTGCTGGTCTATCGGGAAAGGATGACAACAGCTATCATTCACTTTGCCAGAAGTTGCAATTCTGCAATGAATTAGCAGTGGAAAATTCATATTGCGCTTTACAGCACGATAAAACGCATCGAACTTGAAGAAACCTTTCATAATTTTTATTTTATTGTCCCTCATGCGTATAGCTAACCCTGCTCCGTCAGGATTATTTTTAAAACATATTTCAAGAGTTTCTTTTTTTATACTGACGCCTCTTGGTTTGTAGATTGCGATACACATTTCTTTTTCATCTCCCTTATTAAACTCTGTGTTGTTGTTCTCGCTTGGTTGATACGAAAAGGTTTTATTATATCTGGTAAATGAACAAATGATATGTATTCAAATATGGAATCTGGCAATGCAGGACGAAGGCTGTCTTTAGCTACTGGAACTAAAGAACTGCCTATCTGCTTAAGATCGTAGTACTTTTCTAAGTAGCTTTGCATTTTTTCATAGGCTGGCTCGCTAAATGCCCAAACGCATCCCCAAAGTTCCTCTTTATCACGAGGAACGGCGGCAGTAACGAAGTTTTTCCCAACCTTAAAATAAGCCAACGCATAATTGTCTACTTTCGCACTATAGGTGACAATATTATGTTTACTTGAGCCTATGATATTAGTAATAAATATATTATTAGACAACAAACCATAAAGGAACAAATTACTTGACATCATTTACTACCCCTGTTTCTATTAATTCTTTGCATAAATTGTCATATTTAGCTTTTTGAGCCATGTTAAATATATCTGTAAATGTACATGATCTAACAGGATTGTTGATAATTATCAGGAGAAACTGAACTCTTGCTAATAAAATGTCATAAATGAGAGTACCACTAAAAATCCTTGTTTCATACGTACTTGGTGGAGAACAATTTAAAACAAAACCTCTACCAAGATTATTATTGACCATTTGTGTTGCTTTGGCAAGTTTGCTTTCTGGCGTTTTGTCGTTTTTTAAGTAGTTGTCGCAATAATTAAACCCCCCTGTGCGCCGTGAAAACTTTTTCATTTCGTTGTAATTCGCATCAGAAAACAAAATATAATCAATCATAGCGGCTCTTGTTTTGGGTATTTTAGAAAAGTGAATATGCCCGCCGCAATGTTGATTTATTCCCATATTAATTCCTATTAAATATGAGAAAAAATCATTAAATATTTTTTGATATGTTTTAGAGGTAAAGGCTCTATAGGTTATAGGAGCAAAGGCAAATTCAAATCCATTTTCAATAGACCCATCTCTCTTAATATCAAATAGTTTGCCTTTTTTGCTATAAGTATCATATATTGTTTTTGCAGAAATACTTTTCTCTTTTTCGACTTTGTGTGAGTTAAACTCCGCTTCAATTTCAAAGCCGAAGTAAATTTCGTTTAGTGTTGGATTTGCTGAAAATGTGCCAGCCCTATCAACAAAGAACAGTGTTTTAGTTCTGCAATATTGTTTAAATATAATTTTATCTTCACAGGAACTACATATTAAGCTATTTGATACTTTGCCGCACATAATACATTTTGGAGAATTTTTTTGACAGGCTGTACAAATAAATAATTCCCCATCCCTGTCGGAAACAGAAAACTCAGCGGATCGCTTCATTTGCCCACATTTATCGCATTTGTGGAAGCGTATTTTAGCGCACTTTGTACAGACATGAGCCGTAAATTCGTTGTCCTGATACATATATACAATAGGCTTAACCGTTCCTTTTGGCACCAAAACCGCACACGCAGGGCATTTTTCAAATTTTTCAATGCAGTCAAAACAATAAATTTTCCCGTGATAACCTGCAAAATTATCATGTGTAATTTTTTCGCCACATTTATCGCATTTCCCATTATAATACCCGTTCTCTATCAACCAGTCATATACACTTTCAGCGTTGTTAGGGAATACGACATTGATAAACGGTATAAGGTCATGTACGCGCATCCCTGATATAAATCTTTGCATATATAGTGTATGTATGGTAACTTCGGCTACAGAGTTAACTCCATTAGACGAAACAACTATTTTACAGATGTTTTCTGTGGCCGGATCTATAAAATAAAAATGAACGTTGGTATTTTCGCACAAGAAATATTTCTGCCTTGCTTTAAAAAATGCTTGTATAATTTCTTTAGCGCAATCCTTTACTGGAGAATAACAATACAAGTCGCGTAATGTAAAAATATTTCTTTTCTTATCTGATTTATTAATTACATACAATGAAGTTGGCGAAGCTATTGATACGATTATCTGGTCATTTTCGTAAAACTGCATCATGTATAGTCCCCTTTCTTTAAAAAAAAATGGCCCGGCGTGAGCCGGGCCAATATCATATTAAAAATCTGTTCGTTGCCATACCATGTTCCCATTTTTAAACGAACTTTCTTGTTGTCGAGCTGTTATATCTGTCATAACCTTGTACACTCTGTATTTCTTTCCTGTACGGGATTGTTCTCGCGCAAAGTCCTCTGCTCTGCTCCGGGAAAGATACGCTGTTCCGCCCTCTATACCGGCATCTTTTCTTTCAGCCACCAAGAAAATACAAGAATTTTTTGCTAATGTTGCCATTTTTTACACTCTCCATTCGTTTTTTATTATTTACCCCCTGCTTTATATTTACTTTTCTCCTTTCCATTATTTAAAGCAAGAGTGATAAATCTACCAATTTTGTCATACCTTGAAGAATTAATTTTGCCTAACAGCGCTTTAAGTGGATCGAACTTGCCAGCAAATATTGTATCAATTATGCTTGTGCTATAACCGCTCAACAGCAGAACGCCTTGTCCATTTTCTATCATTGGTATAGTATTTGTCCTTGAACCGACGTTCCAAAATACAATTGGCGGCAACTCATATCCAGATTGATGCCATGTATTTCTTATTTCTTCAAACAGGTTTTTTTGGCTTATAGCGGCGTCAAACTCCATGTCAGATATAATCAGGACTATAGGAAACTCTGGCGTTTTATATCCTGCTCTTACAGCGGTTTTAAAAATTAAATTCATTGTTTCTTCAATGTTAGTGTTTGTACAGTCGTCATAATGTGTACATTTCGTTACTTTCTCAAGTAATGTTTTGCACCCTGACAAGTCTACAAGTTCCGGTCTGCTTGAAAACGTAATAAATTTATCTTTAAAAACGCTGGGTAATTTTTCAGAAAACAATATTGCAAGCGCTGTAGCTACAGAAAGCGGCGTAACATTAGTATTTCCAATGCTTCCAGTCATAGAGCCTGATCCATCTCTTACGACGATAACAGGTTTTTCGCATTTAATCCCTTTAGCCATTTCTTTCCATGCTAACTCAAGATTATTGTCAACGTTTTGCCATTTATTAAAATAATGATTAACAATGTCATGAGGATACAACGTGCTGGCGTTTATTTTGGCTTTCCCGTCAGATACATCTTTTAGAAACTTCGTTCTACGTTCTTCATCATGCCGCATAAACGCATCGTTATAAATCATATTTGCTTTGCTTGGCACGCCGGAATAAACAATTTTATCCCATTCATCATTTGACATAGAACGTTCTACTACCTTAAGATAAGCCCTTAACTTAGATAACAATTTACGATATCTTGGTGCAGAATAACCTATAGCTTCTATAAGTTTTCTTGCGTTACGTCTTGTTTCAATAGATGAAGTATTTTCAGAAGGTAACCATTTAGCTAATAGGCTTACTGGCTCATTTTTTAGCATAGCTTGTTTATCAGCTTTAAGCTGTTTTTTAATCATATTAACAACTGTTTTAGAAAGCGGGAAAGAAATAATATCATCCCACCTGCCATATTCAGGAACAAATCTTACAATAGCTTCGTATACAGGGGGATTATTTTCTTGTATCCAGCATAAAAGGCGACGGAAAGTCGCTCTTTCTCCCATACCACCACGAATATCACGCAAAAAGAATAATGTTTTAGTGGCCAATATAATATCTTGTCTAAACAGAGAGGTAAAAGGCTTCACAGAGCGTTCACAGTCCTCTCTATAGTTCGGCACAGCGTATAAAAAATCAACTAAAGCGTTACCAGTAGATGAAAAGCCTATAGCTCCATTTTCAGTATACGCTTCGCCCACGACATTGGCCATATTGCCGTAAAAATCCTTCACTTATTAGCACCCCTTCTCTAATATATTCTCGCGTGCTATTGCATATACATTTTTATCAATGCGAAAATCAATGTTAGGCCTTAATACATTATATTTTGCATATTTATCAAGCATTTCCTTACTGGCGTTTGCGAAAACTAAATCCCATGATTGATTGCTTTTTGACATACTAAAAGATTGCCCTTGTAACGACGCTGTCATTCTCTTACCCCCATGTAGAAGAATTTTTTAGCTCTTTCATTTTTTGGAGTAATACGTATAACAGTAGCTCTATCAGTTCTTACAATGGTACAATGCGCATCTGTTTCACGTAATGTTTTGAATGTCTTTTGTCTACGTTTTTCCTGTGCGTTTATCCAGATTACACGATACTTTTCCACATTACATTTCCCCTTCCATAATCACGCTGACGGGGCGGATATTGTTCTCAGAACGCACCGCCCTTTCAGCCAGCGCACGCCGTAAGGCGTGATTAGCGCGGCATATAAGCATTTCGTAAATCGTATTAGCGGCGATTGGGATACTCGTTGCCTTCAGGACAACTTGTTAGACCGCACGACAGGCTAATAGTCTTTGTTGATAATGGTCATATGCGGCGACAAACCCTAAAATTTAGCCAATACTTTTGTTATAAACACGTTATCGCCAGGTTTTTTTGACATGATATGTTTTATCATTTTGCTTTGATCTTCGACAATATAATGATCTTCTTCTTTGTATTTAGAGGTATTAAAGAAATCATCCTTCGCATAATCATAACTATTATAATTATATTCGACAAGCTCAATAACTTGCATCTTTGTGCCGTTATCATATGACCTAAACGTTATGACTGCATAATCGCTTTGCTTCATTAGATAATTTTTGATTAGATTATCTAAAGTTACTTCTATTTTATCGCATACATAAACTTTATTTACATCATAGTTTTTCTTATTGCGAATTTCTATAACGCCTTTGTTATTGCCGAAATAAGCAAGGGTATCATTTTGCGCAAAGAATTTACCGTCTTTGACAGGCTCTGTACTCTTGATATCTGTTTCTTTATGCAAAAATTCCGTATAAACGATGTTTCTTGCGTGTTTTCGCAACTTACGCGCACATTTAGTGCATACCCTTTCATTGGCGAATTCGATGAAGTTCTTTCGACAACACGGACAAAACCTTAACATTTCCTTTTTTTCACTCATTGATGTTTCCCCCCTTTTTATTCATAAAATTTATTAAATTCTACTTTTTGCCCCGGTAATTGATATTCAGTTTCAAACACTTTAGCTAATTCCATACTTTCAATCACATTATTATAATGCAACGTAACTCTATATTTATTCTCGCTTTCAACGGTTTCTACTTTTGAAGCCCCATTTTGGTTTCTTAGTATGGATTCTACATTTTGTTTTATCTTGTTTATTACCTGTTCTTTGTTCTCATATTTATCGTCCCATTTGCGCACCTGTAGATTGTAACTTGAAAGAAACAGCGTAGAAGTGACTATAGCGTATCGTTTAACCGGTTTTCCGTCACTACAAAGTATCCCGTCTACACCAAAATATTTTGTATATAGTTTGTCAAATTCTTTCATGTAGCACCAATATTGCTCATGCCCTGTAACAACATCTTTTACGATAACGTACCCTTTATCGGGGCCAGAAGAAAATATCCAATTCCCTATACAAACTCTATAATCATATATATCAGGTACTATATGTTTTTCTCCAGATAAATACTTTATAATGTCTGTAATAAGAGAACTTGTAATATTTCTTTCCACTTTAGTTTGGCATTTAGAACATACCATAAATATATTGTTATCGCTAACGACCTCTTGTTTACATAATGCGCATACGCCTATCATTTCAATCTCGCCATTCTTTCCAGTAATTTAACTAAATGTTTTTCTTCACCGTCTAATTCTACCGGTTTTGCAGGTGGTAATTCGCCTGTTTTGATATAGCGTTTTTGGCGTTCATCATACAAATCTAATATTTTATCAAGTGGTTTTGTATCAAGATTTATTTCTTTATAGCCTGCATATACTTTTTTCATATAGTCAGTATTGGCTTTTAGACCGTATTTTCTATTTGTATAACAGGCTTGTTCGTTCATGATAAACACCATAAATTCTTTAAGTTTTTTTCTCTTTTCGTTTGGAATCCACCTTTCCAAGTGATATAACCATGGGTAGTTTTCAAAATTTGATATAGCTTGGAATATATTTTGATTGATTTTATATATAGCTAAGTTTACATAATCGTCGGGATTTTCAGAGCGTCGAATTGTTAAATATGCGCTTCGTTCATCTCCATAAACATCAAGTTTAGCATGTGTAAACTTTTCTATACCGATAAATTTACCGTTCACGTTACCGACTAAAGAGCCATATACACCAATGTTACATGGTATGTTAAAATCTCTTGCTACTAAATCTTCACTCATATATTTTACCCCAACTTTCCCCCGGTAAAGAGCGTTTTAATTTCCCTAACAATTCATGTATAGGCAACCCATATTCCCTATAAGCGTTAATACACTTATGAGCATATGTATCAGTACATATACATTTATACGTTCTGTTTGTCCTTTCCGCTAACCAGTATATATGGTACTTGTTGCCTATAAATGTACGCGCATAGTCTTGCATGCGTTTGTCTAATTGATTTTCTATTACGTCTAAGGGTATTTTATGCAATGAACATATTGTAGTAGCGTTTTTTTCTTGTTTTATGGTTAGTTTACCGTCAAATGGTGCGCCATATAATACCGTTTTATAGCCTATTAGCTCGACTAATTCGCCCTTTTTACCGTCATAATCGTACATCATATTGTCGTAAAATAAGACATTTTCAAGCGTGTTTTCGTCGAGTTTTAGCGCGTTATTACCGCGTTCAAACGGCACAGAAAAGGCTTCATTATGCCTTTCACAATATACTACATCATGTTCCGTAAAGCCTATAGCGCATATATCAGGCGTGCTAATAGAGAAAGCATAATGCCCCTTAGGCGTCTTAATAATACGCGCTAAATGGTGATAGCGTTCAGGGATTAGTAGACGTTTACTCAACGTGGCATACACATTGTTCAAGTTGTCCGTCATAGTTCATCCTTTCGTCAAAATCCTTTCCGGGTAAGAGGTACTGCCTGTCGTGCGTCAGAATCGTTTTTGAGGTATAGTTCTTTTTTGGGCAGGTACAACATCCTGTTTTGCAACAACCCCCTCTCAAATCGCGTTCTACAGCGTCACAAGTACACATTTTTATCAATCACTCCCTTCACTTTCTCTTCGCCCGCAAAAAAGCAAAAAAAAATCGCCCGTAGCGTATTGCTACGGGCTTGTGATATCGGAAAAGACAAGACGCTATATATTTTCCATGTGGTTTATGCTGTTAGCGTCTTAAAGGGAACAAGGCAAGCGTGTTACAATTAACTCATGCTGTAGTTGCCTTATGTGCTATATGAACTCTCTGGTGATGTAGTATTCTGGCTTAACCGTGGTGTTTTTTAATGCGTTGGCCTTATCCTTTTCTTTGACGAATTTTTCCGCGAGATATTTTTTCTCAAACGTCCTTACCCACCGCCCGCAACAGAACACCATCCATACTTTCATTGCGTTACCGTTATTTCTTTAACCAATTTCATCGGTGGTTTATAACCTATACTTGAACGTGCCTTGATTACCTTATCGCGTAGTTCCTCAAGGGCCTTTACATAACCTGTTTTATCACGTTTTGGCGCACTGCTTATTTCCCTGTTTATTGCGCGTTCGAGTTGGAACAATGCCTCATTTGCCTTATCGTGTTTACTTTCCAATCGCGTCATATAATCCCCTCTTTCCGTTTTAATATGTAAGGGCGGCGCAAGGCCGCCCACGTTACCATACGATGAATGGTAGCCGGTGTTCTTTAGCCATGTCCCTGCCTATAGTTTCCAGCTCCTGTTCGTTCATACCCCCCACGATAGCTACATCAATTTCCTCCCCCGTGTTGTATTCATAGGTTTTGTACAAATAGGCGTGACCATGTCGTGTTGCTGTTTGATAGTACTCACGTATTACATGCAATAGTAACACCTGCCTATTCTCTTAAGTAATCCGTCTTTGATAAATTGATTGAGTTCTTTGACGTTACGTAGCGTGATAGTTGTTAGTCCTTTAGGCGTAGATACTGTGATTGTTTGTCCTCTCCTTAACATGCTAACATCCCTCTTTCCTCTTTTCTCGGCAGTGCAAGACTGCCCCACATACTAAGCGTTTTTAGTACATGGGGCCGCCTTGCGGGCGGCCTATAGGATAGCAGTTTTAGAAGTCGGAGCGCCATTCGCGAGCAGGTTTTGCTACTTTGGTTTCATCGTATACGCTGTCCTTAATTTCCTCATCATATCTTTTTATAGCATCGGCTTCGTCTTTCATCAATGTCGGTATTTCCTTCCGTTTTGATACGCTGCGCAATAAGATAATTTTGTCTTCTTTATCCTCATCAAAATACTCGGCCGCCGTGTCTTCACTGTACAGTCGGTTGTACTGGATAACCATAGTTGATACGTAATTCTTCCCGTCAAGGTCTATTTTCAGGCCCTTTGTATTAAGTATATCCTC
>LSQA01000011.1_pt1 | contig 56853 bp, 57 predicted proteins | sample 651271 | NCBI WGS metagenome assembly LSQA01 (sample SAMN04438314, study PRJNA306036) | termite gut metagenome | isolation source: viral DNA filtered from gut of termites from termite colony 3 | host: Coptotermes formosanus | place: USA: New Orleans, Cypress St. | collected 2013-06-21 | reverse complement strand
GAATGAGGTTATAACCTTTGCAGATCGAGATCTCACACCAGATCCCCACGACAGTGTCTATTTTAGGAATGGTTTTTCATATATGAAAGATTCGGGGCCAACTTTGTCTTATTATGCCCACCGCACTGTTAAGTTAGTGGGGTCCGATAATGTCCTTGTATCAATTGGTATTCATAATCGCCGTTCTTTTCAGAAGCATACTCTATTACGCTTTAATGGGTGTGCTTGTACGAATAAAGTATCAACAGACTTTTATGATGCAGGTAAAGAATATAATCAACCATTCATCTTCAATCCACAGCTCACAGAACAACAAAATCTCTACAAACTCCACATCCACCCACTCTACAACTCCGGCTGCCACAAATACACCCTTCAAATCTAATTACACTTTCTATTTATTTGCATGTTACAAGTGTAGTTCAGCCATTAATATTTTAGCCAATCTTTATTGATTATTGAGGTGTCGTATGGGGCTTTGTTCTTTTATTCAAAATTATAAGCGTTGGTCGCCTATATCTAAAGTTCAGGGTCTTCAGTGTGATAATCCTTCCTGTGATTGGTCAGATATGTCAATTTCTCGTGAAGAATATCCTGTTTGGTTAAATCGTTCGTGCCCGAAGTGTGGGGCTGCTTGCACACATAATGTTTCTATAAACCCTCGTACAAAAATTGCTCTTCGTGGTAAGGCAGCAGAGGCAGCTACATTAGCTTTTCATTCGTTAAAATTGCACATTGATAAAATGTATGTCTCCACAAAAGGTGAGCTTGCAAAGCGCTTTAAACTTGAGGATCTATTTGAAGATACGCAAGATCGCAAGAAAGCCACTTATCCGCATAAGTGGGGAAGTATGCTACGTCGAAAGAAAGAAGAATTACCTCTTAGTCAAGGTTCTATAACGGATATTTTTCCATGCAAGTATTGTGGAAATACGGATGTTTCTTTAACAACTCGTAATAAGTGCATCAAAGGAATTCCATGGTATTGTGCCTCCGTCAACTGTGACGAGTATTCAGAGGAACGGCACGATGAAATTAAGAAGCCTGTTAAAGGTAGAAAGCGCTTTAATCTTAAGAAGATTCTTGTAGACACATTTTAAGGAGAAAAGTATGAGGCCATTTTTCCGCTATTTTGAATTTTTATTTATTGTTGTTTTGTTTGGTGGTTCAGCTGTTCTAATTTCGTCAAGTCTTGTTACTTGCATTAATCGCCAGCATTCTGCGTCTACTTCACCTTCTTCACAAGAAGTGCAGCATTTCATTCCTCAGATACCTTTAGTATCTCCATTTGTTGAAATGGTGTTTCGTGATGGCATATACACTCAGTCATCTTTTGATGATAATCGCATATATTTTTATGCCTATGGGTGGCAAGAAATTAAACAACTTTATGCTCTTAATCGTATTACAGGTAATTTTGAACGTCCTGTTCCAGCAGTCAGTTCTCCAAGCCTCACCACTTCGTGGGTGGAGGTCTCTTCAGAAATGCCTCAGTGTTACATAGGCGATGCAGTTCTTATTGGTGATAATTCATACAAGATATCTCAGCTCACGGAGAATTCTCTTATAGGAATTTTCACAGCGGAAGTTGGTAATTCTATGCGTCAAATTCAATGGAATTGCCTCACAGGTGCTCTTAATGTTATGCTTCCAGATGGTACTCTCCGTCCGCAAGGATTCTCTCTTAACTATAAGTAGATTTAATCTCTTATTTATTTTGTAGTTCTGATTTCAGCCGTCAGAGCCTCCTTATTTTTAACCCGCTAAGGAATTGGGTCGCTTTAGTGGGTTCTTTTATGTTAATTTAGTTTTTATATTTATATTTATAATATCTTAACCCTTTAAGGAGAAATTTACATGAAAATTATTCAGAAGTCCTCAGCCAAGGCTCAGGACAAGTTGGTCAATCGGTCATCGAAAATCGTGGCTCGTTCGGATGCTGGTGATGTTCAAGAGCTTGAGCTTGAGCCTGGGGACATTGTTCTCGTTGAGCCCGCCTCTGGTGATGAGCCTGTCGAAATCCAAGTAGGTGATTCTGCTGAGCTTAAAATCGCGGCTGTCGCCTCTTCTGCGATCGAATCCAAGTCGGCCCGCACTCACAACATCCTTTTTGCATCTGATGGTGATCCTACGGATCCAAATTATGAGGAGTTTGAGCTTACTCTCGATGCCAATGACATTGTGACTGTAAATCCGGATGGCGAAGCTCCTCAGGTATTCACGATAGTCGAGCCATCCGAACTGGAAATCGAGTCTGAGTCGGGTGACCCGGCTGCTGTCACGGTAACTTCTCCTTCGGATGAATCAGAAGCGGTGGCAGAAGACATTGCCGCGGAAGCCTCCCGTCTGGCCAATGTGTCTTCATTTCTTGCTCGCAAAGCTTATAAAGCCGGAGCGAAGCAGACGGCCACGAAATTCCGCAACATTGCCTCTACTCTTCGCTCTGTTTCATCTGTGAAAGCGCCTGTGAATCCTGCTCCTCCACCGGCAGCTACTACAAAGTAGTCAGTTAAGTTTAGGTATGAATAGCCTCCGACATTCGGAGGCTATTTTTATTTTGTGGATTGTGATGCGATTTCATTTCAAGCTTATTTTAAGAGGTATCCTCATACCAGCCCTGTATATCAACTTGTTATTAGGTATAATCTACCGTTTGAGTGGCGGAATTTAATTCCCGACGCAGTCATTAAATATCAGCGTTCCTTTCGCTCTTTTTGTTTTGAGGATTTGGGATTAAATAGAACCACTATTGTTGCTTTTCTTAAGGTTCTTAGATTTTCTGTTTCGTTTTCAGAGTGGTATTCTAGAGAAAAGCAGATTAAGGCAACGTGGGCTAATCAATCACCAGCAACAAGAGCGGGGATAATTTTGCACCGTAAAAGTTTAATTGCGTCTCGGGATAAGTATCAAGTGCTTTTACAACAGCAAGAGACATTTGCAAAGAATCGCGGATTTCCGTCTGTCGATGCTTATGCGCGTTTTCTTATTAAGTCGAAAGGGTTTGAGGTTGTGCAATCAGATCCAATTATTCGAATGACCAAAGATTCATTCATTATCAAGTGTTTAGTATGTGGCTCAGTCTTTAAATCGCATTTTATATCTAATCAACGTATTGTTGGGTGTGATGTATGCACCCAAAATTCTACTTTGTATGAAAGTGAACTTCTTGTGCGAATTCGTTCTTTTTATCCTCACGCAAAGAAGTTCTATTTTAGTAGTGACTCGGTTATTGCCGGTCAGGGCATTGATATCTTCATTCCAAATGATCCGCTAGATGACTCCAAAGGAGGAATAGGCTTCGAAATCAACGGCATGTTTTCTCACAATTCAGCTATTTCTCCGTGTGTGCGTAATGGTCGCGGCTATTTTATAGAGCCCAAGCCTCGTTTGTATCATTCTGACAAAACTACGTTTGCTCTTAAGCAGGGTATTTATCTATATCATATTTGGGAGCATTGGCCCCATCACATAACAGATGCCATAGTTGATTCTAAGTTGGGTCTTAATCAGTGTATTCTTAATGCCCGAAATCTTACTGTTTCCTTTGATAAAGAACTCGCGATCGCACACGCTAAAGATTTTCATATTCAATCGCTTAACCTCATTCCTTCCTTCACTGTTTCTTTGCTCTCAAAAGACAGTGTCGTTTCCTCCGTATCTGTTTTGATTAAGGGCGATAGAGCGTCCTTGCTTCGATACGTTGTATCTGATCACGTGGTTATTCGTGGCGGGTTCTCCCGTCTCTTGGGGTATGTTAAATCTTCTCTTATCTCGAGAGGAATCCACTCGCTTACTACATTTTCTGATAGAGACATATCCCCAGATCCGAATAAGTCAGTCTATACCAGGCATGGGTTCTTGCCGTTAGGCGATTGTGGCCCTACATTATTTTACTATGTTCATAGAACTCTTCGCGAATCTTCTACAAAAGATGTTATTATGTCTGTGGGCAGTTATTCACGAGAAGTATTCCAAAAGCACAAATTACCGTCGCTATTTAGTCGATTAGGTCTTGAGTTTAAACCGGGACGCACTGCTCATGAAAATCTTCACGATATTGGAGTTTACCCAGTTTATAACTCCGGATGTTTTAAGTATTGGCTAGAGTTTTAAAAGTTTGCACCCTAGCCCACACAACTCACTACACCCACTCTTTCCAACCTAACGCCCACCGCGCCGCAATGGCAACTCCCTACACCATCCACCACACAAGTACTCATTAGTTATAGCGGATTATTTAAGTCTATGTTGATGGTTGTTAAATTTATTGATTTAGCTTTAGGGTTTGATCTTAATTCCCTTAAATTTTTGTAACTCGATATTCAACTTACTTTGAATCGGGCCTCCGCTAATCGTCCTAAAGTTAATATGTTGAATCTGGATCGTCACTGTCCGGAGTACTATAAGTTTTTGAATATTGTGTTTGCTCGCGATAACGAGCGTAAGCGGAAAGGCTTTTGCATCCATCATATCCTCCCATTCACATCCCAAAGATGGGATCTACAAGCAATATAGATATGATCCATTTAATGGTATTGTGTTATCAACTGAGTATCATTCTTTAATTACGCATGAAGATGCCCAACACTTTGTTGAGGCATTTCGTTCCTTAGTAACTAAGGCTACTGGATTTGACCATTCGTTATGGCCGACTCCTAATTTTACTCAGTGTCATCTTCCTTTCTATACTGCCCAAGATATTCCTATCTTAAAATTAATTTAATTTATTTTGCGTTTTATTCATATACAGCTTTAATGAAGTTGTGGAGGGTAAAATTATTTTTAGTGTTCCTGTAGCAGCCAGTCCTCAAACGTATAGTGCCTCCTCGCAGCGTACTAAAGTGTACACTCGCCGATATGGTGGTCGAGGTGCAGGCGCGATATCGTTCTCAGATCTCAATCCATACTCTACTCTTGTAGGTGCCATATCCAATTTTGCTGTCTCTCAATCTCGAGATGTCACTCCGGTTCGTGGTATTGGCCTTGGTGATAAGATAGTTGAGCTCGTTCCGGGATTCATGGCTCCTGTCACTATTGAAGTTTCTAGGACGATGTTCTATGTCTCTACTCTCCAAGAAGCATTCGGCTACTCCGCGGGTCTCTCGGGCTTTGTCCGCTCCCTTGCGCATCACCAATATGCATTTGATATACGTAATGAAATTGTCTTCTCTGTTCCGGCCGCCCTCACGTCGGTTCTCACTGATTTTCCGGATCTTCGGATGCCCTCTCCCTCTGAAATTCCTGCAGATCTCGAGGCCCTCGCAACGGGCTCTTTCCGCTGCTTGGTTACCTGTTATGTTGGTTGCTTTTTTACAGCTTATGGATATACGGCTACATCCGATCAGACCATTATTGCTGAGACGGGCTCCCTTTCAGTAACAGATGTCAATGATGGTAGTCCATTGGGCTCCATTCCTATGCCCGTAGACGGCAATCAATTTAGTTCAGCGGCACTGATCTCTGGTGCTCTCTTTTCCACAGCTTTGGCGGGCTAGATTTTATGCACTGATGTAAATAGACGAAGTAAGGTTACTTGTCTATTTATTTTTATGGCAGTCAAGCAATTTATTCTTGATCATAAGCTTCCTGAGGAATGGCACTCCCTATTCCCGGAAGCTGTTTTATTGAAGACTCAGTCAATTAATTCTTTTTTAGAATCTCAAGGTCTTTCTAAGAAAGATCGTATTACATTACTTAATGTTCTTCTCAGGGATCCTGAATTTTATAAGTTTTACAGTCGAGATGAGCAATATAGACTTGCTCGTTTTTCTAAGGAAGTGACTGATAAAACCGCTATTGCCACTACTGCGTCTCTCCCTAGAAGAATTATTACCAATCAAGCTAAATATGGCTCTTCTTCTCCTTTTGGTTCTAAGGAAGTTCGTGATAAAGCCAGGGCTACTTTTGAGTCCAATGGATATTTAAATCCGTTTGAAGATAAGGCTATTCAAGACAAGGCTCTTCAGAAATCATTTAGAAATCAACAAGTCCAAGAATCTCTTCGTAAGAGGTTCTTTGATAAGCACGGAGTTGTTTCACCTATGCAGGTTCCCGAGTATAAGGCAGCAGCAATAGCAGCTATGGATGAAGAGTGGCGTAAAAAGGTCAGAGATGGTACCAGAGCAGCTATAGTAACTCCGGAGGCTACTTTGGCTGTAGAACGGTCAAATGTTGCTAAATTTAATTTGAAGTATCGGACGGCGTTCCAAACAGTTCAAGAGTGTCGTGCATATTCACTTAGGAATGATGGATTTCAAGCAATCGATGTAATTCCTTCTTCTCATGATTCATCCAAGTTTTGGGCTAAGCATTCTGTTTGTGGTAAAGACGTCTTAATCCATTTTACATCTTCTAATATTCCGTGCGCTTGTCCTATTTGTTCTTCTCAGCAAACTAAATTTGAGATTGAGCTAAAGCTATTTATTCGTGATTTGGTAGGGGATTCTACTATTGATCGCGATCGCACAGTAATCTCCCCTAAAGAAATTGATATTTTCTTACCTAGTTTTTCAGTTGGTTTTGAGATAAATGGGGCATTCTCGCATAATTCATCTATTCAGCCTTATCATTTTTCTGATCGGATTCTGCCTCATGTCGAAGTATCTTATCACGCAGATAAGACGTCTAGGGCCTTATCTGGAGGAATAAAGTTGTATCACCTATGGGAGCATTATCCGATCTCGCTATGTAAGTCTTTTATTAGAGCAAAATTAGGGTTTTGCCAGAAACTATATGCTCGTAATCTTCGATTAGATGCAGTTACTCAGTCGGAGTCGGAGTCGTTTTTAAAAGAAAATCATTTTCAAGGGTCGGCGCGTTCAATTTTTAGAGTAGGTCTGTTCGATAATGAAAAACTAGTTCAACTTTTATGTTTTAGGAATCGTTCAAACGGTGTTATGGAAATTGCTCGCAATGCAACTCTTTGCAATTATGTTGTCACCGGCGGCTTCACCCGCCTCCTCCACCATTCTACCCAATATATCCATCAACACTATCCACACATCCATCAAATAATCACATATGCAGATCGAGATCTCACACCCGATCCACACGACTCAGTCTACACCCGCCACCACTTCCAATACCTCGGCGACAGCGGAAGTTCTATGTCTTATTGGGCATTGAGAACGGTTCGCAATCCTGAAGGTTTTACTGTTATTAAGCACGATTCTATTATATCTCGTCGTCTTCTACAGAAGCAGTTTCTTTATAAGTATAATGGTTGCACAGTTGATGGAAGTGTTTTCGAGGTGGATTATGCTTTAACAGAGCAACAAAATCTATTCCGATTAGGGATTCATCCACTCTACAATTCTGGCTGCCACAAATACACCCTATTATTATAAATTCTATTTATTTTGCATGTTACAAGTGTGCTCAGCCCTTGGGCGTTCTGTAGAGATATCGTTTCAAGAATCTTTACCTGCTTCTCCTAAGTCCGGTGATAAAGTATCGATTGATTTCTTATCGAGGGGAGAGTCTAATTTACTTCTTTTTCAATATCGCGGATCTTATCCAGAGCTTTGGTTCGATTACTTTGGCGATGCGTGTTGGCAGTTTGTCAATGAAGTTCCTGACTCTATTGACTGTTGGTGGGTTGCTTTGGAAAATAAGAATTTCGCTAAAGAGATTAAGCATCTTACAGGTCTTTGGGGCCTCCATGCGCTTTCTGAGCAAACTATTCTTAGTTCTTATTGTAGGGCTCCTAAATTGGAGACTGTTTCTTGGGAGTCTTTTAATTTCTCCGAATCTTACGTTAAGGACTATCAATCTCGCTATCAGGCCGTTTGTCTTGCTAAGGCATTAAAAGTATCTCTTCAAGAATTAGTGGGGCTTGTTACTCAGCTCTATGAGTCTGGAAATAAAGAAGTTTTGCGTATGGATATTAAAGGGGCTCTTAAAGAGCTTCGACAGATGTATTACTCAGCCCCAGATTTTCTCCCTTGGCAGCGGCCCTATAGCTTACGTTATACTGAGCTTCCCTCTACTCGCAGGCTCGATCTTTCTTTTGAAACAAAAGACGAGCGTCAATCTTTTATTGATAATCACATTGCATCCGGTACTGGTAGATCCTTTATTCAATTCAATGCCCTGTCAGAAGATTTATATGAAGTCTTCACTCCGTATGACGCTTCTCATCTTGAGCTAGTTTTTACTAATCTAGTTAGGGAAGGTCTTTCTCAAGAACCCGAGCACCTTACCCGTGCAACTAAATTTTACGGGTTCAAATAACTGTAATATCCATCAACATATATTCTATTTCTTATTATAAGGAGGATCCAATGATTAGCTATGGATTTAATAAGAAGAATTATGGTGAGGATAGTAAGAAATATAATGGACACCCTCGTCGCCATTCCGCTGGCACTGACAACACTCTTCGCCATTACAAGAAGATTGCTCGCCAGATTACTAAGAATCTCGCCCGCAATCTTCTTATTGAAATGATTGTCGATGATCTCGCATCCTATTAATTCTTATGCTTTCAAGACAAGAATTAGCGAGTTTTTCAAGGGCTGCTTTGGTTATAGAGTATGTCAAGAGATTTAACTCTCAGCCAAAGTAGTCTTATCGTCGTGCTGATTTAATTCGTTTTATTTTAAATTTTGATGCTTGCGTAGAGCGTGCTAAGCGTCTTAAACCGTGAGGGTATTTTATGTTCGGTAGAGGTGCTATACTTGCCGTCCTTAAATCATTGATTCTTCGCTTCGATGTTTCATACGATGCTAAGAAAATTATCGTAAGTCTTATGGTAGAGCTTGATTCTGGTCTTTCATATGAAACGCTACTAAAGATGGCGAAGTCTTCAATATAACATCCACACAATCTATTACACCTATCCTTTCCAACCTAACGCCCACCCACCCACTCATCCAAACTCCCTACACCATCCACCACAACAAACCACCAGTAACTCTTGTTAACAACGCCAGCTAATTTCTGTACTATTGCGTAACATACGTCTATTATTTAATGAGGGGTAATCTAATGAAATTTGATGATATAGAATTAGTTCTTAAACCCCGTCAGTCCCACGATGAAGATTGGGAAGGTGTTGTTAGAGGATGGTCTGTAGACCATCGTGGAATCCGTGTAGATCTTCAGCCGGACTTCCAGCGTAAATATGTTTGGACAGAATTTGAGCAAGCATCTTACATTGAGAATATGCTCCGTGGATTTCCGTCAGGGCATGATATCTACTTCAATCACCCTACCTGGGGAGATTTTACTGATGCTGAGAAATATCCCCTGGTCTGTTTGGACGGTCAGCAAAGAATCGGCGCAGTTATTGCCTTTATGAGTAACAAGCTCCCTATATTCGGAGGTCATTTTCTTAAGGATATAGAGGGTCATCTCCCATGGACAGATCGGGCGTACTTTACAATTCATGTCTGCAATCTCAAAACTAAATATGATGTCATACACGCTTACCGAGAGCTTAACTTTGCAGGGGTTGCTCATGAAGAGTCCGAAGCGGAATTCATTCAAGAGCTAATGGAGAAATATTCCGTTGGTGGCATAGAGACTCTTGAAGGGTAGGAGGATTCAATGGTAGTAACCTTAGATCAATTTACTTCAGCTATGGAAGGTGTCGTAGCTCTTAAGGGATTCTCTGTTACTGCGCACTTTGGTCGTACAGAAGTATCTTCTGAGGGTTTCGACTCTCTTATTGACTATCAAATTCAAAATGATGGTTACCTTAAAATCACGCAGCACTATTGTCCGTATCAGCAGTATGGTCTCTATAAGCTCGAAGCATTCTCGGATGTTTCAGTAAACAAGAAAGATGGCATTATAGTGCTTTTCTCAGACGCGTGTCAGGTTGCTCTATATGTTGTCTATTAATAAATATGGAGGATTTTATGGTAACAATTAAGCCGACTGTCACTCTTTATCGTGAGGGCCCTGAAGGAAATGTGTTTGTTCAACTCGGTTCCTGTCAGAAAGCAATGACTAGCAATCGTCTTCCTGTTCATCATCGTGCTTCGCTTCGTAAGAAGTATGAGGAGCTAAAAGAACTTGTTTTAGCATCCTCATCGAATGATGAGGCTAAGCAGCTTATGGCAGAATATTGCACTATAACCTGGGAGGCGCGTCGTGTCTGATATTCACAAAGAAACAGCGTCTAAAGTTCTTGATATCCCTGAAAGGGATTTAACTCCTGAGCAGCGTCGTATTGGTAAGGCTATTAATTTAGGGCGCCTTTATGGCGCTGAGTATGGTGATGGAGGTGCTCTCACTGGAGATCAACATTTTGCCTTTCATCAGCAACAAAAGGCGGGTCGTTTTTCAAATGAATATGGCCAGCATCTTTTTTCCGAAGCCTCCCGCAATGTCTCAGCAAAGCTTCCCGAGTCTGCCAGGTGTGATGCACATACTACTCTTGAAATTCAGAAGTTCGCTGTAAAGCGCGTTTTTAAGGTTTCCTTTAAATTCGCTTGGTATGACATGTGGATAGGTTTCTATTATGATCGTTTAACGCATGCTCTTTATTTTTGTCCTTTGCCGGGATGCCTTTTCAAGTTTTATAAGGCTTATGAGTGATATGGTAGAATCTGGTGGCCGTGGTCGTACTCCTAACGCCTATACTATAATAGGGAGTGGTGCAAATTGAATAATATTCATGGTAAAGCACGTGCTTGTCTTCTCGATCGTTGTAAGCAGCTTTATCGGGAAGCATGGGAATCAGGGCATCGATCACAACTTATCAACTCAATTAGTGCGTCCATTCATAATGGGTTCGCCGGGCGTATAGTTTAGTATATGTAACTTCATTACCATCTATTCATTAGTATGAACATTTTTAAGTTAGTTAAATTAATTTTCATAAAGCCAGTAGTCAAAGTAGCGGATTTACCTCTCGATAAATTTATTGAACATCTTCGCAAAACCGGCACATCTGATTATGACTCTATTCTTACTGTTCGTGGTAATAAGTATAAGTATGTAACTCCTTACATATATGAAGTTGTTTCGGTATCAAAAGTAAATAACAAGATCGAGCTTATATCTGAGGGTACATCCTACACATGGACAGACCTTGATAAGTGGCTTTCGTATGCGCAGCCAGTAATTAAATAACTCCCTTCTTTGAAAGTTATGTAGAGTGTTGAATTTAGGCCTTACTCTATTTGCATTTTAATCGAATTATCCGTTATGTTTATTGTATGGTTGATCATAAGCCAATTGTTGCTGTTCAGCGATCTAAGGTTCAATTGAAAGAGGCATGTCGTCTACGTAAATGGTCGGGACTTAACTGTAATTCATGTGTTTATATTGACTTCTGTAAACGAAAGCGTCCGGATGAAATCAATAACCATCTTATTTCAACTCAATCAAGTATTTCTTAATATTCGTAGGAGAAACCATGAACTTTGAATCCGTATTTAAAGAGCTTAATGACTCATTTTCAGAGTCTCATGAAATTCAAGTGGGGAATCACATTTTTGTACTTAAGCCTCATTCCACTCCTTTAGTGTATGATAAGGTTCGTCAAGATTTTGATTCTCAACTTATTACAAGTGCAGAGTACTATGCTCGCACGGCTGCTCTTGCCGTGACGGCTATTGATGGTGAAGAAGTTCCTCCCGTAGTTATCACAAAAGTTGAAGGTTCTCCGGACGTCAAGCGTACTCGCTATGAATTTCTCTATACTTTCTTTGCAAAAATACCTCGTGAGATTTCTTATTCCATAGCGATCGCTTATTTGTCAATGATTGGTGATATCAATAAGAAAATATCTGAAGCAGTCTCATCTTCGTATATTACAAAATTTAAGAATGAGATTGAGGCGGCTACCTTATCAATTGATAAGACCCTTCTTGAAGATGCTAATTCAGTCGGTGACTCTCCGAATGTTGATCTTTCTGATATTATGCCAGCAGAGGCCGTTCAATCTCTTGGGGATAAACTTGGAGGCGCTCAGCCCGCTACTCAGGCCCCGGTTGATTCTAAGTAGGCGATAATGTGCCAAATCAAGGATATCAAGTTGATAATTTTACCAAGGTTTCATCGGAGAGTCTTCAAAAGATATATCAAACCATTTCCGATATTATTCGTCTTGGGTCTTTTGTAACCTGGCACCCTATCCCAAATTCGCAGCATGTGTTTGGTCTCAAAACTCTTAATCCGATTCTCTACGAACAGCTCACATCTTCTGATCTTTCTAGTGAGTTAAAATCTCGACGGCTCCTATCCTTATGTTTTGTTGGTCTTGATTTTATTCAGTGTCCTCTTCTTGAAGAATTGCTGTCCTTTGAATTCAAAGCGTATCTTACAGAGTTGATAATACTTCAGCATTCGGTATGCATGCGCCTTACTCGATTTGTAACGGCTCATGTTAGTAATGGTTTTTCTCGTTCCCTTTGGTTTTGGTACAAATTCAACTCTCAGACGCGCCCGTTTAATGACTCTACAGAAGTAGAATCCCTCTTTTGTTATTATCATTCTATTACTGATTCCGACGAACAATTTTCTAATTTTAGGTTTGTGGCATCCCTCTTTTCTAAGAAGGCAGCTGAAATTAAGACATCGTCAGAGCGCAAATTCGCTCAAATAGATGGCCTCTCTGGTTCAGGTCCGTCGGATGCTACTATGAAGCAATGGATAGAAAGCGAGCTCCAGAATGTTCATGGTGATCCTCACATAGATGCTATTCGCACATTTGAAGAAGGTCGCATGAAAAAATATCAGGAAGAAGTGAAATCTATGCAAGAAAAGATTCATAATAAACCTGTTGGTATCACTGGAGGTATTAAGTGGTTTTAACTCTTTCTTTACAAGTATGGAGAATCTAATCTAAGTGGCAGCCACAAAGAAAGTTCTAGAAAAGAAGCTTAAACTTTCGCTCGATCTCAAAGCACTTGAGGCAGATGTTAAGAAGTTCACTGCCACTATGACCAAGAATCTCAAGGCCGTTGACATAAAAAATCTCTCCCCAAAGCTATTTCAAGATCTTACAAAAGAATGTGCAAAGCTTCTTAAAGCCAATCAGGATATAAGTAAAATTCTCCTGAATAATAAGAAAACCGCAGGCAGTCTTACTACAGAGGAAGAGAAGCAAGCTAAGGTAGCAGATCAACTCAAGAAACAAATCGAAGCCTACAATAAAGCTATTCAAAATGTTCAAAAATCTGTTGGTGGTTCAAACGATGAATTTCAAAAATCTTATAAAGCGCTTCAAGGTCTTATTGCAGCACATCGTGACATCGAAGATATAGAAGATAAGGAGCTGCAAAATGCTGTCAAACAAGCAGCCGCTATTCAAAAAGAAGCTGCCCTAACGCGTAATCTTGCTCAGACAACTGCGGGTTATGACAAAGAACTTGCAAAAGCTTCTACTCGTATAAAAGAAGTCATTGCTCGCCTCAACACTGGTTCTAAATCAACAGATGATCTTGCACATTCAGCTTCGGAAACATCTTCTATTCTTGCATCTATGCGCAACTACTCGAAAGAAAATTCTGCCGAATTTGAGAAGCAGTCCGAGCTTGCACAAGAGCAAGCGAGTATAATAGCAGATCAACTCAAGAAACAAATCGAAGCCGGTAATGCTACAAAAGAACAAGTAAATCAATATCTCAAGCTCAACTCTGAAATTGCAAAAGCTCAGAAGGGTGTCAAAGGTATCTTAGAAACTGAGAAAGCTCGATTAAAAACTGCTAAAGAGCAAAAGACCCAGATGTATCAGGATAAGTACGGGCAAGGCGGCGCGGGGGTTGCTCGTGGCGCTGATGCTGCAAAGTCAGGTATTTCAACCGTTGGCAATATTGCTACCACATCTAGCCCAGTTTCAGCCACTCTGGATGCTGTGTCTGGGGTCGATATGGGGCTTGTTTCAACCGTAGCAGGCCCTATTATTGCAGCAGTTAAAGTAGCATTAGCTTTAAATCAGCGTCGCGTTGATATGCGTCGTGAGGTGTCTCAAATTTATGGTCTCGGCACTAGTAGGTCCGATATTCGGCAAGGGGGTCGTCAGGATCTTTCAGAGCGGCTTAATACAATTAACGATGATTTTAATGTCAGTCGTCAAGAATCAGTGTCTATTATGACCCCTCTTCTTCAGGCTGGTGCTTCACTCGATAGGTTGAGTTTGACATCGGGAACTCTTGAGCAGTCACTACAAGACGTTACGTATGCAGCATCGACTTTAGGGCTTGAAAGTGGGCATCTTTCATCTATGATGGTTGCTGAAGCTCAGCGCCGTGGTTCAATGAATAAAGATTTAAAGTCATCTAGCGTGGCTATTCTGCGATTAGCTTCTGCTGGAAAGCAGTCGGGGATGGGTCTTGAAGCATTTATGGGTCAAGCGTCGGCTATGTCTCAAGCGGTAGGGGGTTTTTCAGGAAATCTTGAAGCCCAATCGGCTCGTTTATTTAAAGCAGCCCAATCCGGTGTTATGACGGCTCAAGAACTTGCAAATATGGCTAACATGCAGCAAGGCCAAAAGTCTAAAGTCGAAGGTGCTGGCCTTATGACCTCTTATATTATGCAAGGGGGTCTTGGTGGCCTCGAGAAGGATATCGAGACCCGTATTAAGAAAATGAAAACCGGGACGGCGGCTGATAAAGCTCAGGCAAAGATCCTAGCCGCCTCCTTAGAATCTTATCGTGGGGGTAACTATTCCAAAGGGAACATAGATACACTCTCTAATGCTATTTGGCAGGATCCTACAATGCGTAATAAAGCATTAGACAATAGGTTTAATTTAGGAAATGCTCGCGATGAGTATAAAAAAGCTCAGGCGAGTGGAAATGAGGCAGAGATGGCACGTATTCTCGCTTTGGTTCAAAGTAACACTTCGTATTATGGCGGTCTTGACGCCACTGAAAAAGATAACTATATCAAGGAGTTCATGGCTACAGCAGGGTCTCAGAGGGCCTCTACGGAATCTATTTTAGCTGGCAAAGACTCTCAAGCAACCTATTTGGGTGAGTTAAGAACTGTGGAGGATGAAATATCCGCAAAGATTACTACGATAACCGACATGTTAATGAAGCCACCAGATATATTCGGAATGATAGGTGAGAAGGTTAGTGGTATTTTCTCGTTTCTAACTGGTGGCAAGTCTCCAGAAGAAAAGGCAGCCGAAAAGGCAGCCAAAAAGAATGTGAATGCGTCTTTTTGGTTGGGAAATTCTCCCGAAGATGAGCAAAAATGGATGAAGGAGCATAAGGGGTATTCTTATGACGGTAATGCCAATTGGAATCCTATTGCCGGCGGCCGTCGTGGGGAGGGGTATATTGATCCGGCAACCGGCAAGTTTATTAGTAAAGAACAGCGTGTTTTAGACACACAGGAATATCTTAGAGAGGCGATCGGCAGCAGCAATTTGGGTGGTGATTATTGGAAGCAACAGCGCGACAGTATGCTGACACAGGCAGCGTATGTCGATCTGAATTCGGGTTCTCCTACTGGTCTTACCGAGCGTCAGAGTCTTATTATTACAGTAATAAATCAAATGTATCCTGGGGAATAGAAGTGGCATTTTTTCATGATAAAGAGCGTTCATATGAGCGAACTAAAGAACCGATTCCTCTTATTGATTATGAATCAATGCTCTATTGTGATTTCTACCCATATCTCACATATACGACATTTCCAGCCTTGTATATAACCAATTCTACTTCTTTACGTGTAAACTGCACTCAGTCTCTTCCAGTTACAAAAACTATGGCGGGTGTTCATGTAGACGATTGGGGAGAAGACTCTATAGATGTAACTCTCTCTGGAATAGTCGCGCCTATGCGCCACCAGATTAAGAATCTGGTAAAAGATCCAAAAGAAATGGGTCTTAAGCAAGCTGCCTCTGCTGCGGTTTCGTCTGCTCTTAAGAAGTTAAATCCCTTTGAAAATGCCCCGACAGATCGGCGAGTCTCTATGAATAAATCGGATCCGATTCTTGATGAGTATCGCGCCCACTCCTACAATGGGTTTGCTGAGTTCTATGGTTCCTCAGGTCCAGATTCTTTATTTGGGTTTAAGTATTGGGAACAGTTTCTTGCATTTTGGCGCTCGAATGCTACTCTTTATAATCGCGATAATCTTCCTGTCGCTCATGGGAATATCGTTCTTTATACTGAGTATTCTTATGATAACTTACCGGATGCCCGTGATAATCCTGGAGCTGTCAATACGAAATTCTTTCGCCCTAACGATGCTTTTAACAAAGATAAAGAACCGTTAGATGTTCCTCCAGCAGGTTCGCCTATGGCAACTCCCAAGCTTATATTTATTGGCAATCTTACATCATTTACGTTTCAAGAGGACTCATCATCACCATACAAATGGACAATAAATCTTGGTCTTAAAGCTCGTTTTCATATTGTAATTATTACTCGCCCATCTATGGAAGCAAAGAAAGAGCAAACTCCTCCAACACTTACTGATGATCAAGATTTGAAAGTTACTTCATATACTCGGGCTAGAACCTCTATAGGAGCGCTATCGGATGCCTAAACAACAGAGCTCAAGCTCATCCTTATTTAAAGCTTCCGAATCTCCTATTCATTCTCAGCTTCCGGGGTTCTCATTTGATGAGTCCTATCTCCGGTCTTTCAGGTATGCTATTGAGCCTGATAAATTGGATGCTGAAAATAAGCTTCATGAAATGGCATCCGACTCTACAAATCTTCTTACTGATTTAGCTTTATTTGTACAGTATCCCACTCTTGGCAAGCTTATGCCCTCAGATGAGCTTGCAGGATTTCCGCATTATGCTCCAGCGATGTCATCTTTATCATCTTCTTTGCGTATAGTTGAGTTTTCTCCGTATACGTATCAGGTAATTCGCTCTTTTATTCTGCTTGCTGCCACGGATTCTATGACAATCAATACTAATCCAAATATCAATCTCTCTCGTGTTCATAATGGTTGGGTACCTACGTATGCAGGATTTGATTACTATAATTGTGATTTCTCTGGGCAGACAAAGAGTTTTTATCATCCATCTGTTGGTCTTACAAACAATTATAAGAACTACACTCTTGCATATGCAAATTTCTTTGATTTTATATCTCTTGTTCGTATCAATGGGCGTTACTTTGCAGATGTTGGTCGTATGCTTGATCCAGAGATGTTTAATCCTATTGCAAAGAGGTACTCAGTTCCAAAAGAAGAGCGAACTGCGGATCCGTCTAGTCTGACATACAAGCCTAAGGTTACAAATCTTTTTATGATCACATATGGATGTCTTTCATTTGTGGGCTATTTTGAGTCCATTTCATATGAACGCATGCCCTATTCATTTAAGTTTAATTTTTCATTCAAAGCGCTCGCCTTGGAAAAGGTGGATTTCACGCCATGATGGTCCAAACAACTCATTTATCAGACTATATCATCAATACCAAGGCATCTTTTCAGCCTTTGGAAACTCCTAGACAGGATCACGATGATGTTAAAGCTAAGGATGAGATTGCCCTAATAAATGAATTAGGTCTTCGTGCGATTCCTCAATATGTGTTTGATCGAGTTCCTCGGGATTTTCAAGTTTTTATTAATGGCTCCGATTCTTTATCAATTCCTAGGTTTAGCCCTCCTCTTTCAAATGATCCTGAGGTCAAGCTTCTCAACGAATTTTTATCTCGCTCATCCATTGAGGCGCAGCGTCTTAATGCTCGAATAACTCAAGTAACTCCAAATACATTTCTTGATTCACAATCCTGCTCATTTTCTGCGATTCTGACTGACGAAGAGTATCTTATATACTTGCGAACGCATAGGCTACCAGTCTTCTTAATGTCCGAAGTTGAAGTATATCTATCATCCCGTTGGATTTATAAAGTTTATTACGGTGATAAATATGATTATCGTATTCTTTACTTTAAGTATTTTCATGGCTTTATCTCTAATATAAATGTTTCCGGCAGTGCTTCAGCGCGAACTATTGAATGTACTTGCAAGCCGCTTATAGCGTTTTGTGATCAAACGCTTGTTCCTATGGGCACCGATAATGTTGTCGGCGGTGTCCAAGCAGCGTACTCAGAGAAGAATCTCTTAGGTGGATCAGATCCAGTAAATATGCAAGAACGCATTGAATCATGCTACTCCACATTAAAAATGGATACTCTTTCAACCATAATTTTTTATTTTCATCGGGCTTTTAGATCTATGGTGCTTCCTGCATCCTATTCTGTTGAGCCGGGGGAAATGGTTCGCAATAAAATTGACTATGAGATAATGTATAATACACAGATGACTTATTGGGCGAAGCGGTTCGAGCAAGTATCAAACCAGCTGAAGATATTTGGTCTTAAGACAGCTTCTATTGAGCAAGCTGACGATAAAGCATCCTTAGATCTTAAGCCAATGATTGATTCAGCAGCATTTGCTACCCTTGGTGATCTTCCAAAAGGCGCAAATCTTCTCGACTATACTTATGTTAAATCTACATTCGATGAGCTTCTTCTTTGCCATTTTAATCCAAACTGGTATCAAATTGCTGAAGGTCGTTTTGAGAATTTTGATAACTCTTCCCTCTCTCAGCTAGTTAAATCTCTACTTGAGCCGTTTGGCTGGGAATTCTATCAAGATGTCGACGGTACATTTACAATAAAACCTCCGTTTTTTAATCTGATATCAGTTTTTAATGATGGAAAGCGTGGAAATCTCGACTATTATTTTGACTCTGAGGATATAGTATCCCTCACCTATGGACAGGATGAGTCGAATATCGTAACGGCTCTTGGGGTTCAAGGCCGTATAAAGAGCATGGAGGACGATGGGGGTCATAATCCGTATGGGTTCTATGCCGATCCAGACTTGGTGGCTCGTTTTGGTATTCGTATGAAAGAACTTCAGGTGCCGTTTGTGGATTCTAGTGCATATGCTCGTATATATGCTCGTACGCAGATGTCTGTAGTAAATGCTGCTTCGGAAGTTCTATCAATGTCTGTCCTCGCTCGTCCGGAAATTCGCCCCGGATTCCCGTGCTATATAAAGCCTCTTGACATGTATGCTTATATATCAGGTGTTTCAGCGCCGTATCAAATGAACAGCGCCTGTCTTATGTCCCTTACATTAACAGCCCTTCGCCCCCGTCTTTACGATAAAGAGGGTAACATCTTATTTAATGCCCGCTTAATTCAGCAGGCTGCTTCTGTTGAGGCCGCTAAAGCATTCATTAAGCAAGCAGACATGCAAAATGCAGCTGACTATTCAGTCTCTACATTGGGCGGTCAGTGGAAGCTTGAGAGCGATACTGCAGATTTCACTGCAGAAGATCCGTATGCTAATATAAATGAGAAAGATTTTGTTATGGCAAAGGAGCCTCTAGCCGATGGTTCCGGAGCGCTTATTCCTCTTACTGATAAATTTGGCTATATGGTCATCGGTTCGTTTTCATATGGTCGTGGCATGTATCTTTCAGACAAGAATGAGCTTTGTTGGTCTCTTGATGGATATACTCCAGAGAAAGTTGTTCAACTAGAAAGCGGTGCTGTGGAAGTTCAGCAAGTTGAAGAAGAGGCTGTCGTTGAGGAGCCAGTTTCCGATCCGCCTCAAGCTTCGCCAGTTGAGGATCGGGATAAGTATGGTCTGCTCGAGGATGAGTATGATAAGAATGGTTGGAAGAGGCTTAAAAATGGCCAGTGGGTATCTAATCCTCGTTCAGGGGCTATTATTCGTTGGTCAGATGGTCATACGGAGGTAGTGCCATGATGGATGTTCCTCGCCAAGCAGCACGTGCCTTCAATGCGATGGATCAGCTTACTGTTTCTGTCCCACACCATTACTCCAATCTTCGTAAGAATGTTGGAGGCCATCTTGTTCCATCTTATACAGAGGTCGGTGAAGTTGTTGCAGTTGATATATTTAATCACACTATTTCGGCGATTATTAATCGCACTCTCGTACATGGTATTATCCCATCCTTTATGCACTATGCCATTGGTTCTATGTCGGGGCATATGCCATCAAATGGCACTTCTATTCTGATCGAAGTATATCAACTTCCTAAGTCTACATCTTCTCTGCGCTATGCTATTGCCTCCATTCCTAGCGCAATAAATCCATTTATAGACGGTGTTCTACTTGTCTCCCGTAACAAATCAATCCCTCAAATCCGCCCATTTATTCCATTTCTTAATTCTGGTGATCATATAATATCGTCGGATAAGGGCTCTCTAATTTTATTAGATGGATCAATCCGCCAGCTATCTGCGGATATTCAAGAAGATATCACAGATGCCGATCTCCATTTACGTCGAATTTCATCTCCTTTAATTCTTCGTGCTGGTGGAGGAATAATTTCATCATATGGAGCTATACTTCGTACAATAAAAGATGATCCAATATCCCATATAAATGGAGATGCATTCCATTATGTCTTAGATGATCCTGGCAAGAAATTTACGGACTTTGATTTTTCTTCAAAGAGCGCTGCCCCCTTTACGGAGTACCAGAAAACGCTTTGGGAATTTTCTGATCACCTTAATCCGCAAATAAATCGCATGTCAGATTTATTTGATTACTTCGTATTTGATAAACTTCCGTATGCTTCCGAAGGCATTGGCACATATTCCCCCCCAGTCTCCGAAGTTGGTAATTTTAAAGAAGTCCCTGAAATAACTCTCTATTCAGAAGTTGATACATCGGATTCCCCGTCTATAGCAATCTCTCCACTATCCGATGCAAAAGATCGAGAAACAAAATCCATCTCTAAGTGGTTCATTCTCTATAATAAAGCAAAGGACGCATCCAAATGGTTCTTCGATACATTCACAAAATGGGGCTCCCGACGAACACATCTTGGTGCAGATGAAGATCGCAATATCTCTGAAGAGCAAGTCTTTGATGGTGCGGTCGTTCGCAATATAGGTGCTGATAAGAAAAAGGGATTCTCTCTACATGAGCGCCTCAAAGGAGGTATCTTTCGTAAGGTTGGATCAGATAAAACGGATAAGCATTCGGTTAATGCTGAATATGAAGGGGGCCTTCATTTTAAGGTTTCTAAGTCATCCGATGGATTTTCTGTTTTCATAGAGGGTACGGGGGATGGTAAAATTGTATTTAAAGACGTTGAGCTTTTATATAAAGCAGGTGCGATCACTGTGACTAATAAAGCGGACTATACACAAAATACAGATGGTAAGCTAACTTTCAATATTAAGGGTCCAGCGGTTCTTAAAAGTGACTCTGCAATCACGGTTGAGTCTCCAATGTCTACGATTAAGGGCGGTACAGTAAAGGTTGGTGGGCTTGTATCTCCTTCTGGCTCGGGCCCATTTTGTGGTCTTCCAAAGTGTTTGTTTACGGGCGCTGATCATATTGGTGATACGGTGGCTGGTGCATAGTATGGCAATGGTTGCTTCAGACATGAAGGACAAAATCATTCAGAAAATGGCTCAGGAAGCGGGAAGTGCCGCAGCGGCCAATAAGAAGTTTGGGGATGCTATCCTGGAGTATATCGTGGAGAAAATGGATGTCACTTATGGGTGGTCCGCTACGAATCCCTCCTCAGGAGTTGCCGATCCGGTAACTTCTTTCAAGGCTTCACTTTCTGGTAGTGGGGTTCTTACCCCATCGGCGTCTTTTCCTCTTTTTCTGATTTCCTTAGCAACTCTTATAAAGAGTTCAATCATAATTGCGCCTGCGTCAGGTTTTTCTCTTAGCCCTCTAAAGTTTAACCCGTCCGGTGCTCTCTCTGTTACTATGGCGAATCAAAATACTCAGGATTCTGCGATGCTTAGTTTTTGTCAACAGGTTATCTCTTCATTGAAGAGCTCCTTCCCGAATCCAGCTGCTGCATCCGGCTCCCATGGTGCATTTATTGGGTCCACGACATTTATGACCATCGCGTAGAGTAGATTTTTAATAATCTATTTTCAATTAGATGTTAGATTTTACTCGTGACTCTTACCCTGACTCTATAAAAGTTCTTAAGAAACTTTATGATGAGAATAAATTTGACTTTGATTCTGGTCTTCTTTCATTTGAGGAGAAGCGAGCTACGGAAGTTGTATCTCATATTCCGGAGGTTCCCTCCCTCCCCCATCCTAAATTTAAAGTTAATGTAGTTGCGGGCTCAGAAGAGTCGGAATCTCGTATTAATTGTACCCCAGAAAATTCACAGGCAAATCTTGCCGTATCTCTATTTTTAGAGTCAATACATCCTCTAGCATCTCGGCTTAGTTATATTCAAAATCGTGATTTTCTCTGTAATTCATATAAAGAAAAAGTCTCTTGGTGGAAATCCCGTAAAACATCATCGGATGAGCTTATCGATGTAATTTCAAATGTAACTTCGGTTGTTACTCCAAAAGACAAGAAGGTTGGCTAATGCGAGACCTTCTAATGGAAAACCCTTGTCAACATGTTATAAATTCTGATTTCGAAGTAAAAGATCGTAAGTTCATTTATATTGACAATGATGTTTCATCATTAGACATTCAGCTTTATTATAACGGGTATAAAGTGGATCGCTCTGACCCGTATGGTATTTTTTCAGCTACATATGGTTCTATGGTAGATCAAGGTTATGGCGCAAAGATAACGTTCTTTAAGTCCCGTCCATTTGACAATATGATCTATAAGGTTCGGTATTCGGCTAAATCATCGGTTTGTCCTCGTTGTCATGGGAACAATACCTCCATTGGCCTTAAATTTAATCAATTGGGTGTCTACGAGTTTGCATCTTATCCAAATCATATAATTCAGCACCTTCTGTATCAGTTTATTATCCCTCTCGGTTCTCATCCGTTTTATACAAATTTTGGTTCTACTCTGCGTTCGTTCATTGGTGAAAAATCTGTATTTGTTACAACCCCTACACAAGAGGTGTCTCGCATTATCCGTTTTTACTCTCAGAATAGGTTTGATTATTCTCGTCGAATACGAGAACCTTATATTCCTGTTCAAGCTCAGGATATTCAGATGCAGCAAGTGCTTGCTGAAGATCACCCTCTTAATCGTGCAGCATTGGTTTTATTCATCCAATTAAATATCGGTAATCTTGAGTTTGGAGTCACCTTATAATGGTATTTGAATCGCCCAAGTTCTCTGATAATACTTTCTCGACCTCTCTTAAAGAGCTTTTGTTTAAAGGTTTTATTGTCGATCCCACAGTTTCCTCGGTTGTTATACGCCTAAATGGGTTATCTGAGAATGCAACTCTTTCCGATTATAGAGATCCGTTTACTAATATTGTAACTGGCCGTCGGTTTTCCCACAGAGTTTCTTTGTCTCCGGGTTCTAATCAAATTGAATTTTCTGCTTTCTCTATAAAAGAGATCTCAGGCCAGGAACAATCTGTTCTAGTCGACTTCTTTAACTGTACAACAGTCTTTACGGACATCAGCACTGTTTCCGCAATCCCTATTCCCGTAGATGTTTCCACGGAGTGTTTTTCAGACGGTGTTACAGTTTTCTTTTCTTATCCTTTAGAATCTGAAGTTTCTAGTTTTAATGTCTATATTACGTCAGATCCGTCAGTAGACCCCTCTACATTTAAACTTGTTGCGTCTGTTGATTCTTCCGAAGGCCTTACTGTCGATAAAGAGGTCATAGACGTAGATTCCAAGAGCACTACATCAACAGGAACCCTTATCAGAACTGTTGAGTCTCATCTCGAGAGTCATCGAAATTTTCTTACTAGATTCTCATTATCTGACTCTAACCTGTATTATGTTGTGGTATCGGCGATTGTTGAATCGGACAATACGATTGTTGAATCTTTGTGGTCAGCTCCGGTTACTGCTCGTCAATTTGATTTACCCTCTGCCTCGAATCTTTCCTTAATTCCAACTCGTCAATCAATATCGGAACAAATTGTTCAAGAAATCTCAAAGACTCAGCTTAGTGGCCTTGAAATATTCCCGGGGACATCCGTTATTGAGTTTATTGCTAACCCTCTTTCTCTAATTATTGCTCGGCTCTATGCCGTTGAAGACTTGCACGACCGCCTTCGTAATCTCTCTTATCTCGTTAGGCTTGATGATGCTAATAATGATGGCGTCTCAGACTCGGTTGATTCTACAGTAAAGCAAGAATTTGTTCAGAAGCTTCAAATTTCTGGAGATGCGCTTCAAGCAGCCATAGATGCAGCTTTTGATATGCATGCAGTTAACCACGCTCTCTCTCGTCGTCTTGCCAGCTATGCGGTTGTTCAAGCTACTTTATGGTTCGAAGAAACTCCCTCATCTGATCTCAATATACCATATGGTACTCAAGTAAAGGCCCCAAAAGAACGATCAGGTCTTTCAGATGATTTGTTTTTTGAAACGCAGCAGTCGATTTTTATCCCGATTACGGAAATTCAGCAATACTTCAATGATATTGCGGGTCGATATGAAATTTTTGTTGTGCTTAAGGCAGTTTCTCCGGGCTCATCGTATAATATTCCATCTTTTGCTCTTGACTCTGTTGTTGGGTCATTTGCAGTCAAGCTTTCGGCTGAGAACTCTGTTCCCGTATTTTCAGGAGTTGATCGTGAATCAAATATTGCTCTGGCAAAGCGCATATTTATGGCTGCTGCGGGTATAAACACTTCCTCAGAAGCGTGGTTTAAAGCTAAGGTTTTATCTGTTCAAGGCATTAGTGATGTCTCTATTGCTCGTGCGGGATCCTCGTATCTTCTACGTGATTATGATTGGGGCCGTCGTCAGCATATTGGTGGTCGTGTTGATATTTATGCTTCCTCGGATTCATCAGTTAAGGCTACAGAGAGGTATGGTCTCAATCCTTATCTAAAAGAGCGTTTTGTATTCGATGTTGATGGAACGCTTATATGTGAAAATCAAGCCTTTTATATTAAAGGAATCATTGATAAAGTGTCACGAATATTTTCTGTTACTCGTGATACGGATTATTATGTTTCCGATCCATTTTCATACTCGATTATTGAGAATAGAATAGTCAAAATTGATTTCTCTCCAACATCGGGCGAGAATTTTGTTGAGAATCCAGACACGGAGGCTCTTCCTGTTTGGATTCCTTCCTATGGTATGACAAAACCAGTTGTCGAAAATCTCGCGTATTCTCTATCTTCGGATTACATATTTAAAGGTATTCGCTCGCTTAAGTTAACTCTTAATTCTGGTCGTCAAGATGGTTGGTATTGGGTTAAGCCTTTTTCAGATTCGGCTCTGCAAAACAACACTCCGTATGAAACGGGCCGTTCTTATATGTTTGGGTTTTACTATCGAATCCCGTCTCAAAATGTTGGGGCTTCAGTCCGTATAAAAGTGGTATCCCGTATTCTTGGTCAAGATCTTGTTCTTATTGAACAAGTTTCGTCAGTGGTCGATTCCTGGCAGTTTTTTGGTGTTGAATTTGCAGTTCCAAATAATTCCCTTACAATTGCTATAGGTATTCAACTCAATGGTCTTTCTGGCGAGTCAGTCTATTTAGATGAGTTTATCTCACAAAGGGCATCCGCATCTTCTCACAATTCAGTTCTTGGTTGGGCCCCTGGCGAAGCGTGTGATGTCTATTTTACAGCCACAGATAATAAGATCTTTTTACGTCTTGACTCTCGTCCGGTTCAATCCCTCGATTCTATTGTTACCCTTCCTCCAAAAGGAGAGGATGAACTTGATTTGATATCAAAGTCAGAACTTGAGTTTTTATCCCCAGCTTTTCTTGAAGGTGGCTCCGTATTTTCTCAAGATTACGTTGTTGTCGATTCTTCTGATATTGATGTCGATCTTCCTCCAGAATCAAAGCTTATTCGCTCCGTTGCTGATTATCCTATTACGGCTGACAAATCTGTTAGGATTAAGCTGCCCGAATCCGATATCATCTTAGAATCCTTATCCTTTCAGGTTCAATCATCGGGGTCAGTTTTCAATATAAGTGATCTTATAATTACGCAAGAGGGTCGCTGGCTATATGTGTCGCTTTCACCAGAATATCTTAGCTCTGTTCAGCAGGTCAAGTTATTCGCTTTTTACGATTACTATCTCAATGTTGAGATTGGTTACTTATTTGATAATAAGATTCAAGAAGCGCAAAATGCAATTCTCTCTGATGTTACAATATCTAGAGAGGCTTGCATCGTAAAACGTGCAACGCCAGTTAATCTATCTATGGCGGGCACTGTTATTCTTAAAGATCCTGGGGCTCGTGTTCGGTCAGATCGTGCAATTAAGGAAAGGGTTTTTTCATATTCAGCCGGGATTGGTCTTAGGGTAGTCCCGTATCAATCGGCTCTGCTTTCGATTATTAATGCAACTCCAAATGTTCGTAATGTTCAAGTTCCTCTTACCGAAGTCCGTGTTCATGATTCACGCCAGGATTTCTTTGAAGTTCCTAAGCTTTCTCGTTTAGAGGTGGCAGGCTCTGATGTTCTTATATATCAGTTTGATTTGCATTTAGTCGATCTATCTGCTCCGATTTACGTTTGGGCTGCTCGTATTCTCTCTAGGGTTTCATCCTTTGCATCGATGATTACTCATCCGGGGTTCTTTTATGTTGAGCCTCTTGTTGGCTCCACATCCGTTCGTGTCGCATTTAATGCATACGCTGACTCTTCTGGATTTCAGTATACTCCTCAACAAGTAGTTTGTTCGTATAAGATGGCAGATATCGAGATTGATATCGACTCGTTCCAAGTTCCAATATCTCAGCGATTTGTTCTCACTGATTTGCTATTATCGTATAGGGGTGCGGATGCGTGATCAGTCAGCCCTTGCTAAGCTATTTTTATCTGGAATCACGAGTAAGGGTCTTTCAACCGAGCTTGCTAGTAAAATAATTTCGCTTTACCCTCAATCGCTTGACTCCATTTCTTTAGGCAGTGCTAAAAAGATCGCCTCCGAGTTACAATTTCAAGAATCAGAAGTCTTAGCACAGTTGAATATTTTAGTTAGTGTTATTACTCAATATGATGAATATCTTAGTAAGTTTCAGTTTCACTTTCCAAAGAGTTATATTCTAGACACCTATCGATATGCGTTGGCTCCTAAGGTTGCAGATGAGCACGCCGATCATGTTGAGCAATTCTCCTCTATTCAGAAGGTTCCGCGCCAGTTTCTTGAAAAGAAAGTTAAAGAGATTGACTCTATTGATTTTGCTATGTCGGATTCTGACTCTCTTGCCATGCCTTATATGATGTTTGGCATGTCCTCGCAGAGCATTACTCAAGGTATATCTGATACATTTTATCGGGATGCAATTTTATCAATTAAAGATCTGCTATTTAAATCTTCGTCAAAACGACAAGTTGAGCTCTCTGTTAGCGATAATTTTAAGATTAAAGTCTCATTCGAGTCTAATCAATCTCCAGATGCTAATCTTCCGGGAACGGCATGGACTCAGAATATATTATCTGTTGTTTTAGATTATGAGATAAATCCTTTAATCACTCACCATGATCGTCTAGACCTAATGTTTCTCTTGTCCTGTATGGCTTCACAATTTCCAGCGTATGTTTTAGTGAAGCTAATCATTCGTATAGTTGTTCAGGATATCCTCGATATCAAAGAAGATATCGATATAAAACAAGTCATTGGGATCTATGATCCATTCATTTTCAATTATCATGAGCTCCCTGACTTAAAGGGAAATATAATTGTTCCATTTTCAGGAGACCGTGTTGGGGACGCTGTCGTTCCAGTTATCCCATATCCCGAAGATCTCTATACGTGGCGTTCTCGTTCAGCTGTTCCAGCCGGAGCTGATTATCTCCCATTTGAAGAAAGTCCAGCATTTACTTCTCTTCCTCCAGAAGTAGTCACGGAGAAACATATCAAACGCCGGCTGCTTTTAGCATCTCATTATGAGATTGAGGGTCGCATATCTTATGTCAATATTCACCGTAAGCTCTCTTTATCGGGGGAGTTGGAGCGGGCAGGTAATGATCGTCTTCTTCGAGGATCTTTATTCCTTTTACCATCTTTAGATATTTCAAATGAGTCGCAGCGTACAGATCACGGTCTATCATTCACCAGCTCTATTCTATCAACTCGTTTGTATTTTGTGTCTATTACGACATCAGCCGACTTCCAATCGCATTCGATATCGCCAACTTCTTATCAAGAGGCTTTAGTTGTTCGTACTGTTGTTGTAGTTCCAAAGCCTGGATTTGTACTTGATTTTATTTTACTCGAGTCGTCCTACCCAGCAATTTCTTTTTCTCAAATTGATAATAACTCTTTTAGTTTTGAGCAGCCAGCATCTAATGTATCTTTAATACTTTTTGCATCCTCTATTTAGGAGTAATATGAATATAGAAATTGATTTATTTGAATGCAACTCTCTTATCGAGGGCGTTCTTACTTTAACTCCAGTCCTTTTTGAAAAGGATAAAGCACCGATTTTCCTAAATGATGAGGCCGTTACCCAGCATAATTTAGTCACTTATCGAGGTCGTGATGCAGCGTGTCGGCGCCTCACGGGAATTGAAGTTCCAGATCAGAATTTTATCAATTTTATGGGAGTGGGCACAATTCAACAAGCTCCGTCCATGGCAGATACTTCTCTTATCAATGCTGTTGCTTATAAAAAGATTTCAACTCGGTCATTTGTACCAGCAATTCCCGGCCGCGTTATTCTTGAGACTGTCTTCGATGCTGCTCAATTCACTCAGTCATATCTTATATATGAAGCCGGGCTATTTTTCTCTCTTCAGTCTGCTCCAGACGTTATGGCTCTTTCTCAAGATTCAATGAACCCGCTTATTTTTTCGCGTTTTTCTATTTCTGGATCTGGTGTTGCTGTTGGCGCTGTCTCTGGTGGGCAGCTTTCTCGTGGTTTAGCACTTTCCTGGGTTCTGAGCTGTTAGCTTAATATAAGGATTCTTTTATTAGCATGGATCGTGAGATAACCCCGTTTTTAGAGTATGATATATATCCCATATTTACCCAAAGTACTTGGTCTGCGGATCATGTTCGTTATCTTAATGATTCTATACATGTTAAAGGGTTTACAAATCACCCAGAGATCGTGGCAGCTGGGTCATTGTCAGTAGTTCTTCCTATATGGAAAGCATTTATCGATAATGTTTTATTGTCCCCTCATATCGAACGTACTTTATCAATTCATCAAGACAATCGAGGCCATTCCGTATTTGTTACAATTCAATATGAGTACACGCAGAATGCTTCGTTAACTCCTGTTATTGGCATAGAGCAATGTGATAATCTTTCTCGTGAAAATTATGAATTTATGCATCCACTTACGATAGTTGCATGCCATATTGATGTCCCTCTTAATGGTTCTATTCAGCAGAAGCACATCCATAATAACATCTATACAAAATCCCAAGCCAACATTGCTAATCTCTCTACGTCTCGCAGCGACACTGATCGTTCAGTTATGGCGCATCTTCTTTCCATTTTTGGGAATGGTATCATTCCTGAATTTCTTGGGGAATTACAACCATCATTTGGGATTCAGAATGGTATTCTGTTTGCGGGCGGGGCTGTATTTGCATACTCCCATTTCTTTATAACGTCTGATCCGTCGACTTTAATTGAAATTCAACCGCCTACTGATCCGTCCCAAGTTCGGTACAATGTCATCGGAATAGATTTTTCTCTGCAAATAGAGGGCCTCCTTAAATGTATTCCGGGAGCTTCTGCATCTCCTTCATTAGCTAGACCGCCAGCTGTTCCCGATAAATTCTTTGTTTTAGGCACCTACCTTTCTCGTTCATCGGGGCCTACAAATGAATTGGATTACACAAATTCAGCTCAGACTCTCACCGCTCCAGCTCAGTCATTTGGCTCCTATAGTAGCACTCTTGATGTTACTATAGGTTCTTCCTATACAATCCTATCTTCTGATGTTTCCCCAATTATTGGCTTTATCGGAAAGGGTTCTCTTATTCTTGATGAATTTGGAACTCTAGCTCTTGTTACATCAGTTCCTTCATCCGCATCTTATGTTGTTCGCACCCTTATGGTCTCAACCACATCTTCTCTACAAGATGCTATACGTGCCTATATGTTCTATAACATTAAGGATTCATTTCAATCCGGTACTCTTAAACTTACAAACTCTACTTCTGTTATTCGCCGCAAACATGGGTTTGATATTGGCTATCCTATAAATCCAGCATCTCTTAAGGTAGATCCATCATTCTTATTTGGCACTCCGCTTAATAAGCTTACTTTGTATTTTCCAAAGCTCTCTGAGAGAACATCTTTTAATGATTCTTTGCCCTTTATTACGTGGTCTATAAAAGCTCAGTTGGGGCAATTTTATTACGAGCTTTCAATTTTACTTATTGATGCTAAGATTTCGCGTATTCAGCTTGTTATTAACGATGTTGGTTTTCTTATATTTGATTCTCAGTATCGCGAGTCTTTTGACGTTTTTGGTGTTCGATTTGATTCATATACAAGAATTCTTTCATTTACATCTGTCCCGTTTGATTATGTTCTTATTTCTGGCACTGCAATTTCTTCAGCATATATAAAGCAGCTTTCCCAGATTTTTATAGAAAATCCAGAGGACGTTCAACCTTCCGTATCTCATTTTGATGGGGATGCTTTTGATCAATTTGGGTTTGCAGCTACGGAGCTTTTATTTAATGTTCTTGCTCCGCCGCTATACTATGGCAAGTCGGATGTCCTTAATGGCTTCTTAATGGCCCCGGCTGTTTCTGATTTGCAGCCCTACGAATCTGATGGAAAATCAATTTATGGCAATTTTTCTATCGCTAAATCATTTATTGGTCTTCTTAAAGGTTTCTTTTCTATCGACTTCTACACTAGATTTTTCCAGAATACAACCCCCTGTCATAATCTTATTGAATTGAAGTTTTTCCAGAAAGCAACTCCTCAAGTTTATGAATCTCTTATTCTTAATCTTGATGCTGTCACTGAATGTGCTTATTCTCAACAAGATCCAAATAACCCCTCGGACCCCCCATACTCGATCCCAGATCCAAATAACCCCTCGGACCCCCCATACTCGATTTCATCTACTGGCGTCGGAACGCTTTATTGGTATTCTTCTGGAAGTGGTTACAAATCTCGCTCTATTTTAAGTGCGTTAAATATCTTATTTTCCCCGCAAGAGTGGCATCACGTTGGTATTAAATACGATCATGGATTTTTATCTGTAAATATCGATGATTTCATTGGCGTCGACTCACTCAAAGTATTCTTTGATGCCCATGATTACGACTCATGCTCGTTTATTATAAATGAATCTCGCGGCACTATAAATCTAGACGAGCTTGCTTTCGTATTAAATAATTCTGACTTATTCGATACTTACCAGTATCGCCAGCAACTTAAGATTCCATTTGGGTCACTTGACTATACGGAGTCATGTCTTGTTATAGATGCAGAAGAGGAGCAACATATATATTCTAATATATTCAAGTCTCCCGAAATGAAATCTATACTTGCTGGGAAAGTTTCCACCCCACTCTTTTTTGATAAAGAGTCCGATCTTCCTCCCTATATCGAGCGTGTCTTTGACCCTGCGCAAGATTCTTCTTACCAGTTTGCTGCAAATTCAAGTGTGGGCACTCAATTTAGAGCAATTTCATCTGGTCAGCTGGGGCTCATTTACTGGGATGAAGATGATATTCTAGAAGTTCTTTCAGACACTTCCTCACCTATTGAGTTTCAAGATTTAAAAAAAGTAGTTGGTAAGAACATTTACCGTCAAGGCATTCTTATCTTCGTTAAGGATTATGATCTCCACGCCCCGGGAAGAAAAGCGATCGTTTACTTTGATGGAAAAGGGTTCACTCAATTTGTAATTTAACAAGGAGTTTTCTTATATGGTAAGTATAGATTGTTCGTTAAACGCGTTTAAGATTCCGGGATTTTCCAATTATTCTCACCATTTTGGCACATTTGCTGCACCTGACGAGCCGATAACGTCTCGTGATGAGGCCGCTAATATGGAATTTCCGTTTCTCTACCAGCGTCCATTTATTATTCAGGAAGACTCCACGACGTCAGTCGTTGAGCACGATTCGCGATTTATTTTTATTGCAAGTGGGCTTACTCTTACACTCGCGCAAGCTTCGTTTGAGCTTTGTCTTGCTGTAATCAGAAATGTTTCTACAGGTCCATGCTCTGTTGCTGTTTCTGGCCAGTCAACTCTCCTTACAATACCTGCGAAATCTACTGCATATCTTTGTTATTCGGGCACTACATGGATTGTCTATGATGAGACATTCCAGCATTCTTCTCGCTTTGAGTACATCGACTCTGCTTTTTATCCAAAAGCAGCTTCAGTTGCTGCAATTCCAGCCCTCCTTGGTTATCCAGTCATCGATGGGTATCAAACTGTTGAATCGGACTATGTTCTTGTAAAAGATCAATCCAATCCAGCGGATAATGGGCTTTATCAAGTCCTCAATGCCGGTTGGTCAAAAGTTGCAGATATTGATGTTCTTGCAAAGTTGATCCCGGTATCAGATGGTACTATTAACAAGCAGCGTGTCTTCTCATCCACTCGCCCGCTGGGTTCTCCGGTCATTACCTATCTCGATACGAATGCTTCTTCATATAAAGTTCTTGCGTCTCTTGTTATTCGAGATTCAAATGGTCAAGTCAATGACCTTCTCTCTATTGAGCAATTTGAACGCGAGAAGCTTGAAATAATTGCTAGCGCTGAAAGCAGTCAGTATATGATTGCAAATACGGCTAGCTCAGTTAATCCTAGACGTATGATTACCATCAAAGCAGGCACCGTTTTTAGGGTTAAAGTAGGCGACTCAATTAAATCAAAAATCTTCAGTGTTGATACTGATTATGATATTGAAGCAATTTATGACCCGTCTAAATCTATTTCCCCCGGCCTATCTTCAGCATTATTCGCTTATTATGATCCAGTTGACGATCAAGTTAAGGTCGGAGCATCTCTTATAGATTCAGCAAATGGTCCAAATCTGTCTTCTTATGGGGATGTATCTATTAAAGGTATATTCCATCATTTTTGTGCAGATATGGGGAGTCAGGTTAGTTCTCAGTATAGTTATTGGGGCTATGGCTCCTCGAGGTACAGCCTCCTCAGAAACTATAAAGCGGGGGATATATTACCGTTTTCATGTATCGATCGTACTTTTGCCCCTTACATTCGTAAAGACATTGACGTGGCTTATGCGTCTGGGGGTCCTTGTGGAAACCCTTCTTTTAATGATATTGTTAAGGGGTATGGGTGGGCTCGCCCAAGCGTCTACATCCCTCCATTAGGTATATGGGTAAATATCTACTTACAAACCGCAGTAAACATTGCCGAGGCTCGGTTTGGCCAGCCAATAATTGTTTCGCGTCAATATGTGGACTTTGTTTCTGATCAGTGGGCCGCATGTCAAGAGCTACTTTCAGATTCGGAATTTGAAGTTGCCATGTTGGGCTCCAATGAGGGCACAAATATCAAAGGAAGCTCTTTCCCTCCCTCTACTGGAGGCCATGAAGATACGAAAACACCTGCACAACGTCTTGTTTCTATATGGGGTGTCGAAGACGGTTGCGGTGTTGTTTATCAGTGGCTTCGCACAACGGCAGGGGGTGGTGCAGTCGGAGCTATGTCTGGGCTTACAGCCCCATCTACTTATGGGTGGTTCTCAATGACAACTTCCAGTTATGGGCCACGTGGTCAGGCTGGTCGTGATGGCACTTCCTCATCGAATGGTAATTTTTATGGTCTTGCTTCGGCCATGATAGCTGGCGGCAGTTGGTCCGATGGCGCCAGTTGTGGCTCCCGTTCTCGGTATGCGGCTAGCGCTCGGTCGTACGCGTATGCGAGTTGCGGGGCTCGGGGCCGTGCACGCCCTCTCGGAAAGTCGCTCCCGGACATCGATTAGCACCGAACACCGTCCGCGACATCGCTCACCGCCCTATATTTGGTTCAGTGGGGCGGTTTATAATGGAGATTCCATTCAAGTAATTGAGTGTTTCTTTGGTTAATTGTTGTTGGAAAGCCATGATAGCTGGCGGCAATTGGAGCAATGGCGCCAATTGTGGCTCCCGTTCTCGGAATGCGAATAACGCTCGGTCGAACGCGAATACGAATAACGGGGCTCGGGGCCGTGCTGATTCTTGCTGGGTCGAACCACAAGACTGAATAATTGACCATGTCGCACAAGTCTCTTGTCGGCAGAATACATAACATGGTGGCTGCTGTGCTAGTAGATTCTATCGGACGTACGGCAGTTCTTTATTTAGCGTTTTCTTTATTTATTGTATGAAACGGCATGGAAATCTTTGGAATCAGCTTATATCGGATGAAAATATTTTGCTTGCATTTCAACGTGCAATAAAGGGAAAATCTACTCGGAAGGCTGTCATTAAATATTCTAAAAACATTCCTTTAGTTGTCTCTTCTATTAAAGAGCTTCTCATCTCAAAAACATTCCATACATCCAAGTATCATCATAAAACAATATATGAGCCCAAAGAGCGTCTCATTTACATTTTACCATTTTACCCAGACCGTATTGTTCAGCATGCTCTTATGAATATTTTAGAGCCGATCTTTGTTTCTATGTTCATTAAAGACTCTTATTCATGTATAAAAGGAAAAGGCACTCATATAGGTTCTATTCGAACGATGCAGTTTGTTAAACGGAATAAGTATTGTCTTAAATGTGATGTTCGTAAATTTTACCCATCGCTCGATCAAGAAGTTCTCATGCGCCTTATTGAGCGCAAAATAAAAGACAAGAATGTCCTGTGGCTTATTCGTGATATTGTATTTTCATTTCCCGGTGGAAAGAATGTGCCTATAGGAAATTATACATCACAATGGTTCGGAAACCATTATCTTCATTTTCTTGATTTGTTTATTAAACAAGATTTGCATGTAAAGGATTACATTCGCTATTGTGACGACTTCCTTTTATTTTCTGACGATAAAGTGTTCCTTAACAATTGTCTACATAGGATTGAATCTTTCTTCTCAAACAATCTTCTACTTTCGTTCAGCAAGAAAGATTTATTTCCTGTCTCTAGGGGAGTAGATTTTCTAGGCTATCGCCATTTTCCTACACATGTACTAATGCGAAAGTCTACAATGAAACGTCACAAGCGTAAGTTTTCATTATTTCCTAATCTTCTTAGTAAGGGCAAAATAACCGCTTTATATGCAAAAGCAGCTTCAGTATCAATGCTTGGATGGGCTAAGCATGCCAATTGTTATAATTTTATCAATTCTATTAAAGTATATCTTACTCAATTGGAGGCCATAAATGAATAATTTTTCTGACGTTTCTCCGGGGCTTCCAGCTTCTGCGATGATTGGTAAGCGCATATCAATTAAAGAGTTTTATGGTCAGGAAATTATCGTTCACCGAATTCGATTCTCCCCTACAAAATATGATCGTACCTCTTCGGAGGAGTGCCTTACTCTTCAGTGCACAACTCCTACATCGGACGATTTTTTTATAATCTTTACGGGCTCTGTTGCTATTCAAGAGCAGGTTCGGAATTTAAAGCCGGATCAGTATCCTTTCAAAGCGAAGGTAAATTATGAGAACAAGTCTTTGTACTTGTCATAGGAGATAGTATGAAGTATGTCGCAGAAGATAAAAATTCCCCCAACGGAATTCAAGTTTTTGAGTCTATGGAAGAATTTATGAAAGCTGGGTTTAAAGAGCCAGTCGCTACATTCTCAGATTTGGAATTTGCTACAAATGGTGGGTATGTTCGTAAGGATCTTGCTACAGGCTCTTACTTTGTCGGTAAAACCGAAGCGGAAAAATTCCTTGAGGAGGAGGCAGAAGTTCAGGGAAAGCTTCTCGCTTTGGATCAAGAAGCGCAATGTCCTCGCTATGTGCGGGATTTAATTATTCGTCTTGCTCATGATAATCCAAATATCAATATTGATGAGGATAAGGCTATCCAATCAGTAATAGCCTTCGAGGACAAGGCACAAGAAATTCGTTCAGAACTTGCTGAATTTAAGGCTGAGAAGCTTAAGGAATTGCCTCAGGCGGTTAAAGCGGAAGTTGTATCCCTTCGTGCTAAGGCTTTGATATAGGAGAACTTGTGGCATCTTCACTAGCTCTTAAGGATTTAATAGATCTTGTAGAGTTTGCTCAATCATATTCAGGGTCTCTTGATAAGCTTAACCTCTTATTAAGGGAACGAATCAAATCGCTAATTCCATTAGCGCAATCTCTTCCGTGTTGTAAAGAGCTAATTGATGTTTCTGATTGCGATAATTCTGTTCGCGATTCAATGCCTGTAATTATTCGTATAATTCAGTCAATGCTCTGTCCATCTAAAGTGATTTCTCACTCGTCATTTCTTGCGTCTTTCCTTCCAAAATCTACTCTACAAAAGGTGCAGGCAATTGCTTCGGGGGTTGTACAGGCCAAAGCTCCAAAACCTCTTGAAGTAGAGGCCGTTTATCAGTGTGTAGATAACAAGTTGGTTATTTTTGTTACTATCGCCGAACGCCCCGTTGCATGTATCGTTTCAGACATTCAGGATGTTCAGAGTTGTGAACATCTTTTATTGCATACATCTACCTCTATCGAGCCTTGCTCATTTCGAGCAGCCGTTTTCCCGTTTATTGCCCACTCTCTTCGTATGTTAATTGGCTCTCAGTATTGTTTACTGATTCAATCAGATACTTTAGATCAGGTCTTATTGCTCGATAATTTTATTCGAGTCCCAATTGGGACTCTAGAGTTTTCTAGTATGATTTCATCTATTGTGGAGTCCTCAGATCATAAGACTCTCTCTTTCGAATTTGCAAATGTATTTGGTACTCGAGGCTCTATAAAATCATTAATTCAATTCGAGTATTCTAAGGGCCTTGTTAGGCTTTTATCTTCTCAGGCATACATATCGGCGTATATTTCGAATTTTATTCTTTCAAAGGTCAAATTAGAGCTACTAAAAGGGTATTCTGGTATTGTCACTTCTCGTAAGCAAGAAGACTTGTATTTCTCGTCCTCGATTCCTCTCTCCTCAAATGAGGGATCTATTTTTCTTTCAATGTTTAATCATCCATTAAAGATTAAGAAGTCCACAATGAAGGCTCCTAAATCAATGGATCCATCTTTATGGCCTCTTGGTATGCCTCCCCCAAAGCTTTTATCTGTTGATGATCGGTATAATGATTATTGGCTTGAAGCGCTTACAACCCTTCGTCTTAGCTCTGCGAAGTTTAAAGATTTTATTTATGAGCAAGGAAATACAACCCTTACTTATCGCGATGCGTTATCTTACTTTTATAAGTTTATGCGCGATGTGTATGGCGTATCGGATATTGTTTCATTTATTCGTAATGAGCAAGCAACTTCTAAAGGTTCCTCTCAAGAATTAAAAGGTGTATCCCCAGAGGCTACTAATCAAATTAAGCTTGCTATAGAGAATGTTTATAAACTTCTCAAGGGCTCATTTGATTCTATTGAAAGTCTTGAGCGAAAGGACGAGTCTTTTAAAAAGGTTTCTGTATTTGCAAAATCTCTTTGGGTAGAATTTCGTGGATTTTCGATCACAAAGTTTATGGGCTTTCAACTTCCGTCCTTTATTAAAAAGCCAATGGCTGCATCGGTAAAGGAATATATTGCTCTAGTTCGTCAAGCATCCACTCAGCTTTCTTCTACTCGAGATCTTCTTAAAGAAGTTGCCCCGGATTCTACGGCCGCTTACAATGCCGTCGATTCGGCGTGTCGATTTCTTGATAATGCTTTAGTTTATCTTGAGCAACAATTTAAAACTCCAGTCGAGCAGATGCCAAAGGCACCTGCTATTAAAGCAGATAATTCGTTAATTAATCGGGAGGTTATCTATCGAGGAAAGGGCTATGTTGTGGAGTCCGTAGATTCAGATTCGATAAAGCTAAGAAACACTCAAGCTCGCTCAGCTGCAAAAGTTTCTAAGTCGAATTTTGAGAAGTACGCGCAGCTAGTTTCTAAGGTAAGTGAGGGCGTCAGTGCGTAAAATCGGGTTTACCTCAGGATATCCTATATCGTCGTACCCTAAACATGGGTCTTTGTCAGTAGGCATATTTCAACAGCTTGAGGATTTAGACGCGTTGGGTTCTTTAGATGATGACGATCATTTTTCATTATCTCAGCTACTGTATCTTTACTATTCTGGTCGAATTTCAGATGAAGAATTTCTTAATAACATTAAAGATTTTGTTGATGACAGCCATGCTGTGGATCATTTTATTCAATGCAGAGAGCCAATCCACCCGGATTGGCTAGATCCAATTATCGCAGACTTCGAGTAAATATATAATTTTTATATGTGTTCTGTAATTTCTGGTTGGGTTTGTGAGGATTTCTTTTAATGGGGGTCTTTGATTATCTTAATCAGCCTGGCCCTCCACTATCTTCTATTCAAGAGCAGGCGGCTCTTTTTGCTCTTGAGAGAAGAAAAGCTATCGTAGCTTTAGCTACAGGCGCAGGAAAGTCTAGAGTTGCATTAACGGTCATGCAACATTCCCAGCAATTGCTCAAATCAAAATATAACTCTATTTTATGTACTTTAATTTTATGTAAAAAGAATGCTCTTTTTAATTGGGTAAATGAGGTAAAGAAATGGTCTCCTCTGCCAGTAAATCCAGCATTTATAGACCCGTCTTTATCTCCGGGCCAGCGTCAAAATCTATATCGATGTCTGTACTCTAATGGTATACTCATTGCAACTCATTCGTCTGTTCGTGCAGATTTTCGCGATTTTGTTTTCCCTGTTCTTAAGCAAATTGACCTTGATTCTAATCGTAGGCTCATGTTTATATCGGACGAATCGCAAGTAACTAAGAATCCTGATACAATGACTCATCAGTTGTTTAAGTATTTAGGGCAGTTTGCATCCATTACTGTTGCTACTACGGCATCTGTGTCTGATAATGAGCCAGAGGAGGCTTACGGTCTTCTATCCGCTGTGGATCCTCAATATGCAAATAGCAAGCAAGCATTCTTGGATGCCTTTATTAATTATTATCGTGATATGCAAGGTCGTATTCGTGTAGTTCGCCATGATCCAATTCGTAATCCTGCATATTATTCATGGCTCTTTAATAAAGTCTTCTATAATCAAAACTCGGATAGTATTCCGGGAGTTGAGCTTATTGAATATATTCTATCTCCTACTCAATCTCAGCAAGTTCTTTTAGATGCTATCAAACAGGAGCCGGCTTCTATATTTTCACCGAATGCTGCTCTCGCTCGTAATGCTCACTCCATTGCTGTAATTAATGAGCCTCATAAATTCGGTCTTCAAGAGCCATCTCCTAAAATCGTTGAGCTTGTCTCTATTATTAAGCGTATTCTTCCAGAGCAGTTTCTCATATATTGTCCATATAAAGATCCTCTATTTGATATACAATCCTTGGTCACGTCTATGGGAATATCAACATTCTTTATTCATGGAGGTACATCGTCTAAATATCGGTTTCAAGCGAATCAAGCATTTAATGCCGGCTCTATTCAGTGTGGCCTTCTTACTGATGCAGGAGCGGATTCCCTTAATTTTCCTACGTGTCGACATATAATTTTTCATACACTGTCTTTTTCTAACATGTCATTCAAGCAGATGCTCGGGCGTTGTCGTCGTATGACTTCTAATTTTGATAAAGTTCTTGCGCATCTCATTCTTTGTGGAGAGCCAGACCGCCATCGGTACAGAATAATCGCTGAAAAGCGGGAAGCTGTCGATTTAGTCGATCAAGCATCTATTCAGTACTTTGGTCTCGTTTCATAGCCTTTTCGTAATTTAACCGCCCTATTTCAAAATATGAAGCAAATTAAATTTCCAACTAAAGTTGCATATACGGACATAATTACGTACCATACAGATTGCGGTGATTTCACTCTCCCAGATCAATGGAAAGAATTCCTCGGCCCCGATATTCTCTCAGATGTTACCAAGATCGGTAAGTTCTGTAAGGAGCTTCATCTTGATCGAGTTAAATTCATTAAACGTCTTCGTATGATCCCAGAGTTTGCTTCTTTATGGGAGGCGATTCCAAGGAATCGTTCTATTATAAAAGGTAAGTATATGGTTCAATATCGAGGCAGGTCTTTTCTACTTCCGGATGAAACGTGTGTCTTTATAGACCCTGAGGTTTGGGCACTTAAGCGTACTTTAAAGGATCAGCTTAAGGAGTGTGGACTACATCAAGATGAAATAATTAGATTTCTTATGAAAGATGAGAAGTTCAGCGAGTGGTATGATATCTGGGATCAGAGAAAGCTCGGGAGTAGCTTTAATGATCGTCAGCAGCTAGCTAATAAGCAGAAACAATCATGTTTGAAGAAGTATGGTGTTACGTCAACTTCGTTAGTTTCTGAGGTTCGTGCTAAGCAACTGGCGTCCAGAGAAAAGTATTATTGTAACAAGTATGGTGTTTCTTCATTACTAGCATTGCGACTTAGTGCGTGTGCAAAGTCAGGTATTTTTCCGTATGAAATTCCTCCCGCATTTCACGCTAGATTTACGGCTATATGTCTTACTTGTTATCGCCCGTTTAAATCAATGATTTATTCAACATCTAGTGGAGTGTTTGCTACGCAGTGTTCTTGTAGACGATTTCACTCTTTGTTAGAAGACTTTATTCTTGGTGTAGTTAGGGCTTTAGATCCTTTGGCTGATTCCGATAAGCTTCTAATTCACCCGAAAGAGATAGATGTGTATTCACCTCAGTTTTCCATCGGATTTGAGATAAATGGCGCCTACTTTCACAATAGTTCAGAAACTACAGTATTGTTATCTAGTATGGGTCCGGTTATTCCAAAACCCCGTCTCTACCACTCCCATAAAACAACATGTGCACTCTCCCCAATCCAATTAGATTTCAACACACTCCAACCAATTCTAGACCCACAAGGGTCTCCTATTCCAAAGCCATCCATCAAACTCTACCACATCTGGGAGCACTGGCCCAGATCCATCATTAGAAGCGTTGTTCTAGCAAAGTTAGGTAAGTTCGAGATATCTTATTATGCTCGATCTCTTGTGGTGGGTACACCATCTAAGGCAGCCTGTGAATCTTTTATTCGAGATAATCACGTTTTGGGCGCTGCTCCATTTACATTTGCTGTCGCTTGTCTTAAAGAAAATCGTATTATTCAGTGTGTTTCTATAGTCGTTTCCGGTAATCATGCTGAGATATCTCGGAATTGCTCAGAAGTCAATTCAAGGGTCATTGGAGGATTCGCTCGTTTACTAAATGCTGTTATTGGTAAACTTCAGGATGAGTATCCTAATGTTCAAGAGTTAATCACATATGCAGATCGAGATCTCACACCCGATCCACACGACTCAGTCTACACCCGCCACGGTTTTGAATTCAAAGGGGATTCTGGTCCAACTCTCTCCTATTACTGCTATAAATCGGTTAAGGCTGTCGGTGTTATTTTTCCCGAGCGTTCTGTAATTAATCGCCATGTTCTTCAAAAGCACAAGCTACGGTATTTGTTTCCTAAGGAGTTTGATCCCTTACTTACTGAGCAGGAGATTCTTAGAAAAGTCTTTATATTTCCAGTATACAATTCTGGCTGCTTTAAGTTTATCTTAAGGATTAGTCAATAACTTATTACTCAGTGCTTTTCCAACCTAACGCCCACCCACCCAGTTATAGTAACTTTATACACCTTCTATTCAGCTATATCAAGTATATGTAGCAATCACAGCTATAACTCTGTCTCACTATAAAGCTTTGATTTGGGCTTCCTCTATTTAGGGAAGCTTAAGCCTTTATCCTATTTATTGTTTGAGGTTAACAATGAGTGAATGTGAAGTCGATGAAGAAATAAATCCATTTATCTGTGTTTTGGGTTTGCTTATATCTGACGAGAATGAAGGTCCTCCGCTTTGTGGCTCTGATATGGAATCTCCAGTTTGTCGTATTGCTCAAGGGTTAGAGTGCGCTGCTTATCAGCGTTCTTTTATTGAACTTAATCCCTTAAGTATCGGTGGTCTAAATCCTCAGCAGGCGGTTTATTTTCGCCATGCTTTATTTGATGATACTTCTATTGTAGGTTCGTGCGATTTCTTTTCTACCGCTCTTCAACACGCTCTTGAGATCACATCTGAGATGGGGAAGATCTTTGTCAAATATTTGTTGCGTGTAATCGTTGTGGTCCTCCGCCAAATGATTATCCGTTTGCATCTCTCGTTATTGCAATGGAAGCGCAAGAGTGACTGCTTTATCCAAATGTCCTGAATGTAAAGGTCGTGGCTATGTTCATACGCCTGTTGGTATTAAAGTATGTCAATGCCAGCGGGAGAGGCTTCTTACTGAATATCTTTCAAAAGCAGTTAAGCCTCTTAGTTCATTTCTTCCATCTTATGAATTACCTCCTGAATGTTCTATTCTTGCATCTAATGCAGATACGTACGGTCACATTTTTTATATGCTTGCTAAATTCTTCCCTCGCAGATTTTTATGGCTTACGTGGGATTCACTTATTACATGCTGGATGGGGCGTTCAGCGGAATTCGATTCATTTAAGTCGATTTCTGCGGCTTGTGAATTGCTGATTATTGAGTTTGGCACTCAGCAGTTTGCAATGAATCATTCTGATGAGATCATTGCAGATTTTATTGCGTCTCTTATACATTCTGGCCACGTTGTCATTATTCTTGTTAGTTCTTCCGGTTCCTTAAAGCCGTATCCAAAGATCTCTTCTTTATTGAAGAAGCAGTCTTTTAAGGATCCTAAAGGCTGTCTTCTATTCTTGGATAAGCAAAATGTTAAATAATCAAAGTAAAGATATTCAAACGCAGTTCGCTCTTTCTAATGAGCTTGCTTCTTCATTGTTCGCGCCAATTTTTCATCCTTCGGTATCTGATCCAACTCGTCGACAGTGTTTCTCAATATTATCTCAGTCACAAATCCAGTTAGGTGCGTATCAATTTCTTGTTGATCAGATTAACTTGATGATTGCTTCGTATGGCGCATCGGATTTTCCTACAACTTCTTACCTTTTAGGTCACTTTAATTCTACTGACTTTTCAGCATTCCTTCAACTTCTGTCTACTCTTACCCCTCCTTCTGTTGAAGAGTATCAAGCTCTTATTCAACGAGTATTTGATCAATCTGAAAATTATCGTATCGCAGCGCTTCTTTCAGAAGCTAGACTTAAATCTATTACCGAAGGACGTAACTCAGCTATAGAGTTCATATCGGCCAATTCTAAGATTCAGTTAAAGACTCGCCCAATTTCAGCGGCAGAATATAATCCCCTAGATGTCTATAATGATCGTTCAAAGGCTATAGGTCCAATGTTTTATATTGATAAATTTGATATGGAAGTCGGCGGTCTTCCGCCTGGCCGCCAAGTAATTATTGCGGCATATTCATCGCATCTTAAAACTACTTTTGCTATAAATATGCTTTATAATAATGCTGTCTATCTGGGGTATGCCTCTTCATTTTATTCCCTTGAAATGTCCTCTATGGAGATATATGAACTCCTTTATATTCTTCATGCTCAGCATCCAAAATTTGCAAAGAATAATGTCTCTATTGATCGTCAGAAATGGCGTACTCGGTCTCTTTCACAATACGAGCTTGACTTCTTTACGAAAGAAGTAATTCCAGATTTCAGGTCTTCTGGAGGCTCAAAAATCTATGTTCGAGATCTGCTTGATTTCGATGATGGCTTTTCATTTGCATCGTTTAAGTCTGATTTAATGGCATTGGATGATCTGTCCCCGCAGGGAATTCAGATGTTTTGTGTGGATTATATTCAGTTAGCAGCTCGTTCATCTGGTTCTGTTCAATCCACAGGCTCCCTTATTCAAGCAGTCTCAAATTGGGTTCAAGATACAAAGAAGCTTGCGCAGTCATTTAAGCGCAAGCGCATAGTATCAGTAATTTTATCTCAGATATCGCGGGATGCGTATGAGTCAGCGAAGTCGGATAAAGATCACACATATGATATTACGGTTGCTAGTGGTTCGTCGGATGTGGAGAAATCGGCGGATGTCATTGCCTCTATTTGGTACGGTAAAACGGAGCGCGAGCAGTCCATCGCTCTTATGTCTCTATTAAAATGCCGTCAGGGGGCCACATTTAGTAATGAACGTGTCTTGGCGCTTCCGTCCATTAATTATATTGGGAACTTTCGACAGGAAGTTTCAGTGTCTGATGATTTCATCGCGTCTCTTATTTCAGGCTCCTAGATTTAATAGTTTTATTATGTATTATTATGGGTTTGAGGTCATCGGACAGTTGTAGGCGCGTTGTTAATGTAATTTCTTCTATTCAGGAGTGGCAAACCTTCTTTTCAAAAGAGGTTTTGTGTAAAGAACGGAGTGTGTTTTCCTTTTTAAAGGATGTGCCGTTTAAGTATTCGGCTCGTACATCTCAACAGTTCATTAAAGCATTGAGCAATAAGTTTTCTTCGTTTGCTACCTGGTTTAATTCCGCGGAGCAACGAAAGCTATCTAATACAGTCTCTTGTAGGGTGGTTTCTAGTAAGGCTCGAGAAGATTGGTTTATCAAGAATGGTTTTACAAAATGGCGTTCTTCGTTTCCTGAGGACGTTATATCTAAACGTTACCCAGTTTATTGGTACCTTAATAGGCGTTTAAAACTCTCTAGTAATAAGTCTCACTATGTAATTCAGCGGTTGCTCTCTATTGATTCTGAATTTGCATCTTTTTATGATCCTGAGTCAGATTTGAATCTTATTAATTTTTTGACTAAAGGATCTGTTGAGTATAGGGCTTCTTTACGGAAAGCGTTGGATGATCCTATGGTTATTGCGAAGCGTAAAACTCGTTTCTATGAAGTGATATCTTCTGAAGAGTACAAAATTAATCATTCATTGGGGCAGGCTCGAGCAAAGCGGCTTATTCGGGATGCGTCTCTTATTCGCTCCTATGGCCATACGGATATTAAGCGTATCATTGAAGATAGGGTTGCGAAAGTGGGGTATTCCTTAGTTTCGTTTGACTTAATTAATTTTAAGCTTTCTGATGGCGATTTAGTTCTTTTCTGTAATAAGTGCAAAAAGGAATTTCGTTCAAAGTTTAATCACGGGCATGTTCAAACGTGTCCTTCGTGCCATTATAATGCCACAAAGTTAGAACTCTACTTACTGGATTTTATCCAGTCTTTTGGATTAGAAGTTAAGCCACACTATTTAATACTTGTCAAAAAATCTTGTCCAGTTTGTTTTTTATATTTGTCATAAAATCCCTTGTGCTTGCCCATTTTATTTTGAGCATTAACAACTAACATAAACGCCGTTGGTTTTCCTCCTAGCGTTGGGCGATAATCGGCATCTGGGACAACCTGAGAATAGTATTTACCTTTTTCCAAATGAACATTGTTTGCCGTGAACCCTGACAATTTAGGCGCAACTGATTTCCATGAACCAATTGCCGCACTAGCTTTTGAACTAGCTGATTTAGCAACATCGTCACGTTTTTCAAGAACCTTAGCAATCGCAAATTTTCGGCTACCTTGTCCAATTTCAACCAATGATTTTACTGTTGTCATAATACCACCACGTCCTTTGTATATTGAACTAGATTATTAAGGTTGTCGTCGATAGCAATTTCTGTTACCTGTTCATAACCAAAATCTGCCAATTCATCAGACCTATCAACTCCTGCGTAAAGGTTAAACGTCACTCGCCAAAAATGTGGTGTAACGTCGGCAACTCCCTTATTTGTCAAATAATTCAAAATTGCCTGATTATTTTCAACTGTTGTCAAATCCGCCTTTGATCCATACCAATCAACTTCATCAAAAATAGTCAAAAGTTCATTACGAAAGGGTTCTAATTTAGTTTTAAAATCCATTATTTGCGACCCCCAATCCCAACTTCAAATAAAATGCCGTTGATACCATTTTCACGTTTATCTAAAATAATGTACTTTTTACCTTTAATCTCAACACTATCAAAATCATCAAAAAGTTCAAAATTTCCTTTAATTGTCAAAAAGTACAAAAGCCGTTGATTGGTGTTAACTTGATACCAGTTTTTTGCAACTACTCGCGGCTCTTCTAATCGTCCTTGTGTGGTGGCTTCTTTTGTGGTATCGCCTAACTTATTAAAAAATCTAGCCTTGACTAACTTCATTATGCCCACCACCTGAAAAATTCTTCACTTTCAGCCAATCGCTCTTTGTGAAATTGTAAAAGCGCCGGTGTTAGTGTGTCTCCATAAATGCCGATAAATACAACTTCTTTTGCATAGTTGAATAATTCTTCATTGGCCGTGGTTGTGTCGATACCTGGTAACAAACGTTTAGCGGTAATTACTGCATTGTTTTCAAGTTCCGTAATAAATCCCGACCAACTATCGTATGTATCTTGGTCAACATTCAAATAATTTTTATAATCAAAAATAGCCATAATTAGTTACTCCTTGACTTAAATTATAGCACAAAAAAAAGCCTATTGCTAGACTTTAATTTTTATTTAACCTGCTGCGGCAACTGATGAAGCCAAAGCGCGGTTAGCTTGCAACAATGAACCAGCGACGTATGCACGACTTTCAACATATTGCGCGTTTTGTTGAATGACGAATTGTCCCAACGTTTCAACACCAGAACCTTGGAAACCAATCATGTATGAGTTAGTGTCAACAATGATATATGGTGTTTCAGCAACTGCGTCATGTGCGTCAAGCAAGTCTGTTGGTTGGAAACCCTTAGCTCCAAATGTAACTTGTCCCAACAATACAGCGGCGGCAACAGCTCCGTCTCCAGAAGCCAACTTTGCATTAGCCGTGTTTGACAAGAAGATAACTCGTGAGCTACCCTTAATCTTTCCCATGTCGGCAATCAAGGCTTCTCGCAATTGTTCGCCTGTATAGTCAGCTGGCAATTCTGTACCTGCTACTGTCAACGCGTCTCCCTTAATTGGGTACACAGCGTTAAATGGTGTTCCGTCTTCGTTGACAACACCACCAACCAAGATAGCTTCTGCCAATCGTTCGATGACATAGGCCGGCAATTCGCGCATCAACCAATCAACCAATGCACCACCCTTCAAGAATGTCATGTGGTCAAGACGTTGCAACTTGTAGATAGCGGCTGGAACCAAGTTACGAATTTGCATCGTCGTTTGTTGGATAGTCTTATCTGCCAAACGCTTGTGACCCAAAGCACCAACGGCATTCTTAGGCTCGATAACGATAGAACCAGCTTCGATATTAAATACCGGCTTGAACCACTTAAAGACTTCATCTTCTTCAACGGCAGTTTGAATGGCGTTGATAATCTTCAATGGTACCAAATCGGCTTCGTTAACGTCTTGTGTAATTACGCCTGCATTGTCTAACTTGTCAACCCATTGCTTTTGGAATGCGTTACCATTTTCGCCTTGTTTAAAGGCCAATTGTGCATAATCTTCAACGGCTTTGTTAGATTGCAAATATGTTTTCAAATCCATTTTTTAGTCCTCACTTAATTTATACGTGTATTATAACACAATGTAATTTAGTCTGTCAAGTTAATTTGTGACAAAAGTTTCGCAACCTTGTGGGAAGTCATCACGTCGTTAATTTCCAACCCCTGAACAACCTTTACCAATTCTGTTACTGATTGAGTTGCCGTGTCATCTGCTGGTGCATTGTCGTCAGGTTGGTTATCATCAGCGGGAGCAACTGCCTTCAAAACTTCATCGAGTTTATCACTCAAACCGTTAATCGCCGTAATAACATCGTCAATCGTAGCAACGGCTTCTTGTTCTACGTCTTGCTTTACGTCTTCTTTATCCATTGTAATATCCTCTTTAATAAATGTTAATCCTTGCGTGATTGTTGCTTTTGGGTCTGCTGGTACTGGTGTAACTGATAATTCTAACAAATCAATTTTGTTGATAATTTTAATTTGTGCTCCACTAGTATATGCATTATAATCCAACAATTCGCGGTTAAGTAATTCTTCAAAGGCACTAAACAAAGGTCGTAATTGACTTGCATAGAAAGCGCGGTAGGTTTCTTCGTCATATGAGCCATCTAACATCTTTGGGCTAACGTGGAATTGTTCATAAATCAAACTACGCAAATCACTCAACGCAGTACCGTCTGGGTTTGTAAGTCCTGCATGATCTACGGCACGTTCATTAGTATTTGTGACAAATCCGCCGTATTTCTTGATTTGATTGTTAATAGCCGTCAATCGTGGGTTAGTCTTATTTTGGAACGTTAAACTTTGTCCGTCTGGTGTTTCATTTTCTTTACGAACGTCATCAGCTTTAAGCGCCGTGTTAATCTCCAAAACATTGCTTGTTGATTTTGTACTCAAACTGTCAATAAGTTGCTCATACTGATTTAATAGCGTTGTGGGATTGATTAACTTTAACTGTGGGTAGTCTAATGCTTTAAACCCTTGTTTTGCCGGCTGTGTAGAATAAATCTCGATTGACGTCGGAGACTTAGCGTTTGGAGCAAAGTAGAACTTGTAATAAACTTTACCAAATTTTAATAAACCATACGCAAATTCATACATCATTTGATTGGCCGTTTGATTTTCGCTAGGCTTTAAATTCAAAAGATAATCAATTTTTTGCTTATTTGGTACGTCTTTTAGAACAAACTTACCTTTTGTGAACTCCCGACTAATGAACTTAATAACCTCTCGGTGTAAATCCAACTCGAACGTATCTCGGTTTGCATCTAAATATATATAATTTGCCGTGCCGTTTGATGACAGTGGCAGAACAGCGTCAGGGGTAGCCCAACGACTTACAATTTTATCAAAAAATGCCATATGAACACTCCTAATTTACTACTCAGAATTATAACACAAAAAAAGGGTTTCGTCAACCCCATGTGAAGATATTATCATTTACATCATCTAGATAAGAACGATACGCCATAATAAACGCCCATACGGGGTCAATCTTTCCCGCTGATTTTTGTTTATTCGGGTAGACTTGACCTGCCGCGTCATACTTGACATTAACATTGTTTAACGCCCATAGCATCAACTCATCTTCAAGTTGTACGCTATCTTCGGCTATTTTACCTTTGATTAATTGAGTTGGTTCACTAACAACCCATGTCGCTGGTCGGTACTTTGAAAAGGCTTCTTCTCCAAACTCGTCGACCATTTTCTTAATAAATTCTTTGGCAAAATACGCATCTCCACCCATTCTAACAACCGATAGGCCGTTGTCATAGATATAATCACGCACCCAATCAAAAATATCATCTGTATCAACGTTTCCACCGTCTTGCAATGTCAATTCATCATTTGCGATAAACTTGGCATAGTGCAATCGAGCTTCTTTGCTGGTATATTTCTCAAATGTGATTTTTGGCAACCACGCGTGTGTTTTAACCTTAATTTTACCGTCATTTATCCAGAAAATTGCAACACTAGATAAGTCATTTTTAGCAGACAAATCCCAACCCACATAAACCTGATTATCAAACTCAAACCCATGTGGTTCAAGTGCTCGGGTCAATTCATCTGTTGTAAATAATGCGTTATATTCAGCTTGTGGAATGTTAAAACTCTTGGCTAAATATTCGGCTTGCGCAACTGGGTTGTTTTCCGTTTTCATAAAATCACGGTAGATAATTTCTGGGTCTGAAATGGACTTAATAAATGGCATTGACTTTTCATAAGCCGTAATATCCGTGGCTTCTTGAATATTGTCAATTTGATAAATCATTGGAAACGTACTGTCATCAATGATATCTCCGTCTAAAATTTGTTCCCACCGCTGATAGTAGTTATCAAATACAGCGCCTCGGGTTGTTCCGTTGGTTGAGATATAAACCGTTGTGAAACCTGTGTTTTTACGTTTTGGCGCTGATGATTTTCGGATATTTTCGATAACGTTGGTTGTATAACTGTGGAACTCATCAAAAATAGCCATACGAACATTGACACCGTCCGCCATTTTGTTATCCATAACCTTTACTTCAATTTGTGAGTTGGTTGGCGTCCACCTGATTTTGCCTTGGATTGGCTCTAATAAGCCGTTATCTTTAAAGCGATAAAGCGGGGATCGGTCATCTGAAACCATTTCTGTGGCAACTCGGAATGTGTTCTGTGATTGGTTAACTGAATTGGATAGAACTAGAACATCTTGACCTCGGTGGCTATCGACCATCATTACTGCCAAAGCCAAACCCGCCATAAAAGTAGACTTACCACTTCCCGCACCAATAATTAAGCCTAAATCTGTGATAACTGGAAGGCCGTCTTTTTCAAAACCTAATAACTCAATCCAGAATTTTTGTTCGGTTTGTAATTTGATAGTTTCGCCTGTATCTCCTTTTTGCAAATAAAGGCTATGCTCCATAAATTCAATTAGTCGCCGTGGGTATCGTTCGTTATAGTCATAAGTCGCCAAATAGTGCGGCACTCGATCAAGGGCTTTTAACACCCACTTACTAGCTGGTTTTCCATTTGCAATTAAGTTCACATACTCATAAAAGTGCTCCATTTTTAATCCCCATCACTGAAAATCTCGCGCGCAATCTTCTTCATTTCATCGGCAGAACTATCGCCGTTATTAGCCTTCATCTGTTCTAGCTTCTCTTGGGCGATTGGATCAAAGTATTGTGGATAAACGCGTTCGAAAAATGATAATGACGCCTTTAAATCTTGTTGTTGGGTTGTCACTTTTTCTTTGGTTAAAATCCGTTGTCCACTCAATTCGTCCACGTCAAAATATTGTTCTGTTTTCACGTTTGACGTTTTTAAAAAGTTAATAAATAAATCCATAACCTCGGTTGGAATTGCCGACTTTGTAAAGATTTTGGCTTCTAAAATCATTGGTTTTTCTTTTTTAATTGCCATATGTTACTCTCCTAAAATTGATAAAATCGCGATGACTTATGCAATGGTGTAAATGATGACGTTGGTTTTTTTAACATTGCAAACGTTTTTAATGCTTCTTGTTTACTTGTGTGCCGTCCCATACCCTTGAAAATGTTGTATTTATATTGCATTTGTTCAAGCACGTCTGGATTTTCCATGAACTGCTCATCGTAATTGGCTTCTAGCGCATAAATGTCAGCATTTGTCAATAGTTCTTTATAACTTTTTGCAGTTTGATACATTGCAGAACAGTCTGTGATATAAACCAGCTTTTCATCTGTTGGTTTATGCTGGATAACTAAGCCATGATTTTCAATGTCATGCGGAACTAAGAACGCTTGTACTGTGAACTCGTCAGTTTCAAATACCCCGCGGTTTGTATGAAAATAGATATTTGGATTGACTTTAAGTAGCCGATTTAAACCGCTTTGATTTAAGTGATCTGTGTGCTCGTGGGTAATAAAGAACTCGTTAGGCATATCTAAATTATTTTTACTAACTAACTTTTCCCATTTTGAATATGATAAGCCAAAATCAATCGCTAAATTTTCGTTTTCGCCTTCAACAATTGACGCGTTGCCACTCGAACCCGTTGCTAATACATGTAATTTCATAAGTTACAACCTTCTAAATTTTTATATTAAAAAACCAGCCTTTTTAATACAGCTGGTTTTATTATATCACATTGTTAGTCGTTTGTGGGTTCGTAATACTTATTTACACCTGCTGTTTGTTGAATGAATGTGATGTCGTCTCCAACTTTCAAGTCTGCAAAGTCTTTAACTCCAAACAAATCTAACAAACGGCGCTTCTTATCAGCAACCGCATACAACTTCTTGGCAGCTTCATTATAAACTGCAAATCCCCGCACAACCGTAAAGTCGCCGTTCTTAGCTGTTTCAACTGTTACGGCAACCTTGTAATCATTTTCAACAACCTTTTTAATCTTACCTGACACAATGGCCAAGGTTGGTGCAGATGCTTCGGGGAATGGTTCGTCAAGTGTCCAACCGTGAAGTTCCTTGCCGTCTTTCATCTTGCGGTTAAATTCGTAAATTTCCTGTTCAGGTTTTGCATTCAACTTTTCAGACAATTCAGCAACCGTTTTAACATTAAATTCGGCCAACTTTGATGCAATATAATCATCATTTGCCCACTTGATTTCTACAATTTCTCCGGCGTTATCAAAATACAATTGTACGCCGCTCTTTTCATCGCTACTCAAAAATACAAAATTTGCTTTTACCATTTTAGTTTTCCTTTTCTAATTTATGTTTAAAGTATAACATGATTGTAGCACATTGTCAAACATTTATTATTTAAACCAATCCTTGATTTTTTTATTTGCCAAGTCCGCATAAAATTCATAATCAATATTATCAGGTGTCTCATCGGATAACGGTTCATTTACGATTGTCATTTTTTCAGGTGCGTCACTAAACTTTTGTAATGTGCCGTTGGTTTTTTCCTTGAACAAAGTTACGCCGTTTGTCGATGCATAGACGCGATTTACTCTATTGTCCAATTTAACCCCGTTCTCGTCAACCGTAAGGCCGGTTTGTGTCTTTCCCATCATACTTGTAAGGGTAAAAACAAAATCGCTTAGGCGGCCTTTTTGGACGGTTTCTAGTGGTGCGGTCTGATTAACCAAATATTCAAATACAGCCCTATCAACGATTGTGGGTTTTGTGCGGGCTAATTTATTGAGTTTAACCGCTTGTCCAATCGTTCCGCCTTTGGTCTTATAAGAGTTGCCGTGGATTGCGATATAGTTGTTCACATCGCGTTGAATAAATCGGTCATAGTCCGTTACTTCAAGTTCCAAATCAAAAATTTGTTCCCATTTTTCGCGCAATTCATCAAGTGCCTTTTCAACCCCTTTATTTGGCTTAAAGGTAATTCCGTCGGTATTTACTTGAATTATCTGACCATAATCAGCTAACTTATCCGCCAAATTATAAATCGCCACCATTCCCGAAACGTTAACCGCAATGGCTGAATTTGGATTATACAGGCGTGACGTTTGTAACCGTAATGCGCCGTAAACAGAATTAATAACAATTTTTTGGGCATCTGCAATTGGTAAATGGTTAGCCTTGTTTTTTAGGCGTTCCGTAACTAATTGTTGGTACTTGTCTGTTTTATCTGCTAACAAGCGGTCTCGAATGATGATATTTGGAAACATACTTGACACGTCCCATTGTTGAACATTTGTAAAATCGACCGCTGTGTATTTCAATCGTTGGCGCCCTGTTTTGGTTTGTGTGATTTCTCCGATAGCACCATGCAAGCCACCCCAACCCCATGTATAAATTAAACCATGATTAGCCGTGACTAATTCTGACCACTCTTCTTTTTTCAACTTTTCGCGATCGGCTTTGGTTTTGCCATGACTTACTTTTGGACTAGCTGTTAATGCGTTGATTAAGAATTTCTTTGCCTCATCTGGTATACCGTCAATAACTGGGGTACGTGGTTTGAACTCACTTAGCTTGTCGCGTCCCATTAGATAACTCGCGCTAATAGTTGTATTTGTAAATCGTTGTGAACCGTCCCAACCGTATTCTTTGACTAGTAGCCGTTTACCTTCAAAATAAGTTTTGCGTTCGTTGTAAAGTGCTAATTGTGCGCGCAAATCTTGAACGTTATACTTGACAACTTCCAAAATCATCTCTTCCGTAAATTGGCCGTCATAGTCAAAAGGTATAGACGTTTCTAACACTGATTGTCCCGACATTGCTTCCCATTTTTTAAGTGAAAAGCCGTCTTGAAGTGCTTCTTTTAAATCAAAACTCCACCAATCAAACTTTTGCCGTGGTAGCGTGTGGCTGTTAACAATCGTATCAGATTTTAGTTTGATATATTCTGGTCGCCGTTGGTTAATGATGTCCTCAATCAGATAGTCATCATACGCGTGATTATTAAAACCAACAACCCCCTGCTTTAATGTTGCTTCAATCGCCGTTTTATGTGGATCGTTAATGTAAACTGGGATATTGTCATAAAACAACTTTTGTTTTGGTAAGTTATCCGCGTTTACAATCACATATGCCAAACCGTCTTCTGTCATAAACCCAGCTAAGTTCATTTGTTTAAATACTTCAATATCGTAAATTACTGTTGTTTCAGCCATTTTCTACTTCCACCTTTTAATCCCCATTTCAGCAAGCCAGTCATCGCCTCCCAATTCCTCGATTTCGGCGTCAGTGAACTTGGAAGAAACAAGTGGCTTTACGCCGAAACGGAAACTCTCATCGCTATTCTTTTCAACAAACATGTCACTATCAAGTTTTGAAACCAGCAAATAGCGTGTTTCCTTTTTAATCTCCACAAGTTCCTCTGGATTGTCGCTTGCCCAAAGTTGTGCAAATTCCAATTGTGATTGGTTTCTATCGACATGGCCTCCTTGGTAAAGTAAGTTGCTAAGATTTGGGTAGGCATAGTCATAGTTATAGTTTTCGAATACTGTTTCAAGTGCACTGCGTAACGTTTGATTATGCATTTTTAACTTCCTAAACTCATCAAATTGCGCCTGCGTCATCTTGATTTTCGGCGTGCTCGTGAGTTCGATAATTTTGTAAGGCGGATTTATTCCAATCCTGTTATACTCAACTAACTCATCTTCTAAGTCCGTTTTCTCATAATACGTCCCTATTGGTTGTCCTTGGTTATCGACAACCGCCCATGCTTTAATTTGTTCTGTCATTTTTATTACCTGCCTTTATTTGATAATTTAATTGTAACACATAATTGATTGTTAAATATTACAAGTGTGTTACATTGGTTCTCGTGTTGCGTGTTCGTATTGGCTGGGTTCGTCGTGTTGAAAGTCGCCGTTGTTCAAATCCCATTCGTCAATAGCCGTTTTTACTTCGTCGTAATCCATACCGTTTTTAACAACCATTACAAACACCAATTTGCGATAATTCTCTGATCGACTACCTTCTCCAAATGGTTCAACCTTATCAAGGTATTTTTTGATATTGTGCTTTCCCTTTCGTTTATAAATTTCATGCTTTCGTTCATAATATTTTAATAACTCAAAACGTTCTGGCGCATCACTCATTTGCTCGATGAATGGCCGTGTAAAATCTAGGTTAATAAAATCATATGCAGGTAATGCTCGTACTTGATTATCACGGCTAAAAATGTCAACACCCTTTAAAACAGCTTGGTTACCGGTTAATCGAATATCAAGCCCATATGTGTTTTTATAAAATCGGTGCTGATTGTGTGAGTTGGGTTTAGTAGCCGTAAGCGTTTCAACGTTTTCAAAATTATCAGTAAAGTTGGCAACACCGTTATAATCGCCGTGATCACTGTCTAAATCAACAACGATAAAATCATTGTTTGGTTTAATACCCAATCCGTGGTTTTTATCAATTGCCCTGAATAATTGTTCTTTCGTTAATCGTACTTTTTGCCAATCTTTATAAATTGGATATTTTAAATTTGGTGCCAATGCTACTACTTGAATGCCGTTGTCAAGTAAATAGCTCGCAAGTTGTTTCATTTTTTCCACATCTGCCATAATAAAACCTCTTAAATCTTTTTGTAGTATCGTAAATCACGGTTTACTTCTTTAAATCCCCGTTCCCGCATCATTTCTACAACTGTTTGGCGACGAGCTCGGGGAACTAATAACTTTAACGACTTGTGCAAAACTTGTTGTGGGATAAGTTCCAGGTCTTTGAAACTAATCATCTTATCAAATTTAGCACCAGCAACATTTTCACGATTTCCGCGTGTTGTTTCCCCATCTGTCAAATACGCCGTAATATCCATTTGGTTATTTTTCAAAATTGTGTCAGGAACTTGTTTATTCAAGATATCATCAAGTACAGTTTCAATTTCGCTCGCAATTGTAAAACCTTGAACATATTTTATCCGTGACTCATCTACATCAGTACCGTATTCAAAATCAGTTGGGATTTTATTATCTTCAAAATCAACCAAAAACGTACGCCACAAATCCAAAAATAACTGTTGACTATAAAACTCTTTATAACGTTGTTGTCCGATGATATTAGCCGTTGCTCGTGTTCGGTCTGTTCCTAGATTGATTGGGAATGATCGTCGGTCGCCGGTTGTATCGCTAAAAATATTCAATCGGTTTGTTGATCCCACCCATACAGCGCGGTTTGGGTTTTCGATAATGCTTTGTGTAAATAGTTGCCGTAAACGAATTGTTTTTTGTGTAACTCGTTGTTTAAGGGTGTCAACGCTGTTTTTCTCCCCACTAGCCGCTAAATCATCCATATCAATCAGCAAATAACGCGCCATGAAAATTGCTAAATCATCTTCTTTGATTGTTGGCTTATATGTGACGTTGTTTCCACCACTAATGCCTGCCATGAACAATCCTTTACCGACGCCCTGTTCTGATTGAGTAACAAACATGTGAGGTGCTGGGTTATAATCACGCGCTTGACCATTGAAAGTTTGATTTTTATAAATATCAACCATTAGCAACTTTAACCATGCATAAGTATAGGCTTCATCTTTTGCGCCTAACCAATCAACCATGACGCGCTTATAAATATCAGGGTTATAAGATCCGTTTTGCTTGACTTCTTCTAACATGTCATCAAAAAAAGTAACTGGCGCGTTCATTGCTGACGCTTGCAAAAGGGTTTCATCTATAATTTTAGTTGGTAGTGCTTTAACAAATCCCATGCGGTTAAACCAACTATAAATATCATTCATCGAATTGTCAGCACCAAATGCCTTACTTAAAATCCCTCGCTTCAATGATAAGCCGTATGGTAATTCTAAATTCTTTTTGATATAAAGTTCACCGCGTCCGATATGGTAAACAATATTTTTAGATAATTCCACGTTACGAATGATGAGATTTTGTGCTAGATCGTGCGTTAATGTGCCGTTACTGCCGTCCAATACGCTATCAATGATTGGTTTGATTAAATCTGCCGTGCTATTCATGTGTTAAATACCTCTTTTCTTGATGAACTAATAATATCATGTAACACGTTTGAGCGCAACCCCTTAATTTTGATGATTTTTTTAATTAAGTGTCTAGTTACAAAATATGTCGTCGCCGTGAAAGGTTGATTTGGCGCGGGTTGTTTCCCCATCTGTCAAATACGCCGTAATATCCATTTGGTTCTTTTTCAAAATTGTGTCAGGAACTTGTTTATTCAAGATATCATCAAGTACAGTTTCAATTTCGCTCGCAATTGTAAAAACTTGAACATATTTTATCCGTGACTCATCTACA
>LSQA01000010.1_pt1 | contig 60533 bp, 71 predicted proteins | sample 651271 | NCBI WGS metagenome assembly LSQA01 (sample SAMN04438314, study PRJNA306036) | termite gut metagenome | isolation source: viral DNA filtered from gut of termites from termite colony 3 | host: Coptotermes formosanus | place: USA: New Orleans, Cypress St. | collected 2013-06-21 | reverse complement strand
GCCCAGTGTTGCTTAGTGGTTTCAGCAGCACTGGGCACTTTTTTTAACCTGAGTAGTTTTGCCAGTGCAACTCTGGCACAGGTCAACGTATCGTATTGCTACTGGCACACCCGTTAGATGATTGCTATTCTAACTAGTGGATGCTAAAGAGGGATGCTGGGTACGGTGCGTTGACCCCCAGAATAGATGGGAACCGGGGCATGAGAGGTTAGAGGCTCATGCCACCGGTACATTTTTGGAGGAGACAATGAAGAAAGCAATCAGGTTTTTTCATCGTTTAACTGATATTACTTATGTCAAGCTCCCTGAAGAGGGATACTTTGACTGTCGGCGCTCCATTACTGACTTCCTTAAAGAGATAGGCAACTATCGTATCAATGGGCAGGCAGACCAGTTTGACATGGCTAAAGTTACTCTGCGGGGTATTACCTACACCGTAGAGAAGAGATTAGGTGGTGCATGGGCGGTCGTTGACCGTAGCGATAAGTTTAACGGAGGTATATCATGGTAGAAGATGACGAAGACATTGACCTGGAAGACGACATCGACGATGACGATGATGACATCGATGACGATGAGGACTTCGACGACGATGACGAGGACTTCGACGATGACATCGACCTGGAAGATGAGGAAGATGAAGACTTCGGCGAGGACGACGAGGACTTCGACGATGACGATGAGGACTTCGACGATGACTAGGAAGCAATTCAAACTGCCAATTAGTTTGACCGGCAGTATCTGGGATTTCTTTCCCACAACTAAAAATGCCAGTGGGCATATATCAAAGGATAAGGCTCCCTTGTCCGGTAGTGCCCTTGCTGAACTTATTCTCGGCAACCAGCTAATAGCTGAACTGGCTGAGCAAAGAAGGCTAATGAGGAGGGCTGGGCGATGACCGTGGCTAAGTGGAAGGTTGCAAATATGCTCAACAAGTGCTGTCGTAGTGTTGCGGCGAAGGATATGAATAATCTTACGGATGCTTGCTTTGAGATATGTAAGACCTTTCACTTAGATGTTACCCTCATCGATGAAGCCTTTCCGTACTTTACCTTACCGAAAGGGGATCCGAATGACAAACAGAAAAGTAACTGGAATTAGTTTTTACTTTCCCGATGGCGGCTGTAGGGCTTTGACCACTAACAGGCGCGCCTACGAGAACTGGAAAAAGGAACCGCAGGGCGATTTACTTCAACTGGTAGAGAAGATTGAGATAACATCTGCCCCGCAGGGGTTCTATGTTACCGTAACCCATGCGCTGGGGAAGTATTACTTCCACGGTGTTCCCTTTGAAGCATGGAGTGAAGCATGACAAAAACTACCTGCACCTGCGACATTTGCGGCGAAGTAATGCCGAACGGTGTTGACAAGCACGGTATTCAGGTAGCCACTTTAATGCCTGAAGTAAGAGCCCGCCACGACACTCCGGCACCCACTGTTGTTGCAATGTCATTGCTTGATCTTTGCGATAACTGCAAGGAGTATCTCATTGGCGTAATCCAGAATCGTTACATAGAGAGGCACCGCGTATGACCTTCCCATACTGCACACTCCGTGAGCCATGTACCTGCCTGGTATGCTCAAGGCAGTGTGCATTCTGGGCTAATGCGGCGAACAAAGCAAAGTGGAGTGAGTTAACTTCACCAAAGCGTAAACGAGGTAAGAATGTGGCACTTAAAAATAACCTTGCGGTTGTTCAGGTTCTTAGGACCTAGGCTATTTTGTGTATGGTTGAGGAATATGATGACCTGGTTGACCTGGAAGCTTCGTGGTAGCCCTAAACTAACAACAGTAATGGGCTCGTGTGCATTTATGAAACCGTGGAATGAGAAGTGCAGTATCGGGCATACTAAATATGCCTGCAATCTTGACTGCGAACACTACATAAGGAGCAAAGATGTACGAAAAGACTTACTACAAAGAACTCAAGGATGAACTCAATGGCTGGCGTATAGCCTGTCTCATTGTCGCGCTCATAGCTATTGGCTGTGTGTGGATACTCGGCTGGCAATCGGATAAGAAGCAAGAGAAGATCGACAAGCTGACCCTTTCCGTTGCTGACCTTGATTACGAACTGTATGAAGCACGCAAGCAGATTGATGACCTTGAAGCAGAGCTTGCGGCTGCCCGGGAAATAATCAGGGTTCGCTCTGATAAGAAAAGCCTTGTTGAGGAAGTATCCAAGGCGTATGACTTACCTGCAGGGTTCGTAACTGCTATTATGGAGCAAGAAGGTGCAAACTTTAATACTGTTAGTCGGAGAAATAAAAACGGCACAGTAGATAGAGGAGTAATGCAACTGAATAGCGCAGTGTTTCCTACACCTCACTGGGCTACACCTGAAGTGAATGTGAACCTTGCCTGTTTCCTTATCAGTTCATTGCATACAACGTTCAATGGTAACTGGTGGCAGGTTGCCCTTGCCTATAATTGTGGCATTGTGCCTGTAATGAAGGGTCAACCGCCCTCACAATCAGTTGAATATGCACTTAATGTATTGCAACGGTGGCGTGAAATAGAGCCCTATGAATACCTAGCAATGGGAGGAAAGTAATGCCTGGAGTACTTGCTACAAGCCCGTCCCTAACTCATGCGGATGTTAAGGCTATTTATACCTGCCTTCAGTTTGTTGCTGAGGGTTGTTTAAGTGGGATTGAAAACCCGGAAGAGCGTACCAAGATAATTGAAAATCGTAACAGGTTCAAGGATCTTGAAAAGACATTACGCCCTAAGGTGATTGAAAAGAAAGAGTTTGAGGATGTAGTTGTTTACAAGCATGACGCCACCTTGTATACGGCTGAACGAAACGGTGTTGAGGTGTGGCGTATCGCCATCAATCGTGAGTGTGTTGGCGGATGCTCAGTACCTGACTATAGTGATGTTATGACTTTGTTCCTTAATGACACAAAGATACTTCACGGTAATGGCTCAACGTGGGCAACGGTAAACAATATCGATGAAGCATACTGGTATGCGCAGGGTGCTATTGCTATGTGGTCTCAGGAGCGCCGAGCATGAGTATATTATCGGAAGAGTTGCTTAATGTCGCAAAGGAATGCGGGGAACATCAGCGGAGAGGGTGCAATCGTGAGCACTGCCTTGATTGTAAGTGGAACCTGTATCAGTATGTTGACATCTCTCCCGGTGAATATGCCTTGCTCATGCGCTATGGCGAACGCGAAGCACATAAACATTCGCGAAGGAAGAAGGGTAATGCCCTATTGCTTGGATTGTCAGCAGTAGTATGTGTTGCTATTGGTAAAGCATGCTATAATGTTGACCATAAGCCTAGGGCTATACCTGCGGATACCTTATATGTGCCTACTTCACAGAATGCACAGTGGGGCGAAGTAAAGAAAGTATTACAAAAAACAAGCCGAGAGTATCAATACATTGACGTAAACGGGGACGGCCTGTATAACTGTATTGACGCTGCCCTCTTATTTTATAAGTATTATCAGGGCAACAGCAGGATAGTTATAAATGTAAACCGCAATACGGACATGAACCACCTGTTCAACCAGGTGTTGATTGCTGGTAAGTGGTGGGACGTTGAACCGCAGCAAATAAATGGCTCTATGGATATATGGGGTAATAAGTATAATCCGGCATTGACTACCGATGTTACGGAATACTATTCAAGCTGGGTAAGGAGGTAATATGCAGTTGGTTCTGAATACGGAAGAGTACAGGGACTTGGTGGCGGCAGTTAATGCTCCTCGTATGGAGTGCGGGCATGAGTTCGTTACCAAAGAATCGGAAGGGTGTGTAATCTTTATGAACATACCTAATGACGAGTATACTATTTACTTCAAGGACAAATAAATGTTACCTGAAAAACCGAAGCACGCTATGAACTGGACGAATGTCGTATACCTTTACGATAGTCTCCTTAATCACATGAAGGAAGTTGATGGGCGCCCGGCTCTTCGTGAGCTAATGGGCTTAATAACCAACGACTTGATTGAAGAGTTCCGCGGCAAGCATCCAAAGGAGAGAGAATGAATATCTTTCAACGGCTGACGATATACTTCATAAAGAGTATCCAAACCCGCAATGCTTTGCTTGAAAAGATTGCTATACTTGAAGAGGCACTTGATGCTTACAGACGTTGCACAGCAGTATTGCTGAATGAGCTTGAGCAGATAATGCCTCCCGAAGATTGGGAGAAGATAGCAGAGGATGCTAATCTTACTCGTAGCGCCTGGTATAAGGAGAAGCCATGAGAAAAGACTTCCTGTACTATTGTGATTATTGCGGTAATCCGATAACCCGTGAGAGCGGGTGTTCAACAGGACATACTGTAGGTGTACCACGGAAGTACATCTTCATCTGCCAGCGTTGCATTATGGCTGCTCCCCGTCAACCCGACGGGAGTATTTACTATGATACTAATTACTATACTGACTTCAAACAGATACCGGAGGTAAATCTATGAAGCATCGTTTAACAGTTGAGTTCACCTTTGAGGCGGCACACCGGCTTATGTCGGCATATAGCCAAGAATGTGTGGACACAATCCACGGTCATTCCTATAGGGTACAGTTTGACCTGTTCTCCTATGGATTGAATGATGATGACATGGTGGTTGACTTCAAAAAGGTCAAGGAGAAACTGGGTAAGTTTATCAAGACATACGACCACTCACTCATCCTTCATCACGATGATCCGTTACTCCACTACGATCTGATAGTACAAATGCCCAAGCTGAATGTGTTCACTAAAAATCCCACTGCGGAAGTAATGGCACAGGAGTTTGCACAGCGGGCAGTTGACTATGTGCAGACACAGACAGTATTCGTGGATGCTGTAAGGTTGTGGGAGACCGCAAATAACTGTGCCGAGTATAGGGTATTTGAATGAGAGTAATCGAGAAGTTCGTTTCATTCCAAGGTGAAGGACTATGGTCAGGTAAGAAGATGGCCTTCATCCGGTTCTACGGTTGCAATCTCCGTTGCCCGTGGTGTGATACAGATAGCACTGCTGACTACACTGTTAGTGGAGTTAAGCAGTTAATCAAGTGGGTAGAGGGAACTTATACCCGCCATGTAGTATTGACTGGCGGTGAACCTCTCATGCAGAACAACATCTTTGACCTTATAGTGGGATTATTAAATAGCCCGTGGGTTGACATGGTACACATTGAAACCAACGGTACGCAGATATTCCCATTTGATTATTCCAAACTGCCCGAGTGGCATGATAGGATATGGCTCACTGTATCTCCTAAGCCACCTACTTACTTCATGCGGCTTGAAACAGAAGTGTGGGGTAGCTACAAGCCGTGGATAAAGGAGATGAAGTTCGTAGTAGATGAACATCTTACTCCGGACATTGTGCGTAAGCATATCTCCGATAAGTATCCTGTGTACCTGCAACCCTGCTGGCCTCATACGGAGAACTTTATTGCGGATATTCACAAGCGCTTCAGTGCAGTGAATGGCGACATTCGGCTTGGTATTCAAGCTCACAAATACTGGAAGGTTGACTAATGGACAAAGACCAGGTGGTTATTGTAACTAGTGCTGGAGAGATTACTCTTCGTGGACCTGTACGCATACAGTATCAGATTACCCATGACGGCGAGATGGGAGTGATATACGAATCTGTATCAGCAACTCCCCGGGAGTTTGTTTCCAAGCTTATGCACCCTAGAACAAGGAAGGCTTTATTAGGAGGTAAAGATGACCGCAAGAACAAGAATTGATAACTTTGCTTTAGCATTAGCAGAGGCTGATACGGCAAGGCGCAATGCTAATGCAAACAAACCGCAATGGACACTTAGCAATGATTGCAAGCGTATTGTGCTGGAGTATTCCGAACAGCATGGCTGGTGTCTTGGTGCCGGTAATTACGGTACTAGTGTTGTGAACGAGCAGTTATTGAAAGAGCTGCGCGATGTATTAAATGAACTTTTTCCGGAAGGAGATGATGACTAATGGCAAAGTCCTGTGAAATCTGTTGGTTCTGGAAGCCTAAGCAATGGGACAGTTGGCACTGGGTAGACAAGGAAGCCATGTGTTCCAAGAACAATGTACTCTCTGAGCGCACATACTGTTGCAACTATTGTACCATAACCAAACCTGCATACCTTACGGAGCAGGTTACAAAGGCAACAAGCATTGTAAACTATTCACCGATGAGCCTTGAAGAAGAGATGGAGTCGTGGTATGCGGCGAACCAAGCCAAGTTTCACATGGACAATGTAAAGGAACATACGGAAGGAGAACTGTATGAACATCAGCAAGAGGCAGTCGAGAGGTTTAAGGACAAGTCTGAGATTGCGTTATTCTTTGAAATGGGTACAGGCAAGTCAGCTACAGTACTCGCTATCGCTGCCCACAAGCGACGCCAGAATGAGATCGATGCTCTGCTTATTGTGGCGCCCAATGACGTTCATAAGCAATGGGCTATTGAGCAAATACCTCGATGGTTGCCAGAAGACATCAATCGTGAAGTGCAGTGCTTTGGCGGTCGTGGAGGTGCTAAGGAGACTCATCCTTTCTACTATCCTGATTATCTACATATTGTGGTTACAAACATTGATACTTTCAGCACTCCTAACAAGTGGCGTGATATCGCTGATTGGGCTAATAGCAAGAGGACTATGATTGTTCTCGATGAAGCAACTACAATCAAGAGTGTGAAGTCAAAACGAACTGAACGAATGCTTTATGAGTTTAATACTATTGTCAAACGTGGGAAGAGGATTATATCTTCCCACGTCAATAGTGTTGCAAGGGCTATCCTGACAGGAACACCGGCAACGAATGGCGCAATGGACTTATGGTCTCTCATGGAGTTCCTGCGCCCTAATTTCTTTGGAAGAAACTGGTATAGCTTCCGCAACTATTACGGTATGCTATCAACGATTGCTACACCGTATGGCGGAACCCAGATTATGATAAATGAGGAACGCTGGCAGGCAATAAAGAAGATAAGTGAATACGGGCAGGCCTATGCCATATTTGGAATATCCCTTGATACATTCAACACAATACACCAGCAGGACAGATTTCAGGGTGCATATAAACACCTTGAGGAATTGAAGGGCATGATTGACCAGGTGGCAATGTATAAATTGCTCACTGATTGTATTGATATGCCTGCCATAAACAAACAACGAAGGCTGGTTACGATGAGCCCTGCACAGGCAAGTGCCTATAGGGACATGGAAGCACAGTTGATTGCCATGTATGGGTCGGCACAAACTACTGCGGCTAATAAGATAACTGCAATGATAAGGTTGCAACAGATAAGCAGTGGGTTCATTGTGAATACTCCATTGAAGCCTACGGAAGAGATTGCTGATATACCTTCCATGTTCAATGTATCAGAGGAAGATGAGCAATGGGGAGAAGAGTATGACCTTGAACCTGGACAGGTGGTATGGCTTGGTGATAGCATACCAAAGTTACAGGCATTGTATGATGACATTAACGAAGCAGCACACCCGTGCATAATCATTACACGGTTCAGTGCAGAGGCTGCAAGGATATTTGATGACCTTTCCAAAGAGTATAGCTGTTGCTTGATGACTGGTTGGAAGAAGGTCGGGACGATTGAGGAGTTTAAGGAGGGGAGATATGAAATAATGGTTGCGAACATCCGGGTAATAGGGAAGGGCTTTAACTTACAGAACTCGCATCAAATGTTCTTCTACAGTAATACCTTTTCGTTGGAAGACAGGTTGCAGGCTGAAGGTCGTATCTTTAGGATAGGACAAAAGAACATCTGTAACTATGTTGACTATGTGAATGAAGACACGATAGATGTGAAGGTGGTTGGAGCATTACGGCAAAAGCGTGCACTGTTGGATTACATCAGGGGTACGAGTTTACAGGCGTTTATAGAAGAAGATGACGCCATAACTGAAATTGAAAACGGAGGGTAAGATGGGCTTTAGAGCAAACGAGGTTATAGTTGACGGCGTGTCAGGCATATACCAGTTCAAGGTAGGCGAGGAAGTTGATGGGCGATATATCGACTTCATCTCCCTGCCTCAAGAGAACGCACTCTCGGTGGTTGACTTGCTTGACGCCAATGGCGACTATATCAAGAGCTTTTGCAACTGTCGGTATGAAGCAACGTTCAAATGGTTCGATGAACCTGAAGAATTTGATACTTCCACGCCGCCAGATGTCAGCATGGAGGAAGAACTTGCCACATGAAATTGATGTCCTCAAGTCAATGAGGAACCTCTATCGTGATGAGATAGCAGCCTTTGAGCATAACCTTATGCAAACAAGGCTGCTGTACAATCTGATTGAGGATGAGATTAACCGGCTCACTAAGAAATCAGAGTGTCAGGTAGACAACTGTGCTCTGTTGGATAGCGATGACGGTGTCCACTGCAAAGAGTGGGATTACGAAAAGCAGACCTGTAAGGTTGCAAGGCAGGCAGTATGATTGGAATAGAATGTCCTGCTGAATGTATCATGAAGAAAACAACCGGGCGCTGTCCTCATTGGCAAGATGTTCCGCCTCGTTGTACCTTCTGGGACGGGCAGGCAGTAGCCACTAACAACATTGTCAAAGATGAAGATGTTGTCATGCACAAGTGCCTGCTTGCATATATGGCACAGTGCAAGAACCCAAAGGTAGCCTTCAGTGAGCAAACTGTGTATGGCAACTGCTACATCAATGTCGCAAGCCTTGATACAGGTTTCCTTGACCTTGTTAAGAGCCACGTAAACGATTTGTTACTTGGTCAACAGGGCTTGGAAGTTCACAACGTTATTGTACTGAGTGTTACTCAGTTGGACTAATGCACGATGTACTGATCGCTCTGGCTATGATAGGAGGTTGCACTGCTATCATAGCCATCGGTCCTTGGTTAGTTGAGAAGTATCAGTCAATCCCTGACAAAAGGGATATTGAAGGGTGGTTACATTATAAGGGGTATGATTACCCTATTGTTATTGATACAATAGAAGAGATGAGAGATGAAGGGTTATTGTAAATATAATATGTATTCATATAAATATACCCTATAAATATGGTATAATATACAATAAGTTCAAAAGGAGCGTCCATGTTACAGTTCACTATTCAGTGCAGTCATTGCGGTAAACCAGTAAGTGTCCTGTGTAAACCACATGAGACATTCCTTCCTGGACTGGTTCAAGCTCTCTCCAATAACAACACAGTAATACCTAAGGAGTATGTTGGAGACGAGATGTGTGAGTGTGGCTATCTTACTTCCATTATGGTAAGTACAATTTGTGTAAATCCGGAGGACGGTGTATGACCGAAAAAGAAATCTGGGCAAAGCGTATGCGTAATCATGCCCGGCAGGAACTGATGTTGCTTAAGGCGGCACAGGAAGGAGCAGGTGTGCGGGCAGAGGTTGATGACCATGCTGACGCACAGGTATTTAAGTTGATTGACTTATTTACGTCAATGCAATTTGAACACCCGAAAGTAGCCAGTATTGTGTCCGACAGGTTTTGGGCACTTGCTGGCTTCCGGTGTCTGTTGCCGCTGAGTGGTGCCGATGGCGAGTGGTCAAAGCAGATTGAGCAAGGCGTATACCGCAATCTCCGTGACCCGAGTATTGTCAAGCGTGAAGCAGATGGCGTAGCGTTGAACTTGATTGCAAGGATATTCCGTATCAGGAACACCGAGCCGGAGTTTCGCACGGAACAAAGTCAGAAACCTATTAAGTTCCCGTATGTGCATGAGATAAAGTATTATATCATCAATCAGGAATGTTCCGTGTTTGACCTCGGACCTAAGGATAAGCCCTATACTGTAGAAGAAAGGGAAGAGCGTAAAGCCAAAGGGTTCGTGTGTCATGTCAAGGAAGATCCTGAATATGACTGTTCACATTGTTTGAACTGCTGTTCAAACAATAGAGATGCGTTCCGTGGTACAAACCCGGTAGAGGAGGAGGCAAAGAATGGCTGAGGATTTGAGTTTTCTGGAAACCGCAAATGACGGAGCCGCAGCATCTGCATTGATTGCTGATGTGGCTTCTAAGGTTGCAACCATGCGCCAGCTTGAACGCCGCATGGTGGAAGCAGAAGCAGTGTTCGAAGAGGCTAAGAAGCAGTTCGAACAGTACAAGGCTACAACGGTTGTGGCGGCATTTACCAATGCCGGTATCAGCCAGTTGCAGGATACTGAAGGACACATGATCAGGCTTGACACCAAGTATTACTGCAACCCGAATAAGAATGATGAAGACCGTGCCAAGATTGCGGCATGGCTGACTTCGATTGGCGGCCAGTTCCTTCTGAAGCATGAAGGTAAGGTTGATGGTGCGCAGTTGGATAAACTGCGGGAAGCCGGTATTCCGTTTGCTGACAAAACGGAAGTGAATACTGCATCGCTAAAGGCCTTTTTGAAAGGACAGCTCGGGCTCAATGGAGGTACAGCCCAGTTAAAGATGGAGGATATTCCTGATTGCGTTCACTTTGTAACTGCATTTGATATAGTTACGGAGTAAGCATGCTCTTTGACAACTCAGATAGAGACAGGCAAAATGTCTTTGGAGAGTCCTATCGTGCTGCTCAGGAGAAGATGGCTTTAACAAAAGCAGCTCTTGAGCAGCAAGTTGGTAAAGGCTTTTCCTCTGCCAAACAGTGTGAGGAATTCGCCAAAGCACATCAGTTATGTTTCAAGGTGTATGCACCTGTGAGACATGACTTCTTTTCAGTTGATTGTCTTGGACACATCATACTTGATAGCAGGTGGAGTAAAACCTATTCTGATCTGCTTTGGTACTTGTCTGAACCTGATGAGGACGGTAAGCAACGCCGTATAGTATGGACGCCGTCCGATTTTGATACCTTGTATAATGCAAGGTCATTAGGTGAAGTGAGAGACCAGGGGTACGAGCCCCTATATTACAGGGACTATTTCCTTCCCAACGGTTACTATAATGAGGAACTGGGGAAGTTTAATGCTGCAAAGCCTTTCTCCGTGTTTGCAGAAAACACAGGAGAGGATATATGGTATGTGTATGAATTGCTTCGGAACACGGCAGGATTAGAGTGTTATCCTTATGTGCTTCGATGGCTGAGAGAGAAGATGATTGCACCTATGAAGAAACTGGAAGTAATTCCAATCTTTACAGGCGCACAGGGTACAGGTAAGTCATCATTTGGTGAAGCACTTTGTGCTGGCTTGTTTGAACAGGATAACGTCATTGTAACGTATCAGTTTGATAGCCAGTCAAGATTTAATAGTGATTTTGCGGATGCTTTGGTAATATCCATTGAAGAGAAAGGACAGGAAGATAAAAAGAACCTAGAGTCAAGTATCAAGTCATTGTCAACGGTAAGTAGGATAAGGAAAGAGAAGAAGGGTATTGACCCTACTTTTCAGATAAACGGAATTGATTTAGTCATTAGTACTAATGATTATATTCCTGTCAAGTTTGACTCACTTGACCAAAGAAGGTTTATGATAATGGAAACAAACCCTGACTTTACACGTGAGAAGAGCAAGCTGGCTCTTGAAGTATTTAATAAACTGTATGGTGTGAATAATAACAAAGAGAAGGTAGGGCCTTCATTTGCTGAAAATAAGGCTGCCATTGCACAGTTCAAATATGACCTGTATAATGAGGTTGATTGTAAGAACATTGATGTACGCAACTTTCCAAAGACAGAGGCGTTCAAGAGATGCTTTGATATACCAAGAACAAACGAGTACACGGACATTGAGAATATCATCAAGTCATTGTGTCCGTTCATTTTCGAGTCAATCATGCAACAAGAAAAGGTTGATAAGGTTGAAACAACTGACGGAGAGCATTTATTCCTTGATACTGTAATTGCTGAAACGGCTGGCTTTGTTGTTGTCTCACCGCACCTACCAACGAATAAAGGTTGGCGCGTAGCACTGTGCAAGCCAGTAGTATTTAGTGATTTAACAACCGGTAAACCTTATGCACATAGTACAATAGATAAGGTATTGCTTGATATGCGCCCGTGGCTAAGTGCCCAGTATGGATTGAAACTTCTGTTAGAAACCAAGTGTCCTGCACGTGGCTTTACAGACATAAAGAATAAGTATCGCTATGCTTCTACAGCATGGTTTGTCCTTGATAAGGCTAATGACAATGTACCTGACTTTGAAAAGATGGCAGGTGAAGCAGTTGCTAAGGTAGAAATCCCAGAGTATGCGGCTATTAAAATTGATACACCGTATAGGAAAAGGGAAGGGGAAAGACAGCGCTTTAATGATAAGTTTGTACTTGACCCTGAAGGTGAGTTTGAAACCTTAAACGAAATGAGGTTTGGTGCTACTCAACGCATTGCGGCTAATGCTGCATACCTTGATACATTCCTGCTTGAAGCAGATGAAACATCATTGAAGATACAGTATGAAGAGCATAACCTGGCACTGGCAGTAACCAAGAATAAGCTACAAAAGATTGACGCAGAGTTGCTATATAAGAGCAGGTTGGCATTACAGGATTTCGAAGCCGATAGGTTGTTTAAGGAAGGTATTGTACAACGTGTAGTATATAGTGGATCAAAGTCAATTCACTTGTTGATACAGGTATTTCCTGCACCGGATAACCTGAGAGAAAGAGAGTGGCTTGATGCTTACTTGAAGTTGAACTTATCGCCTAAGCTACAGTTTGATATGTCCACTAGAGACCCGTTGAGATTGACAAGGGCTCCTGTTACCAGACAGCGCATTACAAAGTTTTCCGGGCATGAGTTACCTGGCTTAATTAGCCTGCCATATAGTTTAGAGGTTGTTGGCGTTCAGCGATTGCTTGCAGAGAACATGAATAATGTATACAAGTTTGACTGGAAACCTATATATACTCAATGGGAGTATAGACCGCAGGCAGTGTATGAAGTGAAGCGTAAGCTAATGCCTACAAGTGAAAGGTTCCTTAATGCGGCAACAGCAATAGTTAATGGCACATTCTTTACCAGCAGGTTATTCAATGGAGCAAGGCAGGAGTTATTCTTCCCAGCCTATAGGCTGTGTAGGTCAATGGGCTTCACACACGATGAAATCTGGAAGGAATTGCATGACCAGATTGAAGGGTACTACAGACCAAGTGAAAAGAATTACTGGCACACAAGAGAAAACTGTGCCTTAATACAAACAATAGACACGGAGGTTGACGAAAATGTCGCACTTGACGCAGAATGATTTACCGTTTGAGGAAAAGCTTCCTCCTCCTACAGAAGACGACTTTGTCTTTAGGAGCCTGGTATACGAGGCGCTGCTACCCTATGCAGAGTATGCTGCTAAGTGGTGGAAGATGGAACACGTATGGACGAGATACGGCACATTCACTATCAAGGATGAAGCTGCACCTCCGAATATGTACGAGCGCTTAACCTCTAGTGCAGGTAAGTCTCCGATTAAAGGCTTCCAGGCTTTTCCGATGATCTCACCATCTGCATTGCAGTTACCGCCACGCATCGCTGGCGGAGCCATGTTTCAGGTGGGAAAGGTATGCGGAGATGACGGGCTTGATTTTCCCTGTGGCATTACAGCAGTAATGAGAAGCGGATTGCGCACTACCTTTCGTACAACAGCCTGTATATGCTTTGTTCCTACTAGCGATCTTCGTTCGAGAGAAATGAAGCGACAATGGTTCATGCTCACACAGGAGGAACTGGTTGAACTGTGTTGCGGCATTGTAACAGATAAAATAAAGCAGCGCTTTGAAAAGTTCATCGACCCTGTCTATTTCAAAAAATAATATGTATTCCCATAAATAGGGGTATGTGTTATGATATAATGTAAGTATCCCTTGTTAAGGGGTTAGTATCAAGTTTCAAGGAGAAAAGTATGGCACTTTTCGGGAACCAGTCTGCAACGAAGCCAGAAGCACAACAGCAAACGGCACAGCAGGCGCAAACACAGGAGCAGAGCCAGGAGGGAGTTGACTTCCTCAATGGCTATGCTGGCCAGGGGACAAGCGACATCGGCAATAACGCCGTCTCAATGTCGTATTTGTCCATCGCACAAGATCTGAGTGATAGTGTGAAGGCAGGACTCGTAGAGCCCGGTATGTTTTTCAACACTGGCACCCAGCAGTCCTATGGCACAGAAGTACGTGTCGTTCCGGTGGCCTTTAAGACCGTGTGGGATGAGCGTGATGCCGCGGGGAAGACGATTGACCGTTACGAGCCTCGGTCTATTGAGGTTCAAGAGGTTCCGCCTCCTCCGGGGTCAAAATCACGATATCCTACGCTTGTCAATCCCAAAACTGGGAACAAGGTGATCGAGACGTTTGCGTACGCTGTTATGTTCCCCGACCATCCGGAAGCCGGCTTTGCAATGCTGACCGCAGGAGTTGGCTCGATGAAGGCTTTCCGCCGGTGGAACACCAGTTTGCGTGCAATGCGCCTGCCAAACGGAAAGGAAGCGCCAATCTTCGCCAAAATCTGGCGGATGATTGCCGGGAGTACCATCAGCAAGACCACGGGCAAGCCTTACTACTGCCTCGATGCAGTGCGTGAGGAAGGCTGGGTAAGCAATGCAGTCTTCAATGACTACATTCTGCCGGCTAGGGAGAACAGCACTCGAGTATTGCTGCAAGCCCCTGCTGTACCTGTTGATGAGACCTCGGATGAGGCTTCTGAGTAGGTAACCTGACCCCCGTAGCAATACGGGGGTCTTTACTGGAGTAATCATGGAAAAAGAAAAGACATTGGAACTATGTAGATATTATGTATCGCCATCACTCCCTCTAGGAGTTCCTTTTTGTGATTGCGATAAAGATAATGCGTTTCCGTTGAATAATCATCTTGTTGAAAACTTCTGCACACAGAACGGTGGGCGCCAGTGTACTAGAGTGATAAAAGATATAAATGTAGCAACCGATGCCGCCGATATGGCAGTTGCACAGAAGAGACTGGAAAAGGATAGATGTCCGCACTGCTATGCCTTTAAGGAAGGAAAAGAGTACTGGTGTAAGCGTGATAAAGGAAACGAGTTCATCATCAGCACTCAAACGCTACTAAGCCACTGTAGTTCCGCAGCACATAATATATGCAACATTCAGGGCTTTCACATGATCGAAGTTACTGATATTACTGATTATTCAAAAGGGTTGAAGCTGGATAACGGAAAGCGTGATTGGTCTCTTCTTCCGTGGGAGGAGGTAGAGGAAGTCGTCAAAGTGTTAGAATTCGGAGCAAAGAAGTATGCACCAGATAACTGGAAGAAACTTGACAACCTCAAAGCGCGTTATAGAAATTCACTCATGCGTCACGCTATTGCTTATGTATCGGGCGAGGAGAAGGATATGGAGACTAGTCTCTCCCACATGGCGCACGCTGCGTGTAACTGCTTGTTCCTCCTATGGGCGGAAAGGAACCTTAAATGAGTAAACCTACAAAAGAGAATGTTCATTATCGCTATCCCGAAGAGTGCTGCGGTAAATGTAAAGCAGCTCGGCAATCCGACTACGGCGATTACTATTGCTTAAAGTTGATTGCTGGTTCAACGATTGACGTCGGTGGGCTCTGTGATTTGTACGAAGAAGACGGGGTTATTGATTACACTAATGCAGAGATACCTGACCCTGTGGGCATTGAACGGGTTGAAGTAAAACAACCTACAAACCCTGTGTGCGGTACTTGTAGTCATTCCTACTATGACCAAGTATCCTTGTTGCCAAAGTGCAACATAGATGACACAGTTATTGCATTTACCGGTACTTGTGGAGCGTGGGAAGAATGACAGAAGAAGAAGCCATTGCCATTGAAGGATTTATCCCTAAGGTAGTACTTAAGGAGAAAATGAAAAATCGTATACCCGATGAGTATAGGGTATGTGATAATTGTGAGCATAGGAAGCATTGCATACCGCAAACAACCTTGATATTCAGCAAGGCAATGACTACTTCTCCTGTTATAGGATGTGAAATACATGGGGTATTGCAACCCCGCAATATCTCTATAGATAAGTGTCCTGATTTCAAAGTAAGTATGTACGAGTTCACTATACGGAGTGGCATATACAGGCGTATGGAAGATTACGAGTGTAAAATATGCCACGTTCACCATTGCACGGCGAGGAAGAAAGATGAAGCAAACAGTAGCCATAGATATAGAGACATTTGACCCTAACCTTCTTGAGTTAGGGCCTGGGTGTATACGCAAGGATGGCAATGTGCTGTCCATTGGACTGTATGACGGAGAGGAAGTGAAGTGTCTTAATCCGGCTGACCAGAATGAAATGCAGATGTTGCGCGATATGCTGGCGGATCCGGAGCGTACATGGGTTGCTCATAATGGCGTATATGACTATAACTGGCTACAGAATGGTCTTGGTATGCAAATTAACGGGCGCATGGAAGACACGATGACAAGGGAGGGTTTAATCAATGAGTTCGCAGGCAGTTATTCTCTTGATGATTGCTGTATTCGTAATAATGTGGTGGGCAAGAACGCCTCCGACACGATAGATGTGTACTGGGAGCAAATAGGCGGTAAGGGTAAAGCAGTTCAAAACCTGCCACTTATACCAAAGGAAATAATTGACAAGTACCTTGCACAGGATGTTCGTGCAACGTTTAACTTGTATAATAAACAACAGCCAAAACTTGACCACATGAGGCTGAATGATATAAACACTATTGAGTGTATGCAATATCCGTTTATACTTGCGATGAAGCATTACGGTATACGCGTAAATGTTCCTCGTATTGAAGAGCTTACAGTTGAGTTTAACAACAAGGTAAACGAGGGTATGCAAGAGCTTAAGATGAAATATGGATTGACTTCGTTGACAACGAAGAAAGGTCCTGGCTCACTTCCTTATGTATTGAAGCAACTCGGATTAGATAAAGAGTGCCTGAAGACACCTACCGATGGTGTGTCCACTGCATTTAATAGTATTGTGCGTATACAGCATCCACTTGCAAAGCGCATAATTGAACTGAAGCGCCAACGGACAATGCTTGATAAGTATCTCGAGTCAGCATTGGTGAAGTTCACAGTTGGCGACAGAATACATGGAGATTTCAAACCTACAAAGCGCGATGATGGTGGCACAATTACAGGAAGGTATGCGTCAAGCAATCCTAATATGCAAAACTTCAGTGCCAGAGAGTCAAAGGGTGGAGACTTAATCCGACAGGTATTCCTTCCAGAGGAAGGTTGTATATTAGGGGCATTTGACTATAAGCAAATTGAGTATAGGTTACTTGCTCATTTTGCTATAGGACCGGGTGCTGAATCGTTGCGTGAGAAGATTGGCGGTGGGGCAGATTATCACCAGATTGTGCAGGATATGCTTGGTTGGTCAGGGCCGGACGCAAGAAAGAGGGTTAAGGTATTCAATTTTGGTATGTCCTATGGCATGGGATTAAACAGGTTCAAAGAAAACTTTGAGCTGGAAGCCCGTGAGGCAGCTGCAGCTATGGGTATGACAACTGACCAGTACACAGAGCATTTCTATAATGAATATATTCGCAGAATGACATTCCTGAAACCTACAACCCAGTCAATCATTGCAACAGCATTAAAGTTTGGTTACATAAGGTCATTAGGTGGGAGGGTACATCATGTACCTACAGATGGTAGGACATATACCATGCCTAATTACCTTATACAGGGGTCAGCAGCAGATATAATTAAAATAGCAAGTGCAGAAGCATGGAAAGCAGGAGTGTTCAGTGTGCTAACTCCTCATTTGACGGTGCATGATGAGCTTGTATTCAGTATTCCATTGACTCGGGAAGGTGCAGAAGCCTGTAAAGAGCTGGAAAACTGCATGACAAAGGAAGTTGAGGATGATATAGAAAACCTCAGCGGAGTTCGGCTCAAAGTACCCATAATGATAGACCCAGATGCCGGTCCTAACTGGTATGCTGTTGATCCGAAGAATAACGGCGGTATACATTACCTTGATAATCTGTATAAGGAGTACGGTCTTGTATAAGTTTGTATTATGGCTTAATAACTGTCGCACCTGTAACGCAGTTCGGTGCGCACATTGTAGCATTGCACAGAAGCTCGGAGATAACTACGACTCATCGCACTGGCCTTCAATCGAAGACAATGACATGACCTATGACGAAAAGAAGTTGCAGGATTATGTCAAACTGCAGAATGCTGAACTGATGTGGGTGATGTCGGAACGTGAAACTGCTCGTAAGAAATTCGATGCGGAGTGCAAGGAAACTATGGAAGCATTACGCCTGTTTTTACAAGGCGAAGGGCTTATAAAGTAAGGAAGCAAGGAGAAAGAAATGAGTGATTTGAACGTGTTTTCCTGTACTGGAAGACTCACAAAGGACGGTGTACTTAGTTTCACCGGAACTGGAACTGCAATGTTGAAGTTCAGCATAGCCAATAATACTGGCTTTGGCGACCGCAAAAAGGTGCAGTTTTTTGAGTGTGTTATGTGGGGTAAGCGTGCCGAGTCATTGGTACAGTATCTCAAGAAAGGCAAGCCTGTTGCCTGTACTGGTATGCTGGAAGCAAACAACTACACTGACTCACGCGGTGCTGACCATAAAACATTCAACTATTCGGTGAATGATCTTATCCTGCTTGGAGATGGCTCCGGGCCTAGGGAAAACGGAGTAGGTGGTACACCTATCATACCTCAGGATAATACGCCTGAAGATGTCGACATGGCCGACATTCCGTTCTAGGAGCAGGTATGGCAAGCAACGATGCACGCAACGCACAGTTTGAGAAAATAGTTGACGAGTGTGTAAAGTATCGTGAAACCGAAAACAAGGTGAAGGATATGCAACGCGAGAATGAACATACTCGATCAAGGCTTCACGTCCTCATGAGGGCGATATTTGAAGAGGACGGCGATGACGCTAAATAAGGACGAAATGATGCTTATTATGGAAGCACTTCATGCCTATAAACAGCAGCAAAATGATGCTGGTAAGCGCCAAATTGAAGACCTCAGTATGAAGCTAAGTACTGAGTTATTTAACAAGACAAGGAACCAGAAATGAATGTAATGCTTCGTCATTTAGGGTGTGCGCCTCAGAGTGTTGAACCTCATCACTATATAGCGTTGGCGGAAATGACGGGCATAATGTGGCACTTCACAGATACAGAGTTTTACCCTACAGGCACAATCGTTCAATTACCTGACGATATGTGTATGCACGATAGTGGCTGGGTACACTGTCTCTGTGATAAGTGCCATGTTGATTACTGGACAAGGAGCAGGCCAGGAGGAAAGGTTACCTGCCCGTGTTGTGAGTCAGTAGAAGAAATACCGCTGGATGCTGTCATGCTCAAGTATGAGGGCGTAGAAGATGAAACAATAAGTGAGGAGGACGAGGATGATTTACTTGGCGGCACCGTTGAGTGCTAAAGAAGACTTTGACGCCAATGTCAAGTTAGCCGAAAGGCTGAGGAGACTTGGCTTTGAAGTAGGTTTACCGCAGGAGATTGGCACAGTGGTAGGTGATGTAATGCAGGATGTCCATGCAAACATCGCAGATCGCCGTGCATATTACTTCAAAGAAGACCTTGAGATGATGAAGGAATGTAGTACATTTGTAATGTATCTGCACCGTATGCCTTCATCGGGTGCTTGCTGGGAGATGGGCTGGGCATTTGCTAATGACCTGCCCTGTATCGGTTTCAATGAAACCAGTGAGCCTCTTGGGACGTTCCTTTCACAGGGTATTGCATGGACAAAGTCCTTTGAGGAACTCACCGAAGTACTTAATAGGGTAGAAAAGCGATGTTAGTAACAGTAAGTGGCGGACTTGATAGTGCAGTGTTACTCCACTATCTCCTTAACAAGTGTCCGATGGATCACATTCACGCAGTGTTTTTCAGTTATGGACAGAAAGCAGTAAACCGGGAGTTTCATCATGTACTTAAGGTAACTGAAGGACTTCCGGTTACACTTCATCGTGTGGATTGCGGCGATATATTCGGCAATAGTGATAGTGGCTTACTTGCAAAAGGTAAATCACTCAATTCCGGTAGTGCTTCAGAACAAATGCGTGAGCATGGCTATATCAATGCAGTTTTACCGGGCAGAAATGGGGTATTGATAAGTGCTGCTATTGCAGTAGCATTGCATTTAGGACAGGGTATCCTTGCAATAGGGACACACCATACCATTACCATGCCCGGAGGCTTCAGTGATTGTAGCCAAGAGTTCATAAATGCCAAACGTGCCGAAGCACAGGCACAGGGCGTTGATTTGATTACACCCTTCCACTACATGAATAAAAAGGAAATAGTCAAAATGGCACTTGAGGACTACAAAAATGACTTGCGCATTTCAGATACCTGGTCATGCTATAGTGGGTACACAGAACCGTGCCATACGTGCAGTGCCTGTACAGAAAGGGAGAACATACTAAAGGAGTTAGGTTATGAGAAAAACTGAACCTACAGATGCCATTCTGCTTCAGCAGGAAGCAATATATCGTGAGTTTTTGAACTCATATCAGTTGAGCAGGGATGTTCCGGATGATGTCATTGCTGACACTCCGCGGCGTGTAGTAAAAATGTTCTATGAACTACTCGGTGGTTATAATATCAACGTTGCTGACTTGTTCAAGATGTTTGATATTGACTATCAGTACACAGGACCTGTCGTTATCAAGGGTATCAAATTCTATTCACTGTGTGAACATCATATTATGCCTATGTATGGTACAGTTGATATAGGATACATTCCCGCTGATGACAAGGTTATCGGTATTTCTAAGCTTGGACGATTGGTACAGGCATACGCAAGGAGGTTACAGGTACAAGAGCGCATGACACAGCAGTTGATTGACGCTATGAAGACCTACCTCAAGCCAGCAGCCTGCTATGTCCATATTGAAGCAATACATACCTGTATGACAATGCGGGGAAGTAAAACGGAGGGGGCTTCCACTGTTACCGAAGCAAGTGCAGGAAGTGCCATCGATATCCAACGAATCGAAAGGGCACTATATCGGAATTAAACTAGGGATGCAGAAACTCGCACAAAGATGGCTTGCACTCTACTACCAAGATGGAGAACCTCCAGTACATCCTGATGTACTGGAGTTCTTCACTACTCTTGCAACACGATCCTATGAGGATCTGAATGTTGCGCTTGAGCCGTTATCTTTCAGATTATCGCAAATGCAAAGGTCAGTCATTTAACCACTTACTCAATCGAATAAGCTCGTCATTTATCTGCTTTCCTTCATCATCAACAGTTGCACCAGGCTTAATAGCCTTAGCTGCATACAGGTTGTCAATCATTCTCCGCAATGAGTCATTGCTTATCTTGGAAGTTAATCCACTCCAGTCATTATCTGGCTTAAATGACTTGATTTCCTCAAGCAGCTTATTTCGCATTTCCTCATCAACAGCCTTAGCACGAGCCTCATCTTCTTTCTGTTTGGTAATCTGCTCTTGCCATTGATTTCTCTGAAGGAAGTTTGCAAGCCAGTCATCATCGAGAGTTTCGAGTGCTTTTGATGTATACTGCTGTTGCAATTCTTGTAGCAAGTTTGGCAACATCAAGTCAGTATCATCATGCTCCTTTTTGCCTATGATAGGAACATGAATTGACGTCTTAAATAACTCTTTCTTGGGGTCTGTCCAGCCCTTTGTTCTCAGCTTGTCAAATACAGGGAAGTCATCAGCCTCAAGTGCAGGTTTTCCTCTTGAAGCAAGAACAGCAGCAATAGCATCGCGCAAATAGTGATTCTGGCGCCATGAATTAGCACTCGGATCAGCTGGATCAGGTTCGCCAAACCTCAGTTGGTTCATTTTGCGAGCTTCTTTAAGGTACCTACTGCCCGTTAAACCCTCTGCAAGCTTGATTGCTTTGCTAGTGGGCAATGTCCCTGTTTGAACAAGCTCAGCAATCATCGCCTGAATAGCCGCATTTTTCTCATCTTCGTCAGCAAGGTAATCAACTGGAGGCTTTTCTTCGTGTTCAACGATTTCAACCTTTGGCATGGTCAAAGAACCCGGTTCCTTGATAGCTTGATTAGCATACTTTGACTTAAGAGAATTCGTAACTCCAGCAATCAATGCTTGCAATTCCCTTGCCTTAGTCTCATCGCCGCCAACTACTGCAAGATCACGACCTTTAATAAGACCATCCATTGTCTTGATTGCTTTATTGAGTGCTTCTTGATACTCAACAGATTGAAGCCCCTTCTCACCACGAGTAATGTTACGAAGTTCAGGCCATAAGCGCTCAATTACAGCATCAGTATCCTTATTGTCGCCACCTTTTACGATGTTATCAACGGCATCTTTTACTACTTCTGCTTCGCTAGACTTTCCAAGACCGCTTTCTTTGGCAGCCTTAAGAGCCTCCTTTAACTTTTTGACATTCTCTGTAGCCTCAAGAGGAACATTCGGATGTGAGCGTTTCTGAATATCTCTAGAGGCTGCTTCTCTGTGTGCTTCAGTAAGCGGCTTCATTGCTTCTTCACGCTTACCAGCTAGCATTGCAGTCATTTTCTTCCGCAGCTCTTCAAGGGACTCCTGACCATAAGTAGGATTCTTGGATATGCGAGAAAGCATTTTTGAAATACGGAGCAGTTTATCCTGAGTGGCTTTATCCTGCTCAAATTCAGCCTTTGCAGTTTGATACAAAGGATCCTTGGCTATATTGATTTCACTGGGAGCAACATCGGCGTTCATTCGCCTGTTATCTTCAGCTATTTGTTCTGCTAAATTATCTGGACCTTGAGGCGGCCTAGGAGCAGAGTGTTTACGACCTTTTGCTCCACCTCCGCCGCCCTTTGCAACATAGGTTTTTCCTTGCTTTGCGTCATACTTGTCATTCTGTGTAAAATGGGGCTTACGTGCCATCTATCTTCCTCCATAAATACAATGTATTTATTCAAAAACCCTAAAACTGGCTGGTTTATACCCCTCGGCACCAGGCCTTTCTGGAGGTAATGGGTCAAATATCCCATTAGGAGTATGCAAAGTAAAGTGTGTATACATAGGCTTTTTATTGCATATTATCCATACCCCATTGTTATTTTGATTTTGCAAGGGCTCCACATCAACCGATCTAACTGTAGTATATACCTGCTTTTGAACCACATAGTTGAATAGATTTGCAGGTTGTAATAAGTAGCACTCCTTATCCATGAAACCAAGGCTAACTGCATGGTCATAAGTGCTATCAATATCCTCCTGAGACAGTTCAGTTTTCATGTGCAATTCCGCCATCCGGAGAACGCACAGGAAATAACAGCCGTACTGCTTTATATTCGGATTTTTCTGCTTTTCCTGAATACCCGGTTTCATCAATATCTCCTTGCTCTCAAAGCCTCATCAATAAGGCGCGTCTGTTCACTAAAAGGATCAATTCCTCCGGGCATAGGTTTGGTTTCAGTACGCCCAGGAGTATGTTCTGTCCAGGTCTTATCCCCGAACCCTTCCTGTCCCATCTGTCCAAGAATTGCTGCTTGTTCAAGTCCACCAGCATTACTAGGATCAGTATACCGGTTCATCATTTCGGAATACCAGGAAGGTTCTGAGCCTCCGCCTATACCGTACTGGCTATTCAAGCCATTCAGTGCAGCCACGGCAGCATCATACCTCGCCTGGGCGGCTGCCATTGCTTCCGAATTATAACTACCTGTTCCACTGCCAAACTTCGAGTCTCCCATATCCCCGAATTTACTCTGACTTTCATCAGCCTGGGCAGCAGCCAGTTCATCTTCTGCTTCTTCAACTTCCTGCAACGCCTTTTGGTAGGAGTCGCGATCTTTATTCTTCTCAGTTTTCTGCTCAGTTTTTGCTTTAGTGGTAGTAGTCTCCGGCAATCTCATCCTTGAATTGAGATTAGCTGCCATGCCTACATCACCTTTAGACATGGTAGGAGTAACTGATACTCCCTTTGAACCACCTGGAGTTATTCCGATTGAAAAGCCGCCTAATCCGGGCTTTACATCAACTGCTTTTGGAGCAGACTGAGAAAAGCCTGTAATACCCAACTGTGCTGCTGTAGGTGCAGTTTGAGGTGCAGCCGCTGGAGGAGGTGTTGGAGGTCCTACACGAATAGGAGTACCTTTGTCTTCAGTTTTCTTAGCCTTTGCCATTTAACGATAACCCCCATATAACACAGATTGCCCATAATGCACATAAGGCAACATAGCCTAGGTTCATTATAACGAATTGTTTAACCATGTTCTACTCCTTATAGCAATATATCCACCCACCGCGGCAACTTTATGCCTTTTGCATACAGAATGTAGCCAGCAATCATGCCAGCAATTCTTACCGATAATATAGTAACAAGGATATATAGTAATCTAGTTCTCTCCTGAAGCTTGTGCTTGAACAGCTCTGAGCTTTCGTACCATTTCGAGGACTGCTCTGTCATATTCGTCAAACTGTTCTGCAAGCTTATCGATAGTTCCGCTAACTGCTGTCGCTCCTCTTCGGACATCTTCAAAGCCTGTGATCGCGTCTGTAATTGCACTATCGTAGAGTTTAACTGTGTCTGCATATCGTTGGATTGCTGCTTGAGCTCTTGCAACGTCTGCCTGATGTTCGAGCTCATTTGCTGTAGCTGGTCTTCCGGCTGTTGTGCAACCGCAAAGTATACCGGCAAGAACAATAAAACAACAAATAACTTTAGCCATCTCATCTTTTCTCCTTATTCCAACGGCTAATCCTTTTTATCAGTTGAACGGCGATGACGCAAATTAGCCATATACTCGTCCATCCAACTATTACCGCCTCTGCTCTTGTATTCATCGTACAAATAGAGCTTTCTTTCGTAACTTGTCTCAGAAAGCAGTATCTGTATCTTAATCAACTCGAGCTGCTGAGCTTCATTCGTGCAGTTTGACTGGTCAAGTTGAGTCGAAATTGCTTTAATTTGATGAGAAAGCTCAGCTCGCTCTTTAGCACCTTCAGCAATTTCATTCTTTACCATTGTCATAGTCTCTGTAGTTTTATCTACAAACTTATGCAGGTCATTACTGAACGCAGTTACAATTTTTGCAAGCTGAGCATGCTGTGTTTGGCAGTCAGTTACCTGACCCTTCATCTCATTTACAGCCTTTTCTTCTTCACCTTCCGCCATCTCTATACCATCTTTTATACTAATTTTCTTGATTTTACCTTTTATCATTAAATAAGCAACTGCAAGTAAGATGATAAGCTGTACAATACTTCCGGGCTGAAGCCAATCCTTAATCTCATTCATATTCTCAAACACTCTGTCCTCGTTTTTGGTCAGCCTTCTGTAATAGGCCAGACGGTTGCTTTCTATCGCCAATATCGCAAGCAACATTGGCTCCTACTACCCCACCTACAATACCCATACCAACTATGACTATTGTAGTATCTCTAAACTTAAACGCATAAACCATACCAGCCGCAATTACAGCAAATGTAAATAGTAGGCTGGTAAGCTTTAGCGGTATTCTCACGATACATGAACCTCTTTGGTGTACTGGTCAGTCATAAGCAACGGTGCTTTTGAGCGCCTGACTTCAACTGATACTGCAATACGAGCAGTTCCAGAAGGATACTTACCGGTATCCTTTATCAATACATAGTACATAGTACCAGTATCTGGGAAACTGATGTTATATTCTCCCCATTCTTGCGAACTCATCAATACACCGTAAGCATCATTGGTAGAATAGTTTTGTCCGAGAGTTGAACCTGCGCCAAAGTTGCGTATCCATGCAGTACGGTCATGAGTAGCACCGCCACGGTCATACACATCTTCTGTAAATGCTGTTGTAGAAAACCAATGCTCAATAGCAATCAATCCTACGCGCTGTGCTTTATTGGAAGTAATCCAGATTTCCAAGTTCTTACAAGGACTGTAAGTGGTTGCTATACAGGTCATTACTGCTTCTTCTTCATCAAAGAATATCTGGAAGTAACTTCCTATAGGAAGCGTTGATAGGTCAGGCATTGTACCTGTACCGCTAATTGATCCTTGACAAGCCATATCCCTAAGGAACAAATACTGCTTTGCGGCTTGTCCACTGGCAGCAAGTTCAATGGCAATGCCCCATGTCAAAGCATTTGTTGAAGCATTTTTAGCAGTAATAGTTACTATTGCAGGAACGCCGTTGTTATCACTTACTACTATTGCCCAATCTCCTACCAGCATTGCAGCATTTGTAGTAGGAAGGTCTGCCTGTATTGCATACAGCCCTTGATAGTTGCCATTTTTCTTAATGGCATCTATCTGGTTCTGCAAATGCCTATCAGCATCTGTTCGCAGAGTTGTCTCGGATTGTTCAGCAGTAGTGGCTCGTTGTATTTCAGCAGCAAGCCCGTTTGTCAGTGTGGTATCTATACCCGTTGACCTGGCAATTTCATCTGCTAAGTCGGATGCTATTTGCTGCTCTTCTTGTTTGGCTCTAGTCTCTTCTGATTCGATATCATTAGCAAGTTGCTGTTCAGCACCCTGTGCCCGAGTAATCTCATTTTGCAGGTTTTGCTGAGTCTGAAGCATATCTGTCTGACGAGCATACTCACTTAGAGTATGTCCACTATCAACAACGTTTCCTACGGTATTGAATATGGGAAGGTTTCCTGTAACAGCAGTAGGAACCTTATCCATTTTACCGGTAGTATCATCATTGAGAGTAAAGTCATAATTCCATACAGGAGGCGGACCGAGTGAAGTCAACACATAGCGTGTAACTGAACCGGAATGAGTTTCATCCGCACGCACCGTAATAAAGTCATTCGGACTGGCGCTTGAAGGCAAGGTGAAACTTGAAATAGCAGCATAGGTATCAACAGCACCTAAGTACCTACCTAATGACTGCATACCGTTAATCAATGCTAAAAGGATATTATCCTCTTGCTCTCTTGTCTGTGCCTCGTTTGACAAATTGGTATTGGTGATATTCAAGTCAGTCTGATTGGCTTTACCGTTCCAGTTTGTCCTATCAACCTGAGAAACGTGCGGGGTATTGTTACCCTGTCCTACATCCGAGGTATGGGTAAGAATAAGGCTTGCAGCATTATTCCATGCAGTGCGCTCTGTTGCAGTGATATGGCGCACGCTATCCTGAATATGCTGTGCCAGGCTGGATATTACGGCGTTCCAGGCAGTGCGCTCTGCCGCAGAAACGTGCGGCATAGTATTATCAACATCAAGAATATGGGCATTGTATCCTGTAGTGGTATTATTCCATATTACCCGTTCGTTGCCCTGAAGGTGAGGAATAGTATCAGCAATATGATTGTTGATAGCATCCTCAAGATCCTTAATGGTAGGAACTGCTTGTACTTGAACGCCAATTAGCGTCTGTGCAATGTTACTCAGGTAATTTACATCGCCATAAGTACGCACAAAGTTAACTACTCGTTTACCAGAAGTTGCTCCAGGTATAATAGTACCATTTAAGTCAGCAAGAACGATGTATACGTCAACAGGTCCGTTGTTATACGGCCATTCTTGCCACGTTACTGCGGGAGAGGTAGGGTCTTCGGAGAAATGAATTGAACCTTCCCTTGTTCCAGCAAGAGTAAATGCAATTCCCGCTTTGTCAGAAGGCCTGGTAATTGAGCCAGATTGACCAGCAAGGAATCGAATATTCTGCTGACCAAGCACTGCTGACTGCATTATCTGTTCAAGAGGAGACCACGGATAGTTTGAGGCTAATCCAAGGTTTATATCTCCTGTATCCGGATCAATACTGCAACCTTCTACAGTAATCCGAACACCGAGCGGATCACCAGCAAGACCGGTTCCTGAGAGTGTATTGTCATGTTCGACAGCATCCATCTTGACTACTATCAAACCTTCAATTACTGCCGTTTGTGCAGTTTCGTCAACGCTTACTACAAAGGCCAACCGGTTATCCTTATAAACCAGGTTACCGGCATTGAGGATTGTAGTGGGAGCAGTAGTTGACAAGTCACTAAGGTCAATAGTGGCTTGGTAGCCTACCTCCGGCATATCAACAGAACCACTGTATTCCCATACTGCTTCATCTGCTTGAGCAACAGCAATGCGATTGTACCTTGTGTGTGCCGGATTAGGAGTACCATCGGGCAGTTCGGCAGGCGTAGTACTATCAATGCTGGTAATGAGCAGCTCATTTGTAGCAGTTTCAAGTTCTACACTGATAACTACCCACGGCCAGCCCGGATTGAATATGTCCTGGTCAATCTTACGATCAACCTCTTCCGCATCTACGAGAGTGATATAATCACTATTCTCACGGTCATAGAATTGAATTCTAGCCTTCGCCATTGTTTACTCCTTATGAAACCCTGATAATAAAGTTATCAGCAATCGGAAGATTGAAGTTAGTATCCGTTTCTCCGTAGTTTCCGCCAATCACGTTGTAAAGAGCCGGATATAAGTTCTTCGTTAAGGGCTGAGGTGTTAACTGACCAGTAATGGGGTCAGGAATACCACAACGCATGAAGTTAGGAGGAATAAAGCTTGCCTTATTAGGCCAACCTATCATACCGCCTACAGGTATCATTGCCCACGCATTATTAGCACCATGAGTATTATCAGCCCACAATTTCCACTGGAACACACCTGACTCTATAGTGAACACTCCGCCACTATCTATAGGGCCACTTGCAACTTGCGTATAGAAGCAAGAAAAGTCCGCACTCTGACCAAGAGAGTCAATTAAGTACACTCTCTGGCCAGGATAGTATGTAGTATTCGGTTGCCATTGATTTATGGAGTTAGTATTGCCTGTATCATTCATCTTGGTAAGATTTTTTTGAGCAATGTGATCAGCAAAATCGTGCGGTCCGAAAACTGCAAGAGTTTTATTCACAAGGTAAATACCGCGAAGATCATAAAAGTTACCGTCACCCGGCCATGTCTGATGATAGTCAGAATATACGTAGGTGCCAGCAATCAATGTAACCTGCACATTCATAGGGACATAACTACATTGTGTTTTTTGCCATATAAGTTCTGCAAGATTTTCACGCACGTATATACCCTCAATACCATCTTGTATCATGTGAGCCATATCACCGAGCTGCCAGGCAGAGCCATCCGGTCTATAATCACTGGTGGGAATGTTTGGTTTCCACACATTGAAGACCTTCAGCACATTGTCAAGTGTGCCTTCACCTACAAGAGTCTGATCATGTGAAACAGATGATAAACCTGCTCCTGCACCGGATATATTGAACCATGCTTCAATATATCGTGAACCTATAGGCAAAGGTCCGGGAGGATTATCATAGGTAGGATCGTGAATAGGGTTACCGTTACTATCCACTAACTGCTTTGTCCATACAAATAGCTCGTGTGTATCATCACAGAGATACTGTATACCAAGCAGTTTTCTTACCTGTCCGATGTTAGCCTTCGGACCGTGCGGAAACGTGTATACTCCAAAGTTATGGCTTGCTGCAGTCAATACTTGCAACGGTTTCTCGGTGATAGGATCCGGCATCTTTCACTCCTTATAAGTGTATATAGATTCTAAGTGTTCCACTTACGCCTCTGGTAATGTTCAGGAACGTTACTTCAACGTAGTTATCAGTATACTCAGCAACTGGCCTACCAGCACCATCTCTATATGCAATACGTATTGAGGCACTAAGGTTCGGTGTTTGTCCTAAGCCTGTCGGACACAGCACTTGAATATCAACAGTATTCATCAATGACGGACTATGCACATTCCAGTCATACTGTATAATATCATCGCATCCAGGTTGAGGGCCTATCAAGTCAACATTTATCGTTGCATTAGGTTGATTACCCATGCGATATGTCCAGCCATTCGGCACAGTTTCCCTCATGTTCTGAAGGCTTGATACCTGAATCGAAGTTGCAGGAGCCGCAGGATTCCAGTTAGGAGGCATAGTACCATTGAACACATACACAGTGATAGTAGTGGAAACTGTCTCAAGCTCATTCTTGAGATTAAGCACCCACTTACCAACTCCAAAACTTGCATAATCCGTATCAAGAGTAACTGTAACGTGCTCGTTGTTTGCTCCAGATAAGGTAACAAGAAAGGCTTCCGTGTTTCCGTCATTATGATCAGGAAAAGAATCGTTTGCAGGTCCGCCAGGTCCACCGACCCTATCGAAATTCCATACAGGAGGAGTAGAAGGCGGGGCTGCTAGGTTATAATAATACTCGTATGCCTGACCGCTAGTATTAACAAACTGAGTAGTTAGCTGAACAATTTCAATATTACAGGTTTTTGTTAGGGTAGCCGCACCTCCAGCAAGAGGATTAGCAGCAATAGTAACCGCATAGTTACCAGCAGGGGTAGTACTCGGAATTACAATAGTTCCGTGGTCTTTATCAGTAACAGGATTGTTCAGACTAAACCAACCTGTAGTAGTCAATTCAACCATCTGATCCGAGTTTATTATCGGAAGAAGATTTACGGCTATATTCTCGTACTGATCTCCGACATAAAGACGTACTTGGTCTCGAGGATCAGTAGTACCAGGTTTGAGAAATGCTATATTAGTAGATGGCACTGGAGTGATAGTTACAGGTATTTCAACCTGTGCAAACCCGCCTGTTGCAGGACTAGGAGCATCTGCAGTAAACCTAACATTATAGGTTCCCGGTATAAGGTTAGGCCAAGCCAAAGGATCACGGAACTCAACACTAAAGGTGCCAGTTGCACGGTCATAAGAAGCTCGAATTTGAGGGTTAGGTGAACTTGAGGTACCCGGACTGCCGTTTGAGCCAAGCCATACAGTTGAGTTAGGATTCGGATCAAATGAAATATCCGCACTAACGTCAACTACTTGTGTGTTAGACCCATAAGGCTTACTAAGAGTAGATCCACTATAGGATATTGATGCTGCAGGTAATAGCTTTCTTATCCAGCGCATAGTACAGTTATTTGCGGCATCTGTAAAGATTTGCAACTGATACTCAGAATCAGCTATAGTAGCACCAAAAATATCTGAAGGGCTATATGTACCTCCGCCATCAACAAATGCAGGTAACTGTCCGTATACTTTCAATGAAGGACGCACATTAGGACCAAACTCTCCAGTCATTGGATTATAGCCTGCACCGCTTTTTGCAGTCATGCGGATTGATTTATCGCCAGGAGTTATATCCATCAGCTGATCACCAGTTGCTGAAACAAATCTAGGAGTAAGCTTCTCGATATTCTGTACCCGCGGACTTGACAGGCTTAAGGTTCTATCAAGAGGATTAGAACCAGTAGTAAGTAAGGCTTGCAATATGCGATCTGCGCTCTCAATCGTAACTGTCTCTTCCATGTGGTAAGAGTCAGGATTTGATACATCAACATACGGGTCAGCAAGATTAGCAGATCGTGCATCTACTTTAAGTAATTGCTGAGGTTGTGTAACATCTGGCTGCTGAGTAAGAGTAGTATCAAGACCGTTCATTACATAAGTATCGCGGGCATCGGAGCCTGTGGGGCGTGGATTGCTAAAGAATCTATGAGGTAACTTATCCTCAACGTGCACTTCAACCTGCACGTGAGTTTCGTCATTCACACGAGTTATCTGACCAAACGTAATACGCCGATTATCAACTACAAACTGCGTGTTACCGCCTGCAACCTCTTTGGTATTGCTCAGGTCAATCAGTTTAAGCAATATATGCTTAATGTCTATCTCGTAATTGCCATCGGGGTCAGATCCTGATTGTCCATCTATTGCTTCATGATAGGTCTGCATATCCAAAGTAAGTGTATGTGACCTAGAAGTATCTGTACTTACAGGATCATTACTATCAAGCTGAGCAAATACTTGCTCAATGTGATACTCATGCGGGTCATTTATACGCTTCCAAGTAGTACCATTACTAATGAATAGCTCTTCAGTATCCATGCAGTAGTACAGCATATAATTGATGTTTCCTGCTTTAGCACCAATGTAAGGAGGAGGTAAGGCAGCAGCTGCTGAAGGAAGAGTTGCTTTATCGCCACGAGCAACTTTAACGCACACATTTGCATATTCATCAACAGTAGGACTGTTGGTAAGGGTTGCTGCTATATTACTATCAAGTGTAGTATAATCACCGCCCTCAACAATGTAGTCCCATATAAAGTTTGCTCCAGCCTTAAACTCGCCACCATCAAGAACGGACATTCCAGTTACAGGCTTGTTGTTTATCCATTTAGGATTAGGAGTAGTAGTTCCGTTAAGAGGATTAGTCGCATACGCATCAGCTATCGGAGTAAGCCAGTCAGGCCATCCGAATAAACCTTTTGTCGGGTCATTTGCTATATCCGGGAACAACGAGTTAATCTGATCCATGTCGTAGTAATTCTCCAAAGGAAGATTTACTATAAACACCTTTTGACCAGTATAGTAAGTGGAAGTTGGGTTCCAAAGTATACGAGCATTATGCCAATATACATCGGTGCCAGTCATCACATATTCAGCATCCCATTCCCAGATTTGCTGGTTTACAGGATTACCTACTGAGCTGTTAAGTGCCCAAGAAGTACCGCCCCAAACATAGTAACCGCCACCTGTATCATTAGTTGCGTTTGCAGGAAGTATAAGTGCTTCATCTCCACTATTAAGTTCACCTGTCCAAGTGCTAGGATCTTGCTGTGCCTGATTTGCAGTTACAGGAAACTTGCCTGTAGGAAGATGCGCAACATCCGTATCGTAAAACTTAACTGAAGCCTGATATACTATACTTGACGCAAAATCCTTAAGATATGCAATCTGTTCTGTAGAGCCATTATCAAGCACGGTTGGTCTATCCTGAGAAGCAATCTCAGTATGATGATTACCGGAACCAAGAGTTACCTTATCGCCAGTTTCATCAACCTGTACTATTGCATGACCAGCACTATCCTTGATAAGATTAGTGTTTACTTCAACAACAGTTACTGCTCCTTTAATAGTAGTATCGCCATTCAAGGTTGTCGGACCGTTAACTACCAATGGAGTATTTTTCGACTTTGGATCTCCGATAGTAGTTGCACCGTTTAGTGTAGTGGCCTTATCTACTATGAGGGCGCCTGTAAGGTGCAAGTCATCAGCATCAATATCGCCGGTTACAGCAAGATTTCCGCCAATCTTTGCATTGTTATTTACAGTAAGGTCTCCGATAGTTGCCTGTCCAATGCTGGCATTTGCTATATCAAGGAAGGTAAAAGCAATACCACTAAGATTAGTACAATGTACTTCGTTTACTAAATCGGAAGGTGATATGGCAACTGCTGAAGTTACTTCTTCACAGTTAATGTATGACGCATACAGGTCAACACCGGACATATATGCAGTACCATAAGGCTGCCACGCAATGCTTTTATCTGAGTTGATAGCATTGACAACATAAATGTCATGGCTAGGAAGTAACTGTACCCAATCTCCGACTACAAAAGTGTTCAACGGTGTGTTACTAGTAGGTAATGAATTTACTTGTCCTTTATACAATCCGTTCGGTGTCTGCTGAGGATTACCGCCTACGCCGTTTGTCCTGGCATAGCAGTACAAATAAGCACCGCTAGGAAAGTTTGCTACACCGAAAGCAAGATCAACAATTTCTTTATCTTTGTCATAAAGAACAAAAACATCTTTTGCCGTCCACATTACAAGGGCACTAATTTGACGAGTACCCTTGCTATGAAGGAATACAATACCAGGTCTATAGTAACCAGTAGTTCCTGTTACAGCCGGTTTTTGGAGCTGCGCCAGCACGTAATAATGATTACACGTAATACTGCAAACGCGAGGAGTATCAAACTCAAGTCTAGCGCTTGCAAATATATTGTTGACATTCAGGTCTCCGTTTATAGTAACATCATCTTTGAGGGTTGACTTGCCGTTAACTAACAATGTAGTACCAACTGAAAGCTGACCCTTATCAGCTAAGGCTGAAACTGTGGTATCTGCAAGAACAGTACTACCCGTGCCAGTAATTTCCTTGAGAGTGGTTTTCAGATTGGAAATCAGTTCCTGTGTTGCAATTACTTTCTGTGCTTCAAGGCGATAAACGGAAGAGCTGGAAGGGTCAACTGTTTGTGCTTTGCTACTATCTGTAAGAATAGCTTCAAGCTTTTTGATACGATCCTCGTAGTCATTAAGCTTATTGAATATAGGAAGCCAGCTGCCGCCATCGCCGCAATCAGGTCCGTTGGTATGGCTAAATGTACTCATTTATTCTCCCCTTCCCGCCTTGACTTATTAAAGTAGGCATATTCTTTACTCCAATACTCAAGCCGAGTTTGAAGCAGATTTGCAATTCCAATCTTGAGAGGGCACTTTTCCGATTTGTTTAAGGCCGCCCAAACAGTGGTCATCTGTTCAAGATATGTCTGTAATACCAGGTCAGTCCTATCAATGGCTTCTGCACGCTTGATAGGCTTGCTTCCAAGTGATTTGAAAGCAATTCGTTTGGCACTTTCATTTGTACTAGGAATGAAGTTGCCAAACATACGAGTAGACTCCGCAAACGAATCGTAATCATCAGCAGCCTCTTCATAGTACTTCTTGAGAGTCTTTTTGTGCATTGTATCGAAATCTTCGCCAACGAAGTTGAGGTGCATAGTATGAAACTCGCCACTCACGCAGTTGGCTAAATCGCTCAATGCTTCAAGTGCTGAAGCAACGACCTTGTCTACTTCCATTATTCTTCCTCATTAGGAACCGAATCATCGGGATACTTCAGTTTGAACCCGATGTACTCCTCAAGTGCTTCTTGAGGTATCTTGCATACTTTAATCAAATCGTGCATCACGGTCTGATAAAGTTCGGTTTGCCGATTGGCTTTAAGCTTATGCCTGTTCATTGAAAGTGCCATTATTGTCCTCCTAGACCTTTAATCAAATTCTTATATTGTGCCACTGTCATTTTTACGTGCTCTTCAGGTTTATTTGAAGGAGCAGGAGTTGAAGGTAACTTTGAAGTATCTATACCAAAGTTTTTTGCAGCTTCCATTAAGTCAAGCTTAGGTGCTCTACCTTCATGCTGCTTATCATTCTTACCAGTCATACGAAGTAAACCTGACTGAAAGGCTTCATCTTGTACGCGCTTTGTCTTCTTCATCAATGAAGAAGGCTTACCTTTGACATACTTACCTTCAAATGGGTCAAAGTATTCTTTGGTATATTCACTAGAGCGCTGTCCTTGTGAAGGACCTTTTTTGACATAAATATAGTTATATTTCGAACCGTAACGAACAAAGTAGTTACGATAATGTATACGAATTAAATCCCAAAACGTAGCACCTACGTGTCCCGGAGGAGCTCGCCCATCTCCGTTATAGTTCGCATGCTTTAATTGTGCATATATACTAGGAGGAACGTTTGGATATACTACAATACTACCATCGCTAATGAATGATACTCGCATTGCTTGTTTTTCATTATTATATTCTATTTGGCTAATCATCTTTGCATTATCAGCACATGAGAATGACTCTTCGTATTCAATATCGCCAAGTGTTTTATCGAACGCAGCATCCCGCGCTCTAGGATCTTCGAATTCAAGATTAAAAGTACGAAAGGGTTGTTTCTTTGTAGGGTTCTCTCTTCCTACCCAGCCCATTCCGTTGATATGAGTAATATCTTCAAAAGTTTTACCTCCGCCACTTTTCATTAGCGGAGTTGGCTCGAGATGCTTATTGAAATACTTACGCAGTGTCGTTTGTCTTGTCTGCGGCAATCTCGGCCTCCTTTTTCAATCGCATGGCATCTTGTGCCTTTTTAACTCCTGCAAGCATCTCAGGTGAAGTAAGCGCCTGATACTGCTTCTCGTATGCCTGCCCAGCCTGTAAAAAGTTCTGGATTGTAGTCATAATAAACTGCACGATAACCGGTTCGAATGACTTCGTAAGGTTATCGTGCTGTTCCTGTCTGCGGCTTTCCTCAACGGTCGCGTCAATCATATCATGTGTTGCTTGTAAGGTATCCTCAAAGGTATGAAAGCCACAAGCCTTCAGACACTTATTGTATCCTTCCATCAGCAAATCAGAATTGATAACGCGCCCGTCAGGTAAAACCGTGTTCTGCATGATTACACCTTGCTCGGGTCAAGAATGGGCTTCTGCAGCTTGACAATGGTGTAAGTGTACGGATATTCCGTAAACAGAGCGCCCATCTCGTGCACTGCAATCGGCAAGTAGTTGCCCGGGTGAACAAACGGCTGTGCCTGAATCGCCTGACTTCCCGGCCACCCAGCGCCATCCGTAAGATACGGAGCACCGTAGGTGATGCGAGAACCGATATCCAGCTTAGAGCTGAACTCCTCAGGCACGGAAAGCTCTTCAATCTTGGGCTCTTTTTCCTTGCCAAAGGTCTCGTGTATGAACTCGTCAATCTTCATGAGAGTGTTGCCCCACGAATTGTACGAAATGTCGTTCTTCGGTCCGATGACAATAACATCCGTAGGAATGTTATAGTCACTGATGACATCAGGTATCACTTTGGAAGACACCGCATACGATGTCTGCGTGATACCGCGCTGCCACACAATAGGACCGGAACTTACCAGCTCCCTGACCGTCCTAAGACCGTCAGTGCCGGGGGCTTGATAGCCGATGGCTTGTCTAGTATCCGGGTTCATCCAAACACCGATCTCAGCCGTAGGAACAGTTGCAGTGGTCAAGGCAACACCGCGCATAATTGCGTCAATGATGTCTTCACCGGCTTCCTGTGAAACAAACCCACCAGCCTGTTCCGTACTATAGGCCAACCTATTAGGCTGATCACGGAAAGGCATATCCAGGCCCAGACGAGTTGCCGGGGCAGTGGGGTCAGTGTACCACGGGAACAGGTCAGCAAGACCTTCCATAGCACCAGTACCTGCGGCGGCGCCACTGGTATAAACACCAGTTGCCGTGGCAATCTGCCCGCAGCGCACTTGCTGTCCAGCATAGGTAATAGTAGTTGGCGAACCCCAGGTCAATGACCCACCGGCCGCAAACGTCCTGTTACCGTAGGTTTCCAGGTACTGACCAGCAGCCCAGGCGGTAGGAATACTACCAGGAATGGCAACGAGGGTCAGTTTCTTTGGCTGATTGTCTATCACCATGTACACTTCGTTGATGTTCGCAGCATCCCACGGTGAGTAAGGCGCAGCGGCGCCTGCGGTTTTGATGAGATAACGACCACGCTTGAAACCGGAAACGAACACGTTGATAGGTACGTTGAGGGTGAAAGGAGTGCCAGCTATCGGGCCACTAGTTCCGCCAGATTCAGCAACGTTATCCATACCCTGCGTTGCGTCAACTGCGATTTGATGTACTACACCAAACCTGCCGTGGATTGCAAAGTTCTTGAAGAGCGATGCAACGTTTACCCTCATTGAGTGCAAACGAGTGGCATAATCAGTTACGAACGCTGCCTTTGAGTTCTTGGTCTCCAAGTTGACAGCCATGTCAACATTGAAACCATCCGATATTGTACCGTACGAAGCCTTGAAGATGCCATAGTCCAGTTCCCCGGGCTGAAGCAATCCCACATTCTCTTTGAAGATCTGTGAGTTCAAGGTACCGCCAGTGTTGGTGGTTGACAGCAACATACGATACTCAAACTTGTCATTGTAGTTCCACTCTTTCTTCTGATGTCGAATAGAGCGGACTACATCCGACTGACACGGAAACAGTCCGTTCAGTATATAGTCCCGGATAAAGACCTGCCGGGTCAGGCCGTCAATGTAAGACTGCGAAATAGGCATATCTTAACTCCTTATCGCCTGCCTGAAAGCAGGGCTTTTGTTATTATATCACCCTCATCGACACTGTCGTCAGAGTGACCTTCACTAGGTTCAGGGTCTCCTTCCTTTTCCATGTTGTCATAGAGACCGTACAAGTTCTCGCCAGCATCAGAATCCTTCTCGCTAGAGCCTGATATCATTGCTTCAACTTCTTCTTTCATATCATCAGGAACAACTCCTGCTTCAAGAAGAGCCTTCAGCACCCTTTCAGGACTTTCGAACTTGCCATGAGACTTAAGAAATTCAGAATCCTTATCTACAGGAGATTTGTTTTCTTTTTCATCTTCATCGCTCATGGTGGCGGGACCGGGCACTGATGCGTGCGCAGTAGATTGCTTATTTTCTTTTTCATCTTCATCCGAAAGAACTCCGGAGGCAGTGAGAAGGTCATCATCGCTGAAGTCCTTAAACGCCTCATCACTAAGAACCCGAAGGTTCTCAATGTGTTCATCGGAAAGTTTCCGAGTCTTCAAACGGGCATCACTAAGAATGGTAGGTCGAATGTTCTTAAGACGCTCATCCGAAACCATACCACCCTCAGAAGGAGGTGCCGGAGGAGCACCAGCATCCGGAGGCATATCACCGGCTGGAGGTGGCGGCGGTTCACCGGCTCCTGCGTCCGGAGGTGGAGCCCCTTCGGCACCTCCCATATCGGGCGGCGGAGGCCCACCGGCTGCGTCAGGCCCGGGTTCCATTCCAGCATCTGCCACTTCCGGTGTTTCAGGCATCTTGCCCTGTCCAGCAAGAGCTTCGTCAACTGCTTCTTGTGTTTTACCGATTTTTTCAAGTAAAGCACCCAGTTGAGCTTGCGCAGCCTGAGCCTCGGCCATAACTTCTTGCAAGTACTGATTAAGGACATCTTCGATTATGTTATCGAGGTCTGCTCCTTTACTCTGTAACCCTGCAAGAATCTGAAGGCCTATAGACTCATCATTGCCAAACTTTTCGCCGTAGTTTGACATAAGCTTGTCGAGCCGGCCTCGTTGCTGCATCGCAGCTAACTGTTCCTTTATCCCTGCTAATTCGTCCATAGGTTCTTCCTTACCCTCCATTATATATTATATACAATACACAATCAAGTGCCATTTTATAAAAAGTCTGAGGCTGTAGGCCCTGTAACATTGTTTATTCTATAAAATGCACTCTGGTTCTTGCGTAAATGCTGTGCAATTTCCGACTTGGCGGCAACCAGTGCACTCTCTACAGCCACCGGTACGCCGCCATTTATTTCAGCAAGTCGCTTTGCCAAGCTAGCAACAAGATAGTTGTACATAACCCTAGTAGGGTAAGTAAGCAAAGTATCAGGTGTCCATCCCAGCTCTTTGTACTGCTCTTGCTCAGGTGCGAAATGGTCGCATACAACGACCCCCATCCCAGTATAATCATTATAACGAGCACGGATAATCTCAATGCTTTGTTGCCTCCCTGTGAAGTCATATGGATTATACTTAAATCGAGTCATCTTACCCATAACATCCTTGAATATCCACGATTCATAGTCATCTGTAGCATCCTGCTGATATACCATGAATACATAGGGAAAGTCAAGTATATAGCGAATTATAGTATATCCTTCCCTTTCAAACAAAGGTGTAATGTCTACCTTAACTGTACTGTCCATTTTGTGTGTGGCAGTAAACGGTGGAGCATACGGAGTAGACTCAGCTGCACCTGTTATATCATACATTCCATATCTTGTCTTATGCTCTTCTGGCTCTGGAGCAGTAGTAAATAACTTCGGGTCTCTGTTGTTTTTAGTAAAGGTTACAAACGGAGGCTCTGGAACATACTCACACCATATAATACGGCGTTCCGCGTCTGGACAGTATAAGTCATTTCCGCTTATATGAAAGGTTCCACTTGAGTTAATATCATTATTACCTGACTGCTTGAATATAACACGATTAAAGCCAACTATCTCCTGTGCATGATACACGTTGATAACTGACCGCAAGAATGGCGGCAACCTTGTAATGCGCTCTGTCAACTGAATTGTTTTACTGTAGAAGCCCGAATCAATCTGTGCAATCAGTTCGTAACACTGACCCCACAGCTCAGTGAGTGTATTTATGCAGTCTCTGAATGAGAACGAGTTAAGTGCTTTGGTTTGAGCAAGCTGCATTGCATCTTCAAGTACATCTGAAGCATAACTAGTTAATCTCATGCTCCACCACCTTCAGCTGGAGGTGCTCCACCCCCGCCACCTGCTTCTCCGCCACCACCCTGTTCTTCCTTTGGAGCAATAGATGACTTGGTAACGGCTGAGTTTATCTCCTGACCCTTTGAAACAAGTTCAATAAACCACTTATTGAATACCTGCGTAATGTCATCAGTTATTCGCGTAGTTTCCATTACTTGTTTGGTCATTGAGTCTTTTACTAACTGCTGTATCTTTACTTTATCAAACATTGTTACCTCGAATACTGATTACCAAAGAACTCAGCCATGATATTACCAAGCCAAGCACTACCAGGACTATCCAGCACAGCACCAACTACTCGCGACATCATTATACGCTTTTGCTGCTCATCTATAGGCAAACCAAGAATATAATCAACCTGAGAAATCATTTGACTAAATCTTGCCTGTAGCGGCTGTAGCTCCTCCATAAAAGGAAGGCGCTCTGCAAGTATACGAATTCGCTGACTTAATGCTTCACGATTATTGCGCAGTAAGTTAAAAAAGTTTATGTCTCCGGTTTTTGCAAGTTGAATAAGTGAATTCTTTATTCGCTCAACCTCTCTAGGTTGATTTAATGTGCGTTCAACGATTCTATCATTTTCTCGTTGTCTTGCAAGTGACTGCTCGCGCATATCTTCTGTTTCAATTTTTGGCATTTGATAGATTTCAGCTAATCTTCCTCCGAAAGCACCAGCAGTACCGCCTGTTAAAGCATCTCCAAGTTGCCAGCTAGCCTTACCAGGTCGAAAGTAAACCTGATTATTCAATCTATCCGCAAGCCGCTGATACTTATTTGCACTACGCTCTCGCTGCGAAAGGTTCATCGAAATGCGCCCTTCGCCGTTAATACCAGTATGATAAGGGCCTTGGTCAAGTATAGGAGTCTCATCGACCATATGCTCAGTACTAGGAGTACTACCTCCGCCACCGGTTCCATTTCCGCCTGGTGTAACTTGTGATGGCGGATTAGTAACCTGTACTCCGTAGCCATCAAACTGCTGTTTATAACCTTCATTAAATTCTTTTGCAATCTGTGCAGCCTGTTGTGCAGTAAGTCCTAGCTCTTTAGCCAGCTTTGCTTCGTTAAGTGTACCATCTCCGTTATAGTATGCACCAAGATTATTACCGCGACCTCCAACAAACAACTCAAGAAGCCTTTTACCAACAGTAGGATTGATTTCCTTTTCGTGAGCCTTCATTATTTGCGAAAAAAGTTGATCTCGCGCATTACGATTACCTTCAGAGTTACCTTCTTTAAGTACTGCCTCGCGTATAAACTGCTGTGCTTCAACAAACGGCTTATTCGGATCTCCGTAAAAGCCGGGATTGAGCCTTGCTTTTTCATAGCGATCAATTATGGCGTCAAGCTTTTTCCAGTCATCTTGTGAAATGCGCCCTTCTTTAATCATCGCATCTTTATCAAGTCCGGCCATCTCGTAGAATGAGAACCACTTACGCTCATCAGCCTTTCGCTGTTGTGCATTCTGTACTTCTTGCTGCGGAGTTCGCGCAGATCTCTCTTGCGTGCCCTCTTTACCCTTACTCTCTTCGACCAACTTCTCATACTTTTTAATATTTTCTTTTACTAGTTCAAGCTGCTCTTTCCAGTAAGCTTTCTGCTTATTTGAAGTAGTATCGCTGTTGAGATAGCCAGTTATTCGCTCAAGTTCGCCCTTTAGTTCTTCAAGGTGTTCTGCATTACCATAAGCCATTATATTGCCTCTTTTAAGGATGCCATCTCGCGAGCGAGTTCCGCAATAGCACCTGCGTTCATCAATGCAAGTCGCCCGATATCAACCGTTTTTACTCCGCCTGTAGTTTCCTTAATTGCCGCAGGATTGACCTTTTCTATATCCTGTGCCATAGGTCCTATATGTTGCTCTTCCGGATCAATCGAAGGATCAATCTCTGTTGCTTCTGGTTTATAGGTATAGTAGTAGTTTTTTATATGTTCCGCATAGCCCTGCAAAATATCATCTGACCAAGCATCTGCGTAGTTTGTATCATACTTGTACTTATTATCTCCAAGCAAAGCATCAAGAAACTCAAGCTCATGAGGTTTATACGGCTCGCCAAGTTCAACAATTCCTTTAGCCACTTCTTTCGGATCTAATCCTTCAAGTTGCTTGTAATGCTCATCACTGAGTTCGCCATTTCTAAGTAAGTATGCAGCTGCAAGACCAGAAGGCTTATTAGCAAGAATTAAATCAATTACTTCTTTCATGCCCTGCCTCCACTCATAGAGGATACTGCAGCAAGCCTTGCGGGATCGCTTGAACCCATAATCTGCTGAAGCACCTGTCTTTCAATCTGATCAATCGTTGATTGCAGCTTGATATAAGCATTTGCTTTACCTTTATTATTATAAGACCGATACTCAGGACTATTAAGCAACTTCTTTGTCTCCTGTTCTCTATACTGCTCTAACTTGCCAAGTGTTTCTCTTGCTTTTGCTTCAGCCTGATTTTGCTCTAAACCTAAGCCAAGACTTTTTACTGTATTAACCATAGGTTGAGCAGCACTAGGAGCAGAATGATCAGAACCACCGGCCTTAAACATTGTATCTAAAGCACCTCCAGCTAAGCCAATTAACATATTTGGAAGCGCACTTGGCTTAGTTTCAGCAAGTAATTTACTAAGATGAATTGCTGGCATCTTTGATGCTTTTGGAGCCCTTCTAGGAGGCGTACTACCGCCACCTGTTGGAGGTACACTAGGAGGTGCGCCAAGTGGAGTTGGAGGTGTACTTGGAGATGTACTTGGAGATGTACTTGGAGGTGTACTTGGAGGTGTACTTGGAGGTGTACTTGGAGGTGTACTGCTACCCATAGTCTCTTCTGGAGTAGTACTAAGCTCTGCAGCAACCTCTTCAGGGTCAGCCTCCGGACCAAGCTTATCCCTTATTGCCTCAGCATTTTCAACTAAGTCATCTGTACTTACAGTACTAGGATCTTTAGGTCCGTTTGCTGAGGCTAATTCTTCAGGAGTCAATGCGGGCTCGGATTCTTTCTCGTTAATTATTGACTGATAGTCACGAAGCACTTCGCGAACCTGAGCTCTCCACTGTTTATTTTTACTTACTGTAGGTGCCCATTTAAGAAACGCATCAAAGCGCTGTGCTTGCGTAGGACCTATTCTATTACGAATCTTATCTGCATTTGCTGTAAGTATTTTAAGTTCTTTATCACTTATTTCCGATACTTCAGGAGCAAGATTTTGAGTAGTTATCTGATCAGTTAGACTTAAGGCTGGGTCAACTATATCTGTTGCGAGCTGACCAGCATCACCTATTGTATCCAGCATAGGATGCGGTTTAGATTGTGAGCCGCCTGCATCGGCACCTTTTTTCATAAAACCTGATAGAAGATTTACTGCTGTACCAATAGCGGCTATTGTAGTAGGTTCCATTAGTACTTCCTCCATGTCAAACCTGTAACAATACACTTCAAATCTTCATCACTTACTACAGGCTGTATCTTTCTTTTTATTCGCATATCGCTAGGTGTACCACCTAATGCCGCCTCAACCTGCTGCTTATTTTCTGGTATTCCGTAGCCCTTAGGAAAAGCTTGCGCAAAAGCATCACGAATCTGTTGCTTAGCAGCATCATCTAACTGTCCAGCAATCTGCTGTACAGATTTAATCAAAGGTCCTGCCTGCATACGCCAATAAGTAGCAGTATCCATTCCTTTAGCGTTCTGCTGTCCTGCTTCTATAATACCATCCGTGATGTTTTGTACTTGTGCTTGAACATTATTCGATGGAGGCTGTTCTTGCTGTGCAGGTTGCTGTTCTTGAGGAGCAGGAGTTTCTTGCTGTGCAGTAGTACCAGCATCCGGTTGTGCATTAACATCTCCCTGTCCCGGGGCAGTATCTTGTTCATTCTGCTGGGCTCCCTGATCCTGTATCTGATTTGCTTCTCTATTTCTTTGTAGATAATTATTGTATGCAGTGGACTCTGCATATCTATCCTGCTCAGTTCCTACGGCACCAAGGCGTGTCTGTGTGGCTGCTTGACCAGATCGCTTCTCTCTGTCGTGATACTCATCCTTTCGCTGCCTGGCATTGATTATATCTTGTGCAGCATTCTGTTGGCGGGCATCTTCTGCAGCCTTTGCTCCTTCTAAGGCTGCAGCACCGCCACCTGCAGCACCGCCTAACTGACTCTTTGCTATTGCTGCTGCACCTTCTGCTTTTCTTTCAGTATCTTCTGACCCTACAGCTCGTTCATCACGATTCTTGATACCTCTTTCCTGAGCTTCCCAGCCTTCCTGTTTATCAGCAAGACCTTCCTGTAAGGATCTTGTTTTTGCATAGGCAGCATCCTGCTTAGTTTGTGCCCGTGTATTAGTTCCTTGCTGAGTAGGATTAAGACTATACTTATCATTTTCCATCGGGCCTTCTCTATCTGGCAATCCAAGTTTAGCCCTTTCTGCTATAGTTCTACCTTGAGAGTCACGATATTCCTCAGGAGGTGCTATTGAATTAACCTTATCCTTAAAGGATTTTTGTGCCGAATCAAGCATTAGTAACTATGCCTCCCATTTAATGCGCCGTTGATATTCTTAATATCTTCATCGCTACCAGTATATAGCTTATTCACAAGCGAATTTCTACCAAAAAGATTCGCTATACCAGCACCAAGTATACCAGCATCATCCACTCTTACCCAGTTTCGATTGCTTGGTGCCTTTGGTTTTGGAGGAGTTGATGTACCTCCACCTGAAGAAGTGTCTGGACTTCCACCTGTAGGAGTTTCTATATCTCCATTTGCGTTTTTAATATCATCTGAAGCACCCTCGCCTTTAAGTCCTGGATAAAGCTCTTCTAAGTTTCTGATTTTCTTTTGTAGTGCAGCAACTTCTGCTTGCTCCTCAGGAGTCAAAGAATTTTTTCCATCGTATTTCTTAAGAGCATCCTTTGCATCGTTATACTCTCGAAAAGCATACTCAGGAGGCATCGGAGGAAGCTCTTCTCCGCCTTGAGGAGTTTCTTGTGAAGGTGGCTTCCAGTTAGGATCACCGCCCTTAGAATTATCACTATTTGAATAGTAGTACATTCCTGGCTTACCTGAAGGAGTAAATGATACAACTACTCCGTCATTACGCTTAATTTGAAACGGTCCTTTCGGATCTTCACGTGGAGCAGAATTAGGATTATTTGCTTTAATACTAGCAAAAGAAACAGGTCCTTGTTTCTGTACTGCTCCGCCACTAACTGCATCGCCGATAACCGGTGTCTTATGTGCATCTCTTGGATGCGGGGCGTTACCGGAAGTAGGAAATGAGCCCCGTGATGCGGGCTGAGCAGCCGGTGCTGTAGGAGGATTCTGATGACCGGGAGTAGTACCTGCCGGTCGAATATTCTGTTGACCTGAGCCCTGAGTAGGAGGATTACTTCCTTGCTGATATGCCGCAGAAATTTCCTCTTGATTTTGAGCAGCACGCCCGCCTTCTATACGCCACTTTCCATCTCTATAAGTATACTTTATGCCCTTTCCGTTAATTTGAAATACAGTTCCTTTTTTAATTGCATTAGGGTTCTGGTGCTGTCCCATAGACATAGCATCAATTTTAGCCTGATCTACAGAAGGAAGTGAGGAGTTGGCTGATGTTATAGGTTGCGCTGGAATTTGGTGCTGTCCCATAGACATAGCATCAATTTTAGCCTGATCTACAGAAGGAAGTGAGGAGTTGGCTGATGTTATAGGAGGATTATCCCTTGGATGCGGATCCTTACCGGAAGTAGGAAATGAGCCACGTGATGCTGGAGGTACTACATTAGCAGGAGGAGCCTGTGTAATCTGAGCAAGTAGCGCGGCTTCATCGTTTTCTGGATTAGCATTTGCAATAGTTCTCTGTTGACCACGAAACAGAATCATCTGTGCAAGTCGCGGATCAGTAAAATCCTCAGGGCTAAGAGCTTGAGCATTATAGTTAGCTCTGCCAATCTGGATCATTGCAGGTCGCTGATTTGGCGGCACATCTTTCAATGCAAATAAGGCTAGTAGTTGATCGTAGCTTGCCTCATTAAGATCCGCTTGTCTTATCATAAGAATACTCCTACTCTCTTTACATTATAACAAATAAATAATTATTTGTCAAATACCAAGTTTTAGAACTCCTCAAGTCCGCTAATATCCACACGGGTTACTAATGGGCTTGTTCTACCGGCTGTTATTGGTAGTGCAAGCATTCGTAATGAGCGAAGACCTACAAGACCATCTGACCAGATATAAAGCTTCTCACCTGTTCCAGCACCGTTTAATGACTGGAACCTACAGCTATAAAAGCCAAGATATGGGCTTCGTGTAAACATATCATTTTTCAAATAGATATGCGTAACAGGAGATTTCTTTACACCGCCAAGACCTATTGTTTCAGCAGCAAGATTTACTTTAACTACTTTATCTCCCATCAACTCACGAAGCAAGTCATTCACACCAAACTGAAGCTCCCACTCAAACTGACAGTCAGTATTATCATCTATACCAAGGAATGATGTAGCAAGTTTGAAGGGTTCGTGATAATATCCCCGTACAGCAGTAGTAAGGGGTATCTTATCATACTCCCAGCCGTAGTCTCTTTCCTGCCAGAATTCTTCAATGTTATCACCGGGAATAGGTGTCCAGTGCTTTCTATTTGCGTCAAGGTCATCCTTCATAAGGTCTGTAAGAAGAAACCTATTTACTTGAAAGCGCTTACGCCCAGCAATCACCAAGCCACCGGCTGTTGAGTACTGGTACTGTTGATTATTCTCAAGTGCAATAGTTTTATTCCACTTATAAATCATTCCAAGAAACTGTTCTGAGCAACGAATGATACTTATTCTTTCTTCAAAGTCAGTAAGTATCAAGGACTCCTGTGAAATAAAGTCATAGGTTGATTCGTAAGCATCTCGCACCCTTGCAGCAAGACCGTGATCCTGTAATTCAACTGCAACATCGGCTGCCTGAGTACTATTTGTACCAGTAAATACAAAGAAATGTCGAATAACTGGATTAAAGAACCATGCAGTCTTGGTAGTACTACCTACATATTTTAATCCTAACTTTGGAGCAATTTGAGCAAAGTATACTATACCTCGTTCGGTAACAATCCTACTAATGTATTCCTTGTTTGCTCTGAAGGCTTTTCCATAAATGACAAAGTCTTTATATGTGGGTGTAACCTGTGCTAATAACGGAGAATTAGTTCTGTTTTCCGTTGTCAATGATGTAACACCATCAATAACGTGTGAAGCATATACACTATATAACTTACTTGCATGAGGCATATAAGTTACAGTCTTATTCACTATAGGAAGCGAGTATCTATATCCTTGAAGATTGACAGGTGCTTCATGTATGTTTTCAAATGTCTTGGCATATATGCGCTCACTAGATTTATACAAATCTGATAGTGAAGGATACCTTAATCCGAAGCCAAAAAACGAGGTAGGAGGAGCCATGTTGCCTACCTTAAAGTCACTTGCGTAGTCATGTACTGCATATAACGAATGCTGTACTTCAGAATCCGCAGTAACATCAGAACCAATCATTGCTCGCATTCTAAAGAATACGCCATCAAAGCCATGATACAGCCTCAAGCCTTTCATTACGTTAATACCAGTACTATTTAGCTTAACACAATCTGCTTGTATTGGTTTGAATATCTGCTTACCCATATACTTTGAGTATCTTAAGGATACATAGGGAGCACCTATTGTAGTATAACCACCATTGAATACTACGTTATTTGGCTCGCCATCAAGTATCTTTGTATCACGGGTAGCAACCGATACTATATCATCACCGATAGCAACAAAGTATAGCTCATGTGTTTTATCAATACAATAGTCCATTAGGCCAGCATCAGCATACTGCAAGCCATTCATTGTATCGCCGAATGAACTTACCTGTTCAGTAAATAGATTGTTATCATCTGCAATGGGAAGTAGTCCAGTTCGTTGTAACATATCAACAACTAAGTTACCCGTTGCTGCAGTATTGACGAACTCTTCGCGTGATCTATTCTGATTAGATCCGTATGTTGTGGCTGTACCAAGATCCGGTACGTATACTTTAGCCACACCTTGTACTAATGCGCCATTAGTAACAAAATAAGGATCAGGATAAGTAACATCAACTCCTGGTACCGGAACCCAGCCAGTTGTACCAGATCCACCTCCCCAGCCACCTGGCTTAGGAATCTTAATATCCGTTTCAACTAGCTTTAAGTCAAGCTTTGTTAATTGTAAACTACTTGCAGTTTGTTCTTTAATAGGATAGCTAAAGGTAATATGCTTACCATTAAATCGTGAGTACTTAATAGCATTTGTTCCTGCACTATAGCCGAATGGAGGTTCACCAACAACGCCTACTAATTCAAAGGATGCTTCCTGTGATAAAGGCAACTGGAATGAGCCGTCAAACGGTATAGGTATAGGAATATCAACATCGGGCATTGCAGAACGAATTGCAACACCAAAGCATTGAAACATTGCCTTATATTCAGAGTCGGCTTCAATCTCAGCAACGTATTGTGCCTGTAACTGAACATATCCCGGACCTGCGTAGTTCTTTGCTTGATCTGTCAGACAATACACCTGAGATCGATGTCTACTAACACTTGCAACACATACAAGATTATTCGGATCCTGAAATGATCCTGTTACTAGCTCGTTTTTTGAATTTTGTTTTACTATTTCTGCTTGTGCAAAAGCGCTAAATGATTGACTAACGCCCATATCTTCTAGTACTTTACCTTGCTGATTACGATTTGTTACGCCATCATATTTATCGTTAATACCTGCAACAAGACCAGCACAAAGCATTTTTGCTACATTGAATAAGGCGTCATCAACGCCGCTAATATAGCGCATACCGCTACAGGCTATTCGCTCTATTATACCATCTATGGTACTATCACAATGCCAGCCACTAGCGCTCCAAAACGCATACGCCCAGCAGTATGCTCCATAATAGAACATTGTTTCCATGCGTGGTCTAGGTATAATGCTCTGACCATCTCCAATAGTTTCAAGCTTAAAAGCAAAGTTACTTGCAGCGAATGTACCGCCTATTGCTTCGTCCCAAAACCCATCTGGACGCTTTTCAATATGCTCGTATGATGTATAAAGTGGAATAGTAAGCAGTGCATTACCAGGATAGTCAATGGCATATACAAGGTCACCACAATACTGTGTCCATACCAGTCCATTCTGATAGCCATCAATTCTAGTTATACCCTGTTGTACTGATACTGCATACTTTGGTATACTCAATCCAGTAAGTAATCCACTTATACCTACACAATAATAACCGTTTATTACTGTTTCAAGCGCGTCATTTGATATAACAATAGTAAAGCCAAGTAGCTTACTTGCCTTTATACCAATCATAAACTTACCGTTTATGACCGTAGAAGTAATCTTGCTATCCTTTTTAAGTCTAAATGATTCGTTATATAAATATATACCTGATGTACTTGTAGTATGCTGATACACAGTTATTGGTACATTTACGTGCTTCCACTGTAACTGCAATGTGGTAGTAGATAGTTGTGCAAAAGTAATCTCGCAATTCTCCTCACCTATATCTACTTTGAATAAATACGGTAAAGTATCATAAGCACTAGATACTTTTACCAAGTCAGTTCTTTCAAATGGCGAAAGTAGCCTATCTTTAACTTGCCAAAGATCGCCTTCAACATCAGACTTATATACTCGCTCCATAAGATAGTACTCGTTATTATCCTTTAATCCAAGTATATGGTTTTTATCAATAGCATACTGTTGAATGAACATATAGTCATCTAACTCATGATGACCTTCAATAAATGCTTCACTAAAGAAGTCAGCTAACTGATTAACAACTACAGTATTATCAAGAATGTTCTTTGATACTATCTGTGCAGATTGTGTACCATCATAGTTAATCTGAATGTAATACTGCTCGCCATCATATTCAAATATGACCTTCACAAACTGCTGAGTTGTCTGAGTACTAATCCACTTCCAATCAGTTGTCGCTCTATCGTATGCACCTGGAAATACTACTGAGCATTGTGCAACATCCGTACTTTCAACTTCCGCTCTAAATACTTTCTGATAGTTTTGACCATCTATTGTTGCATTACCTACTGTACTTGTAAGCAATGAATACAGGTTTGAAGTCAATGTACCATTCAAGTTATTCACTATGAACCGCAGGTCTCCGGTTAATCGGATATCGAATCCTGCAGCAACCATGAGACATGATTGATAAGTAGAGCCACTTATAATACCGGTTAACTGAAGTATCTTACACTGCTGTAAGTAGAACCGATATGAAGTATCATCCTTAAATGAAATACGCAGGAAAGTATAAACATCGGTACCGTTTGGAGATGTCTGTGTAACCCATGAGGCCGTAAAGCTTTGTAGAATTATAGTAGTACCAGCATCAACATCAATGCCAGTTATTTGCGTTAGCCTAGGTGCAGATTTACTTAAAGCACAGTGCAATGTAACAGTAACATCTCCCCACTTCAAAGTTAAATCCTGTGTACACGGATCCGGTCGTGCACTTGGCGGATCAAAAGGATCAAGATAGTTTACTTCACTGACCGTTCTAACTTCCGGACCTGGTGAAGTAATCAATCCACCATTTGTTCCTACTGGCTTTGCAGGATCTATAGATGCAAAGGAGTAATATGACTCAGGATTAAAATACTTTAATATCTTTGCTTCAGTTATCTGACCACTAAATGCGCCGTTAATCCACGCATAAGAAGCAAGTCCATCCATATCAAGATTGGCGGCTAACTGAGTAAGTATCTCATCAGTCATATAAAACATTCGGCTGCCCATGTGAAAGCCTGCAGGAAAGTATGCCGTTTGTAAATGTCCAGTTTCATCCTGGTCATATATCTGATAATCTTTTAAGTGGAAGTTGTTTATATGTACCTTAAACCACGTTCTACAAGCCACGTTGGCTAACTGAAGTTCAAGCATCCAGTGCCATGACATAGCATCAACATTACTACCTTCTTCAAGATTATCAGGACCCATCTGACCAAGATTTGTGAAAGTAGATGTTACTACACCTACAATCTCGCCACCAGTATTAAGACTATTACCCCTTATAAATAGTTCCTGCGCTATCTCTATATTTGGCTGACTAAATTCTTGATTTGCGATATTAAACTGTCTTCCGCTTACTATACCACGATGTCGTATTCTGACAGTTCGATAACCGGGTAAGCCGTATTCAAGTGTCTGTTCATACCAGTAGTATAAATCGGCGATGTCCTGTAAACGCCTCCAGCTTTTAACGGTCTGTGCAGGCACCCAGATAGGATTACTAGGATCATTCGGATTAGGTTCATCATGTCCAGGTATAGTATATCCATAGACCTGTACTGCACCAACTTGGCTGCGATAGGGATTATTTCTAGTATACTGGAACGCTATTGAACCAAGTAATGACTGTGTGTTTTCAAAGCCTACTGCTGGACTTGATACAAATATACTATCAGCCGCATTAGTAAAATACATTGCATACTGATAGTATACATTGTACTCATGTGTCATCTGTTGTGCAGTAGGACTAGTAGAAGGTAGGCTAGTTGTTAACTGAGTAGGTACCTGAGTAACTAATGCCCTAGTTGCAGACATTTGAACAATATGCTCACTTCTTCTAAAGTGCCTAGTTCCTGTCCACTCCCAGTATGAATAAAATAAGAACTCCGTCCACTTCTTTACGCCGTCTTGCTGATCTACAAACGGTATAAATAAGTACTGTTTTTGATTTTCAAGTGCTGTATCAGCAGTAGAAGTAATTGTCCAGTTTACTACATATTCACCAAGATCAGTATTTGTAATAGTATATGTGCTTGTCTGATACCAGCCAGTAGTAATACCACCATAAGTATAAATCACTCCAGTTGAAGGCTTTAACCATCTCTGTCCATTCGGTACACCTGTACCATCAGGTTCGGTCTCTTGAATAAACTGCGGGGCAGTCGCCGTCTGATCTGATACTGTTCTCCACAAGTGAATATAAGTGCCATCAACTAATAATAGTATTTTACCAGTAGTATTAAGCCATCCTACTGTAGCATTGTAACTAGTATAAGGTTGTCGTATACCTTGAATAAGCTGATTGTATTGATTTTCAGGAACTGAAGCCGTAGCAATTTGACCGCCACCTGTTGCAATGTACGCCTTTGTACCGCTTGCAACTAGGTGCATATTGCCATCAGCTTCAGTGGTAGGATGATATCCGGCTTGATTGTCTATCCAATAATGCTTATAGGTATCAAGTACTGCCTTTGAAGGTGCCGCAAACTTAAACTCCGAATCTCTATATCCTATTGCCAAGGACATTCTTACTAACTGAATGTCTGCAAGATATAAGTTTCTAAGGGTTCGCTGTACCTGAAAGTAATCAATAAAATCACAATTTGCCCTTGATACCTTATATGTAGGACCTTGATATATGCCGTACCATACACGTAGTGAATCTTCATTCTTTGTAGTCATCGGAGCCAATCTGTCAAGAACAGTTGTTGCCCCATAACTAGCAATTCCAGTAATAAACTCCTGTGCGTTTGCTTTCAAGTCAAGCACATTAAGCCAACTACTTACTATATCAATCTGATCTCTGCCATCTGCAAGCCTAGTTGATGTTGCAGTAGCATTACAAGCAGGAGATACTTGAAGGTGAGTACCATCTCTATTCAGCTCTAAGTACTGCTGTGCATTCTGAGTAAGCATATACTTATCAGTACTAGTATTCGAATCATATCCATTTAACTGTACTGCAAGTTTATCACTTGATACATAGGGTAACTGAATATCAGCCAATCCAGTTAATGAAGACTTGACAGATAAATCAAAAGCATAGGCACCTGTACGTGTCGTTGAAGCAACATAATCTGCTGGTAGTGTTGAGGATAGTACTTCAAGTGAATAAGGATCAACGCCAACTGACCATGACTGACCAGCACGAGTTGTTCCTGTAATTTGAATAGGACTATCTCCTGCCCTTGAAAAAGTTGCTGTTCCTATACTTGCAGTAATTGATTGAATAAAGGATATACTAAACTGATAGGCATTATTCTCACCTGCAACAGTAAGTGATTCTGAAGCACGTGGAGTATTAAAGTCACTGAATAGCGGCAAGCAATCTGCGGGATTATAGAAATCAGACTCAATAAGCTTATCTATAGTAAGTGTAAGCTGATGATGATACTCATCTGTAAAACAGCCATTACCTTCATACTTAGCACTATTGGTCATTAAGTCCCCAACTTGCTGCTGAGTATTATAACTAAATGAAGGCCGTGAAGCGTTTACAATGCCCCTAGAAGTAATTACTTCAAGAGGAGACTCTAAGGGTATATCAAAAGCCTGTGCGTCAGCCACTTATATTCTCCTTCATATTCTCATCACTTACTCCGCCCTTTAGTGCATCTTTTAAGAACGGAGTTCTTATTGCATCGGTTACTCTCACAAGTAATTCATCATCGCTAGGGAACTCAGGATCTTTAAGATGTACCATTTCATACGCATCCGGATCTACAGTATGTACAAATCGCTTAACGCTTTCATTTGCCATAGCTCGCTTATTATAAAGATCAGCAATAGCATTATTTATAAAGTCATAGCTTGCAATAAGCCTATCCGCATCTTTTCCAAGCCATGAAGCACTACCGTTTTTGTTCATTCGCAGATAGTTAAGCATTTCTTCAAGAGTTATCGTCCTAGGTTCATGGTCAGGACTTGCTTGTGCCTTTGTACGCTCGTTATAAGCATCTACATATTTCTGTAAATCATTACTTATACTATCAAGCATCTTTTCAAGCATTTTTTGGCGTACAGTAGTATTACCAAGCTTATACTGCTCATCAAAGTTCTTATTATTTATACGATCGGCTATTTTATCAGCAAGCTTGTATATATCTTCCTGTGTATAACGCTTTATATCTTTAGGATCATCACTAATAGTCATATCTTCAAGATAGTGATGTCCTGTCCAATGCTCAATACGATTCTCCGGATCAACCGGATTACCAAATACTTTACGTATCTCAATAGGTCTAGCCCTTGCCGTCCATTCTGGATAATCTAAAGCCCTATCCGGGCGCTCTTTATTAAACATATCCGTAAGAGCTCGCTGTATTAACTTATGAACTCCTGCATACTGAAATACTTCATCTTGTCCTTCAGGACTTGCTTCTCCAGCACTATATCCTGGTACTGGAGGTCGCGCATCCGGCCCTCTATCCATTGGCTCATCTAGATTATGAACATATTTTCTACCTGGTTCATAGGGTTTATCATCAGGAGTAAGAAAGCTATGATATGCCCTAAGATCACCTGGCTCTTCTGATCTAAATGCTTTAACGTGCGTTAAACCAACTGGCTCTTCATGTTTTAGATCACGATAAAGCATCTGAGGATAGCCACCTGCCTCCACACTATCCTCGTTTTGAAACATTGTATATCTATCGCCCCTTCTAGGATCTTTATCTTGCACTAACTGTGCATGCTGCACATCAGTACTAAACTTATCAATCATTGCTTCCAAGGCTTCACGACTATTATAACTTAGATGCTTAAAAAGCTTATTTCTTTCTGCTTTAGTGCTCCAATCTTTCAGCATATGATAGTATAGTTCCGCAGCGGGCATACTGTCTCCGCGTTGAATCTTTACTTTACCATCCTTAGTTACGATATCAATAGGGAAAAAGTACTTCGCGTTTTTCAGCATAGGATACTGTCTCTTAAATATACTTGAAAGATTAAGCTTACCGATCTCAGCCATTTAAGCTAACCTCCCCTCTCCGAATATCCTCAACAAAGCACTGTATCAAAAATAATGTCAGGTTTGCTTCATAAGCACTAATATCATACTGTGAACCAAGGGCCTTAAGTCTGAGAAGCTTCAAGGCCGCCATTGATTTGACCATATCATAATCAAGGGAAAAATCCATTTTTTCAAGGCCTACCCCGTTACGAAGTATGTTCATAATGAACCTATCTACATGGATAAGCATATAATCTGGATCCGGACCACTATCATCACCTTCCTGCTTAAGTTTCTGAATAGGTTTGACATCAAGGAAACATTCATTGAGTAGCTTTTCAATGTCAGACCAGTCAATATCCATAAGTTGAGCATCCATCTGAATACCAAGCCCTGCACAGAATTCAATCCACATAATCAATGTATCATGGACAAACTCAGCAAGCATTGATACCTGAGATTGAAAGGCACTATCCCGTTGCTGATCTAAGGCAACTACTGCTGCAGCCGACCTATAGTTTTCAATATCCATTGATACCTGCTGTATTCCAGCAAGCTCATACATCTGTGCCTTTAATGCTTCAGCCTCAGCATTAAGATTCGGATCAAGTGGAGTAGGCTCTAATACAGTCATTAAATCTGCTGGATTGAGACTTGTATCAAGGAATAATGCCTCGCCTGAACCGTTTGAAAGCTGTTTAATGATAACATCACAGTTCTGATTGAATACAGGAACTGGCCCCTTGTAGTTATTCAACAACTGGGTTTTCTTTGCCAGCAGTTTATCCAATGAGCGCTGCATAGGATATAATCCATCAAATAATGAGGCTACCAGTGAACGCTTTATACCTAAATCCCAGCTATAGGTGCTTATCTTTACTTCATCAAACGGATAATCAATAGGCTCCCCACACTTACCATCTACACAGGCATAAGCCTTCTTTCTGAAACAATCCAGGTATAGGCAGAGGTCAATCTGCGGTCTTTTTGCCCATTCTTTGATAGTATCTTCATCAAAACCCTTAGTATAAGGGGCAAAAGCAGCCGTTGGGAACGCATAATCACGTATTAACACGCGTGTAAGCTTATTATTATTGAATTCTGACTCGTATGCACTGAACTCCCAATCGTTTATTTTACGCAATTCATGCGTCCAAGGATCAGCAAATATGTGTGAAAACGCGGTAATTGCTGCGTCATGGAAGCATTGCCTGACCATTTTAGTTAGCTCAAACTTCTGAATTTGAGCCTTAAATACCCGTAAAAGTTCATCTTTATAGATTGCATACAGTAAAGTTGGCTGAAAACAGGTTATATCATAATCGAATTTCGTATTTCCTAAGCGGGAAACCACCATATCAGTAACCACTTTTAGGTGATTTGCCGTAATTCCAGTGCCAGTATCTGTCCTTTCTTGGTTCTGAACAGTAAAAGGAACCGTATTATAGGTTGATCTTGACCAGTCAAAAGCCTTTAATGACGGGAAAAGCTTGTTATAGAACGCGCAAACCTTCAGATATTCCTTATCATACTTGATTTCTATGTTACTTTTGAGCCTATAGAAGTCAGTTCTGATACCTTCCGGTATCGACATATCCTCATAATCCGTATGAACCGGGTATAAAGTGGGTATATATTCACCTGTAACATCTGATTTCTTAAAGTGAATAGCCATATTAGTACCCCTTTGACCCCAATATATCGTTCAAAAGCTTCTCATTATTCTCGGCTTTGGTCTCAGATTGCTGCTGTCCATTCTGTTGATTAGGGTCTTCATTCAGAAAGGCCTTGGTTTCAGGGTTCAAAGCCGCACCTGCCTCGGGTGTAGTCTTCTCAACAAACTCTTCAACCGGGGCATTTTCCTCTTGTTCCTGCGCAATCTGCTGCTCCAATGCCCGTAATTGTTCGGATAATGAGCGCCTTTTCTGATATAGTTTAAGCCTTTTCTTAGGATCCTTTTCCATTCTATGCTCAGCCGCCACTAAAGCAAGCTCTCTTTTCAGTTTATTTAAGTCTATCATCGTAACAATCCCTCCCTTTCAGCATCATCAAGTAATGACTGTAGGGTAACTTCATTACTCCTTATATCAGTTCCTTCATCAATAGGTCTAACTGTAGGCAGTTGTGTAGCAGCAATAGTGATTGACTGTGTGCCATTATGTATAGTAAAAGTTACTTTTCGCGTGGCAGCTTTTTGTACCAATAGGGCAAAGAACTCTATACCCCATTCTTGCTTAGAAAGTATGCGCACTGCCTTCCTATACTTGGCCTGTTCATGATGTATTGCTATCAACTGCTTCAGTATTTTAATCATCTACTATCTCCGCCTCTGCATCTTCAGGAGACATATCTGCAATAACATCACTAAGTATGTCCTTCAGATATTGCTCCTGTTCGCCATCATCAAGGTACTCCTTCAGAACCCACTCAAACTCCGGGTCATCATAGCTATCCCAGAATCCTGTGTCATCTGCATTTTCGGATAAGTGTTTACGAAGGGCATCTCTTACAGCATCATCCGCATTGATATATCGCATTGTGTCTTCTGCTGCAGTGTATGCTTTAAGTAATGCCGGATCAGGCTTAAAGTAACCTGTAACCTCATCAAATAAGTTTGCCATTAGCATTCCTCACCGAGCTCAACAAGTTCCTCCATGTACTTCTGGAGTTTCTTGTCTTCCTTTTCTCGGTCTTCCCACTTATTGCTCATCATTGAAAAGCAAGCCTTATTCATAGTATGCTCTTCAATCTTGCGCTTAAGCCACTGAATTTTATGCTGACAGGCCAATTCCTCAATGAAGTCATCATACTTCTTTTTGTTTGACTTGGCAAGTTCCAGTAAGGATTCCCTATTAGGGCAGTGCTTACTCCAGAGTGATACATTTTCAGCAATCAATGTATCGTCATCCGGTCTCTTATAATCAGCCATGAATAACTCCTCCTGCGGATTCGGACTGTTCAAAGTGAGTTCCCTCAGCCTCAAAACCAAGTATCGGCCACAGTGCATATCTCAAACTATCAAGTATATCAGGATGATATGCCTTGTCATCAATATCCATTGTTATATTACCCATTGGGTCTCGCTTCAATATAGTCATGTCGCATTCTTTTACAGTTAACCCTGCCTCAGGTAGCAACAGATCAGCTGTTCTCAGCAGGTCTCGAATCTTATCCTGCATTACTACCTTATCAGGTTTATGTGCATTGCCGATATTCAGCTTCAAGCCATCAATCTGACAGTTGACAAATAACTCCTGTGTCAAGTGTTGATCATTACTATCTGCCTGCCAGATAACCTTTTTATTAGCTTCTGACTTCATGAGGTTCGGGAAAAAGTCTAAGGAGAACTTCCATAAGGCCATTACTTCTCGCTTCATCTGTTCAAGCTGAGTAATATCCTTGCTTATTGTCAACCTATTGAACTTGGACTCATAGAACACAAAGCCACGTCTCTGATCTTTATCCCATGCAACAGCCACAATAGCATCATGGTCGGAAACACCGTAATCTAGGCCGCAAAGTATATGGGACACTTGCAAAGTGGGCAACACGTCATTAGCATTGTACGTATGGTATTCTGGATATAATAACAGGTCGGCGTCATATACCCACCTACCAAAATACTCTCGTTGTATCCAAGGGCTATCAATCTCAATTCCCTTTTCACGAGCTTTTTCAGCAACAAACGCATCAAAATCGTGAACATAAGGGTTATCTTTAGCATACCAGTTAAAATGAGGTATCTGTGCTTCATTCCATACCCTCTCACCGTAAGTACCTTTAATACGTGGCGGAGTTCCTATCATTATCTGATGATAGTCTGTAGCATAATCCAACTGCATTGGCTCAAGTACTTCTTTCTGCAAGTACTCAAGTAAGTCATCCTTCAAGTGGAAAAACTCATCAATAATGATAACCTTTGCTTTATATCCACGAATTGTATCCGGGTCTTGTGTATTACTCAAGCCTCTAACAAGTATCTTACTGCCGTTTTCAAGGTGCTTCCAGTTTAACCTCCTGCCCTTACTATCAGTAAGGTTACAGGCGTCAACTATGGTATTCATAGCAGTATTTATGAGGTCTTCTTCCTGGTGCATTGTCTCACCAATTACAATGCAGGTAGTATTAGTAGTGCGAAGTGCTTCAATCAAACACAATGCGGCTGCCAGGTGAGTCTTTCCAGACCTTCTTGAGCAACAAACTATCTTTGAGCCAGGTCCAGCATTAAGTACTTCTAACTGCTTATCAAACAAGGTATAAAGGATACTGTAAACGGCACCTTTATTGCTGTGATCAAGTTCAGATTCTGCGCTATCAACCTTGTCCATTAAGTACTCAATAGCTCGGAGATTACCAGAAGTAGCCTTTGTATAAAGTGCACGTATAAGGGATTCTTTACGTGCTTCACCGGCAGCACCAATAGTTGAGGCTATTGCCCAAACCTGTGCAACATCTTTCTCAGCCTGTTTCAGGGCAAGTTCAAGCAATTTTTGCTGCTCTCTACCAAGCCTAACTTCTTGATTATCATCAAGTTTTAACTTACCAGTGAGAGCAGCACTTTGAACAACTGATTTCCAGTAGGAAAAGTGCCTATCAGCAATAACCATTGCATAGTCGGGTTTTTGCAAGATGAAGTCCCGCAGCGACATTTTCTCCATTTCAGCATAATCGTGAATAGACAACTGACCTGCGGTTTCATATACCTGTTTCTTTTGAACAACAGGTTCTTGTAGGAGGTAGGTTTTGATGTCCGATACTAAGTTAAATGGTTTTACTGCCACTGTGGTCTCCCTAGAGTATCTTTATGAACTCTACTGTCTTCAATATCTCTAATAAGGCCGGAACCTTATCCTTAGGAACAGCAAGTCGTATAATAGCATCGCTATTGATTACTTTCTTCTCAGTAACTACGGGTTTAGCCCTTGGCAGTTTAACCCCTATGTGAAGGGACTCTGCATCAATCCTAGGTGCGTCAGCCAAAAATGCAGCCAATCCTTTCGGAGTTATTTTGCCATACTGTGAACTGATTTGCAAAAGCTGATGCTTTGCTTCCTCTAAGGAACTTGCAATGATTTCGATTACCGGAACCTTCATAGCAAGAAGTTCTGGCTCTTTAATTGCAAGTGTTGATATTGCCGTGTGCCGGGCGTGTCCATCTAGAAGGAACTTCAGACCATCTTTAATCCAAATTGCAAAGGGCATAATCAAGCCATCGTTTGAAAGCGATGTCATCAAGTCCTGAATGTCCTTGTCTGTTCGTGCCTTCAATGCGCCTTGGAACGGGAGAAGCTCGTTAAACGGAACACTTGCCGGTAATTGACACTTTACTTCTATCATACAACCATTGTAACACACTTATATTTTTTATTCAAGTGCCATTTCTGAAAAAAGAATAAGCTATATACACTAAACCCTACTTATTTTTTGTATACAAAAAATGCCCCATACTCCCATATAATTATTCCCATAAAGTCCCATTGACATACAATTACCCTAAGTCAAGGGTAATTTATTGTGTATTAAAAAAACTGGCGATAAAGACTCAGAAAACTTCAACTGAACCATCCTGAATTGCTGGAAAAGTGGCTCATTTATCTTACAAGTTCCAGACTACAACTTTCTGGTGGCATGAAGAAACTGGCTGGTCATTTTCTTCTTAGTTGGAAATTTGAATTGTTAAGCTGGTTCTAGCGCTATTAAAATTGTGCTGTTTTGACAGATATGATTTATGAGAAAGAATCGGCTTGTGACTGTAGACCCAGAAACCTATGGTGCTAAGAGTTGGTAGAATTAACTAAATTGCACCCCCTTTAGGGGGATGGTTCACATCTCAGGGGGCTATGAAACTGCGAATAGGCCCCCCGGAACGGGGCGGCCAGGGTTTACAAGACTGCGGATTTATGCAAGAATGGTATAGGCGTAGAGTGTGAAGAAATACCTAGGGGGTAGGCTATAGGGAGAAAACTGCAGAAAATTCTGGAAAAATAAAACTTGGGTTTCTTGACCAGTAGTTTAGCGGGCAAGCTGTATATGAC
>LSQA01000008.1_pt1 | contig 76683 bp, 92 predicted proteins | sample 651271 | NCBI WGS metagenome assembly LSQA01 (sample SAMN04438314, study PRJNA306036) | termite gut metagenome | isolation source: viral DNA filtered from gut of termites from termite colony 3 | host: Coptotermes formosanus | place: USA: New Orleans, Cypress St. | collected 2013-06-21 | reverse complement strand
TCTTACGCCTAGCATAGTCTAATTGTTTCGGAGTAAGAAACCCACGCTGTTTTAACTGCTTAGCTAGTGAGGAAAGAAACTCCCCATCAACTCCAGTAAAACCAACGCCGTTATCTTCCGTCGTGTTGCCAATCTTCTGCTCGGAACTTGTCTGGTAGGCGTATACGATCAAGAGGGCTTTATACAGAGCCTTCTCATTTACCGCTATCGCAGATTTAATTACTTCGATCGCTTCCTTCTTTGTCATTTTTTAGAACCTCCTACAACTCTACCAATAGTATAACCTATCAGTAGAGTTGTCGCAACCATCAAAGCGGGAGTACCCTGATTTTATTGTTATCGCAGAACTGAGCGAACTCGGCAGTATGCCAAACATGGGAACCAGCGGCATCGAACTCGCCGTGAATGTTGGAAGATTCAAAATGGGTGTTGTCGATGTAACGAACTTTCGCTACTTCCGCCCCTAGTGCTGTTATCAACTGAACCGGAGCATTGGTCGGAACTTCAAACAGAAACTGTCCGTTTAGTTTTTCAAAACGGACATAATCAGTTGTCCGTTCAAACCTGCTTGCGATATCGCAAGCCCATCTCCACTCCTGACTTCCGAGACCAACAGAGTAAGCAAGAGAACGGAGGGCCTTGCGTACCGCAATAGTGATCTGGTTTCGGTAATCTTCACTATCCGGCTTCGCTCCCCAAACCGGAGCCATTGCATTGCAAGCGTTCTGATAATTGACCTGGGCACTAGAAGCGCCGTTACCCTTGTTCTGGTTTTCCTTTGCAATGTCCAGAAGCTCTCCTACGAGAACATGGTTCTTATAGTTGCTCTTGACTTTCGGAAACTGGTCAATGTAAGCTAATGAAGTAATAAGCATCTAAAGCCTCCTAAGAAAAATAAAAGTTATAGTCGTTCTTGCTTCCTTCAGTCGGTTCATACGCCGACCAAACGAACCGACAGTTCTCAACTTCCTCGCCGTTCAAGAGGAACGAAGCTGACGCCCTTCCCGATACCGCAGAGAACATCGGAATCTCTACTCCGAACCGCTTGTTAATCTCGCTGTAAAACTCGCCCATCTTCGCCGGGAGCTGATACCCGGTATAGGCTTGGCTGAACGCATTAAGTTTAGTTCTAGTTTCCTTGTTTATCTTCATGTTCTAAGTATACTCCAGATAGCCGTCAGTGTCAACTGACATCTACTAAACTAATTGACACTTAACTGACAGTCTTGCATCGATTCCAGCCAGACAGTTTACCATCTGAAAGATTTCCGCATAGAAGGTCTCTATAGGGTGTTTATCCGCCTTCGCTGTAAGAAGTGAATCAGATAAAATAAAAAACACCGTACCGGAGAAACCAATCCGGTACGGTGCTCGCCCCTTTAAGGCCGTCGAACCCTAGTGCTTCTGGGAGGGGAACTAAGAACCCGACCCATTATATACATCCTAGTTTCCACCAATGGCCAGCGGAGCTTGCCCCCCCCGTAGCCTGCCGATTTAAGGACACCTGCTGGCCAGCCTTCAGTCCTTCAAGTTTCGCAACTGACGGTGCACTATGATTGTAAGTATGGCGCACCCGGGGCACCGGCAGATTCCGCTGTTGCGCTACAACCAACGCATTCTGGTATTCCAGAGCCGGATTGTCTACCCATGCCCCTTCTTTACCAAGCTCATTGATCTTCTTTGCAATGGCAGTTACTGCTCCCTGAACAAAATGTTCAGTTTCACGCTTTCCCCTGAATCCCCTTTCCTGCGCCATTCGTAGTACGGTATTATACAGATACTTAAACTGCTCTCCTGCAACTTCCGCAAAGAACGCATTACCCGCAAAGAAGATTTTACCGGGCGACTGTAAACCCTGATAATCAACATCACGGTTCACGATAAGACCGTAACTCCGGGAAAGGGAGATCAAAAGCGAATCCCATGACCGATCCAACACCCCTTCCTTCTTGTCAAGAGAGACACAGCCAAAGTTCGTGTCAAGGTCTTTAAGACTAAGCCCTTCCTGCTTGATCAACTGGTTTGCCTTGTCAAGAGCCAGAGCTGCTTCTGCCGGGACCGGAGACTTAGAGAGAGCCAGCAGTTTCTTGATCTTGTCGATGACCTTATCGTTCCGCTTGCTGGAAACTTCCCTTACAAGGTCAGAGAAATGATCATAGTTGATTTTCTCCTGCTCCGACTGGAACTTCTGCTCTTTCCGGGGCTTACTGACCCTTTCCTTTCCAGCCGAAGACCCGTAGCCCTTCCCGGTGTATTCGGGCCGTTCCGACTTAACGTTCCCGGCGTAAATGTAAATACCACCGACTTCCCGGACCTCAAACTCCTCGGCATTCTCGGAGATCGGGACGATGATATCAATCACCTTGCCTTCAATTTCCACAAATACCCGCTTGTTGTATTTGCCGTCCTGCTTGTGCCGTACAAATCTCGCTATCATTTGAACCTCCTAAAGTTCTGATAATCTAATAATACCAGAGAACCCGGTTCTTCGCAACCAACATCTACTGGATACTCGCAACCGCTTCCTTGCAACTATCGTCAATAGGCCGAAACTCAACGTGCTCTGCGTCGATATACGTATGAGCGGTGCCGTCTGTTTTAATCTGCCGGAGCTTCCCAACTGCCCGAAGCCGCCTTCCCGGTACTCCTAGAGCCTTACAAGATTCCGCAAGCTTCCCTTCTACCCTCACTTGAAAGAAGGCCAGCTCCCGGATATAATTTCCGTCCTTATCCTTTTCAAATGTAGCCGAAGCTACCGGAAAGACCGCATCTCCCTTCTCACTAAGGTATATCTCCTTAGTGAGAAACCCTTCAATAAGAACTGAATTAAGATCGTTCATTCTTACGCTCCTCGCCCTGCTTGTGTTCTTTATTCAAGAATAAATGAAAACATCCATACTTCTTTACCAGCGCCATATAGTTCTGGAAAAGAGTAGAACGCCAGAACTGATAAGCCTTCAGACCGAGTATCTTAATCCAGTAGTCAGAATCCAAAGACTGCTCCTACCCTTCCATGTTGTTTACCATAAGACGATAATCAACATCCGGTATCTTCCCCTTAAAATCATTGATGTAGGGCACCTTACTAAAATTGATATGAGAGTTTACAATCATATTTATAAGACTCCTAGTGTAAAGATAAATCAGTATATCGCTTTATCTTCTTCAGTGCAACTATCAAAATGGAACAAATCCACCAAATAACGGTACCTTGAAAGGTAACCTCCTATCTTCTTCCGGGGAAGACGCAGATACTGTCAAAGTAACATGTACTTCCTTGCCACAAGAGCATCTAAGCCCTCTTGCCTTAAAGAAACTGTTCACATCATCTGTTCCTAACATAGAGTTTATCACTTCTGTTATCGGTGAAACTTCGTCTCTTTCCAGAATCACCGGAAGACTTGCCCCACACGCAGGGCATTGAACATAAGACTCCATATCTTGAATAGAGATTTTTTTGTTTACTTCCATATCTATAGCCATACTTAAAATACGACTGAATAAAAGAAAAGCCCTGCTCTAACTGGCAGGGCTTTATCCGGTTGTCGGTACAGCGGACTAAAAGTTGACCGCCACCTTCGACTCATAATCATGCTTCTTAATCAACTTCGCAGTCCGTTCCGGAGCAGGGCCGAACTTGATGTTTCCGTCGAGGGTGACATGAACTTCAAAATCGTTCTTGACTTTATTCGGAACGATAACCGACACTTTCTTTCCAGACACCCGAGCGATAACCCGCTTGTTGTTCTTTCCAGCCGCCACTTCCTCAACGATCGAAGCCTTGTAAGTTTTTACTGCGTTCATTTGAAACCTCCTAAAGTTTCTGTAATCCGATTTCAGAGAGCGTTTTGTTTTGCTCTTTCTGATAATCTAAGACTACCACATCTCTGCAATCTCCGCAACCAACATCTGCAAATCCTTAAATCCGCTTATGCTATGGGAAGTTCCGGTTGACAACCTCAACTTCCAATGTTGCTTATAATCTAAGAATACTCTATCAGAGGTTTCTTGTCAACTATCATCTGCTCCAAATTAAAAACCCCGGTAGCGGACTGCTTACCGGGGCCAGACTTTGGGCAATAAAGCCTCCTTACGACTCCTGTTCTATGCCAATAAGGAAGCTAACAGAATCCAAGTTTCTGTGCTTACTATTCTGGCTGTGTATGGGATCAGATCTTCCGGTGTTTCCGAAAGACCCGGAACAGGCTGTTCAGTTTCAATAAAGCTAAATAGCATTGAACCACTCCTGATTCTTGCTCTTTCCGCCCGGTACAAACATTCTTCCAGCAAGGATACTAGCTTGCAGGACGCTATGCACTGGTTGCCAAATCCGGTGATTACCAACGTTATGCTGAACATTTCCGTAGATAGACTGAACCCCCCCCATGCCGGAACTGTTCAACTCTCCGGCACTTCTCCTTAAAACTCAACTCTTTACCCATCTAACACTCCTAACCATGTATGATAAATAGAATACTCCAATCAACGATTGGCACCGCTCCTGATAAACGATTTCAAAGAAGTCATAATCCATAACTTTGTTGAAGCCGAATTGCTCTCAAACAAATCTTCCAGTTGGCCACAAGAGAAAGCAAACGATCTTCCCTTCGGTCCTTTCGCAAGGGTCGACTTGCCCCGATACCGAGAGCCTTCATCACCGCCCATCCATTCATCAAGCGAAGCTGTCTTAAACTTCTCCGCAGAACCCATGAGCTTAGGCGGTGAAACTTTCGGATCGTAAAACTCCGCCATTAGATTCTCAACTACCATGACAGAATCCTGCCCATACGGTTTTACAAGACTTGCACACGCTTGAACAAATTCTTCCTTTCCAAGCCGAGGGTTCGCTATCGCATAAGAACGATCGTACTCAATAGGATTACCTTCGACTTCCCATTCTCCGATAATAGGAACATATCCAAACCCGTAAGCCCGGATATTGTTGCGGAGTTCCATGTTCAGTTTCTGATTTTCCTCAAACGATCTCTCACTGCGAAAGGCAGTTACGAACCCGACACGTCCCTTCTCCATAAGACCGTACAGTCGAGATAACCCTCCACTTTCGATCTGCTGTTCTGAAATAACTTCAATGCTCTTGTCCACCTGTTTCAAAGCTGGCCTCCTTCTTCTTTAATACTCCTCAACGACTAAGACTACCGGACAGTCGCCCGGTAGTCTATCAACCTTACGCAGATAACAACAATTCCTGCGCTTTCAAAAGAAGCGGTTCTCCTTCGATAAACCGCTCCATCCGCTTATCTTGCCAGCCTTCCCTTTCTTCGGGGCGCTTATGACTGACGTAATTTGATACGGTCTGGTATGCTCCATACGCAGTGCCCCGGAAATTCTGCAAGTCATCGGTGTTCTTGGCAAGCTGAATGAGCCGGGACCGCTTATCCCAAACCGCTTCTTTCGTTGCGGTGGGTGCGTCAAGAGCCAGCGGAAACAGATCTTCAACAAAGCCGTACATATTGACCTTCTTTTCAATCATTCCGTTGACCAGTTCCGGTAGGCTGTCAAGATAGTCAACCGAAAGCCCGATCGCCTTCGAGGCTTCCTTTACCCGCTCATTAAGAGTAGCGGTATGCCGTCCGTTCCAAACCCGCTTCGCTCCCTTAACAACCAACTGCATCTGATTCTGACACCAGACCCGAACATTGGTCAATCCGATCCGCAGGGAAGATGATCCGTCATGGCTATTCAAGAAGAACATAAAGTTCTCCGTGACATCTCCAGCCAGCTTAGTTTCCGGGAGCCGGACAAGAAGAAACGTTTTCTTTCCGCCCCGCAAGGCACCAGCGTGTTCATAGGTAGCACCACGGCTTGAGAGTTTCTCCATGATCTGGTCAACAAAAGCAAAGGACTCCGTGTTCTGCTGGAGCTGGTAACGGTCGGAAACAAGCCCAAGTACCCGCCCCGTATCGCTTCGCACATTGGCCTTCACGTTCGGAATCTCCCGGCCTTCGCAGAAAACTTCCTTCGGCTCAACCAGCCAATCCAGTTTCGCAATCCGGATCGCTTCTTCGGAGTTAGGAGCTTCTTTCACGGAAGCACCTACCGAAAACCACGGCCTAACTTCGGAAGGCTTCACCCTCCAGTCATCCATCTGAATACTCATAAACTGAACCTCCTGTAGTTCTATTCTTGATAAGTTTATATTACCACAGAAGACACTTCAACGCAACCAACATTTACTGGTACTTCCAGAATCTCCTGACGTGATAAGGAATTCATTCTGAACCCTTACTCATATCTTTTCGGATCGTGTTCAGCGCAATAATAGGAAGGGCAATTATCAAGGTAACCCCTAAAACAATAGCCGGCATGAAAGCGGATATCTGGGTTTCTATTCTTCCGGTCTCATAAAGATATATCCGATATACTTGAATAAGTAACGGAGCTGAAAGAATAGCCACCGTTACTGCATAAGCAATCCTATTTTTAAGAGACATTACAAAACCAACTCATTTAAGGTTGCTTCATCAAACGTACACTGGTACGGCTGTTTACCGTCGGCATCTTCCCGCCAGCGCACTATTGAAGCGTGCATCAGTGCCCTTGACTTCGGGCTAAAGTCTTGCCCCTTAATAGCCGCCACCTTTCCCTTCATCCAGTCAACCAACTGGGGCTTCCCTTCTGCATCAATAACAGTTATCTGTTTTTTCAATTCAAGGGGAAACCCTGATATGGAAGCAATCCGATGCTCCTGCCCATTAGGTGTAAGGTAAACCGAAAAGTGCAAGATCGAAATGAGATTTTCATTCGCCTTTCCTTCTTCTCCCGCTTCTCCGCCTGAAACAAACGCATCTATATCATCTCCAAGAGACTGGCTTGTATCCCGCTTCCACTTCAGAGCCGGAGCCTGCTTTCCACCACGAGCCTCAACAGCTCGGTATGCGGCATTCAAATCTTTAAGGATAACCCCTTCTCCACCAGCATCGGTGTACTGTTTATAGAGTTCTTCCTTGTCAGCCCTTGTTCCGATAACTCGCTTGACTGGTATAAACCAATCTTTACGCATATCTCCTGCAAACCTTTCTTGTATTCTAGGAAGCAGTATGCTCAATGCTTCCAACCGTGACCGATAAGAGTAACCCAACAATAACTGATTATCAAACATAAGAACATCAAACACGTTAAACCGAAGCGGGTATCCAGCCTCCTCTTGCGCCTTGTGAGAATCCTTCTGCTCAATAGCTAAGAGAGACGTAACCGCATTCAAAACCGTGTCCGTAATAATTCTTCCGTTAATAGTAGGATTAACTGACGTCAGTTCGCAGTCAAGACAAAAACACTTCTTGAATAGTCCAACAGTTCTTCCCTGCTCCAGTCCGAGTATCTGATTAGAATAGTTTCCAAAACAACAATCCTCAACTGAACGATTTCTGGAGAAAAACTCAAAGCCGTATTCGGGGGAGTAGTAGACAAGAAGCCGTACCCCATCGAGCTTATGCTCTGCTGAATAGTTAGGATCATCAAGGGCAACCTGTAACGCATCAGATAACCGATTCGTAGCTTGCGCCAACATAGGGCTTTCGATGTTCTGAGCCACCCAAGCCATACCCGGATAAAGTTTCTGCTCCTGTGCATATTTACGGATATAGTAATCTTGAATGGCGAGAACAAAATCCAGTTTTCCCGCTTTCGGTTTATTAGATTCACGGAGTACCGCTCCCGCTGGTACTAAAGAATTATATTGCGCTTCAAGTTGTGCTAAGTTCCTGTCCATTAAACTCTCCTAACTTAGTCTTACTTACAGTATACGCCATAGTAAGAAGTTCCGCAACCATCAATCTAAATCTGAATTGTTTCTAGCCGGGAGGAGTCGAACCTCCTTAGTCTGGTACAGATAACCCGCTTATGAAGCCATGCCCATTTCTGGGGCCTCCATGCTAAGACGACCAATCTCAACACTTCCGCAAGGCTATCTTAGTCAAGTACCAGAACTAACACTACCAGCAGCAGGTCATCACCCGCTGGTAGCTCATCTACCGTTTTAATGTACGGCTAGTAGAAGAAGTAACCCGCCGGAGAACGTTAGGAGGCTCCGAGAACCGGGTCTCCGACGGGTTACAAGGCAACCGCATTATAAGGACTTCTGCGGGTAGGTACTCTTTAGGTCATGGAGAATCTTTCGATTCGACGTCCAATCCACAACCATTATCGAGATATAGGGAGTCGAACCCTAACCGTTACGAATAACAGAAGTCCCTCAAGTCAAGGGCGGGTATCCGCCGTGCTGATTGACCTATCTCGCTATATGCACATCAAATATCTGCAAACTTCGCCAATTCTTCCGGCGGAATGTCTGGGACCGCTACGGCTAGAGGAGCTGGCTTCTCCGCCTTCTGCTGTCTCCTAACCGCCGAAGTCGGTTGCTTGATTCCACCATCTTCCGCAATGTCGTACTGATCCGGCAGTATTTTACCAACCAACGATTCCGCTACGGAAGCAGGAACAAGAGCCGTTTTGCCAGAAATGAGAAGCAACCTACAGTTCTTAGTGCCCCGCCCCTTAATAGCCTTGACTAAACAGTCATCTCCTCTTGCCATTTCAGATCTCCTATTCCTTATTCCGCCGGATCTTCCTTCAGAAAATCCGGTGTGAAGTTGTAATCATCACGACTCCGCACTTCCGGGGCTTCTTCCCTACCCTCGTACTTATCCCGCAGATTAAGTATATCTATCCAATATACTCCCCTGCTGTTAGTTGTCAACGGCGTTTCATGGTTCAGTTGCTTGTTCAGTTCAAAAAAATCTGGTATCGGTTCAAAAGAAGTGCCATGCCTTGCTCCCGGAGAGGCCTTCTGCTTCGGGACCGCAACTTCCACCTGAATGTCCTGCTGACCGGAAACTAAAACTTCATTCTTTACAAGAAGATTCGTTCCATCATCAAAGTAGAGCCTGCTGTTCTTGCTGCCCCTTCCAATCTTTGTTACCGTTTTTCCGTTAAAAGTCATCACCAAGAGCCTCCTACCGCTCTATTAACAGAATACCATAAAGCCGAAACAGACGCAACTAACGTCTTTCCAACCGTCAGATACCCACCTTCTGACAAATCTTCGCAATATCCTTTCCCATAATAGAAAGCTCAATTTGATAATCCGGGAACAGTTTATTGAAGTCTCTTGCCAAAAGACCCTTGTGCTGGTCTAAAATCGGAACCCACTTTCTATTGAAGGCTTGAACTATAGGACGGGCTAACGAAAGCCGTCTCCGTGCCAAATCCAGCTTCTCTTGCGGAATCGAATGTTGTTTGTTTACTGATTTAGTTACCATAGGATAAGTTTACCGTAAAACTGGCGTGTTCGCAACTATCGTTCTAGGCGGAAGCTGGCTCCGGTGATTAGGCTCTACCCATGAAGCCCTTCCAACTCTAACCGTAAAAGCTCTTGTGTAAACCCTAGCTGCATAGTCTATCGAACGATTCGGTACGCTGTAAGGGTCTGAAAGAACCCTATAATACCCGCAGTTGTAAGCAATCGCAACTTGCCAAGAATTAAATCCAAACCCGTAAAGCCAGACAAGATGAGCCATTCCCAGATAGGCACTATGAAACGGATTCTTCCAATTAAAGGGGTACGGTTTATTCCAATATCTACCTATAAACTCCGGTAGGTATTTCTCATTTAATTGAAATAATCCGAGGTCTCTACTTCCATCTTCGTTTATGTTAATTGCTTCTGGGTCTCTAAGACTGTTCTCCTCAACAAGAATAGCGTTTACAAACCGAGGGTCAAGACCAAAACTCCCAGCCTGCTGTTCAATATAAGAAGCCAGCAAAGGGTCTGCTGATAATGAAGACAGAGAACAGATTATCAACAGTCTGAATAGTTGTTTTCTCATACCCAGACTATACTTCAAATCTCCTCTACGTTCTCAAATTTCGTATCGGCGTTCAACCGATAACTGCTAAACCGTACCGGGTGTAGATGATAGTGTTTAAGAACGCTCTATGAACAGATGTCCCATTTTTGACTTCGAGCTATTGCAATCTTTAATATCCCGGATAAACAAATCCCATGAAACCCATGTATCGTTCCCAGAAACGCCAGCCTGCCATTCATAAGTCTTTCCATACGGATCATCATAACACATCTGCTTGGTTTCATCGTTATATCCAACTAACACAACGATATGCCCAAGCGGTTCTTTGCCGGGTCTGGGGAACGTCCCTGATACAACAACCGGTCTCCCACATTTAATTTCATTTAAGAGGTCAGCGATCGGTATCTGCGCCTTAAACATTGTTACATTTTTCTTGAGCCAACGATTCGTTCCACTTGAAAGAAGCTGATGTATCTGAACTGCCGGAATACCCCTAGCCCAGATATTTGTTTCACAGAACTTATTGTAATCAGCAAGACAATCTGCGTCGTTCTCAATAAAAAATCGTAGATTATCTTCCGGCTGGCTGTACTTACCCGCAGGAAAATCTTCTCCGTATCCCATATAATCAAGAGCCATTGCCATGCTAGTAACGTTACAAGACTCCAACGGTTTCAGTTCATTGTTTCTTTGTGAATAATTTAATTTTCCCTTATCTACCTTATATATCATTTTATATTCTCCTTATAAGAATATACTAATATATTCCCTTCTCTCTTAACAGATCATCTACTTTGAACCAATCAACAAAAGGCTGTGCGGATAGAGTAGGGTCTAACCGAAGCGGTATTCCTAAAGACCTATCGTCAATAAGAATATCATAATAAATCTTTTCTATGTTCGACATCCATAACTTCTGGTCTGGATTCTCGTTTACCCCAAACAATGGGATTGCATGATGCTCAAACCATTCAACTGCCGGAATCTGATCTTCTTCTGTTCTCACCGTGAATAGTATTATCTTATGTCCAGCATTCACAAGTTTCTTTAAGACATAATCAGCACCTATTTCTTTCCCTACTCCCGGAAATCCGTTAGTAACACAAGTGCCATCAAAGTCTACCGCTATTTCTAATGATGTTTTTTTCACGATCTTCCTTAATAATCGAATCAAAATGTATCTAGCGAATCCAAGTGGCTTCAGCATTTCTATACTGCAAACCCATATTCATTATTCTCTTCTTCAGATTCTTCGTCATCAAAATCTGGAATATCTCCATCAGCTGCTGATGCAGGCTTCGCCAATTCATCCCAATCTTCATCAATACTAAATCCGTATTTACTGGAGGTGTCGAGCATCAACGGAATAAGCTCTCCCCAATTCTCGCCTACTGAAAGCCCGGCCTCCATGCGCACTTCAAAATGAGAGGGCCAGACGGATTCCATTATCTGCTTAACATCAACCATACACTGATAAAATAAATCTTTTCTTACTGCAACATTTATTTCGTCATGAACAGATGATAGAATATATGCGCAAGGGCTACCACTTTTCTTATCAATGATACTGTAAGGCTCTTTCTCTACAAGATTGCTAACCTTAATTAGGGCTAGTCTAATCATTACCCCACCCGAACTTTGGATCGGGAAGTTGAGGGACAACCTATCTGCGTATGAGGCATACGACCTTCCCATTCTGTAGTACTGGTAGGTATGGCACGGAAGCCCAAAAATGTTCTGCACATATCCGTACTTTCTACAGAACTTCTTCTGACTCTCCATCCATCTTGCAAGAAACGGAAGCCCATTCATAAAGTTATCGTACCATCTCTTTGCTTCCTCAACTGAAACACCGGAGTTGCGAGATATAGCGTATTCAGAGCCGCCGTAAGCAACAGCAAAATTAACTGCTTTGCAAATCTTACGATGATTCCCATCAGCGTGTTCTCCAAAGATCGCTTTCGCAGTAGCCATGTGAATATCACCATTTTTTGCAAACGTATCTATCCACGCACGTTCTCCTGACAACTGCGCAAGTATTCTAAGTTCTTCTCCTGAATAGTCTTCAGATAAAACAACATAACCTTCCGGTACAATGAAGTTCTTTCTGTAGTTTAATATCGGAGAGCCAAGTTCTGCTGAATGCTTGCCGTCATCTTTCCAATCAGCATGAAGGTTATCGAAGTCATAATCAAACCTACGGATTACTTGTTTCGGCTTCGGGGCTGATTGAAGGTTCTGCGCTAAGAAGTGCCCTTTATTCTTTCCGAACTCTCCCTTCTCCTTATTGTTATATCCACCACAACTCAAACGATAACTAAGAGCTTTCTTATTCACGTAATGAATCTTAACTGGTTTATTATCCTCAATCCGCTGTAACAAGGGGGAGTAATAAGTGTTCAATAGTTTTTCAAACTTCGACATTTTAATAAGTAAGTTCGCAATATGACAATCCTTGCCAAGATTCTGTAGAGCCTTAGCAGACACCGACATTTCTTTTCTACCGGACTTTCCTCCGCTGGTCTGAACTCCTGTATCATATCCTCTTGTAAGCAACAAATCTCTCAATTCTTTTTTACTGTTGATATTAACAAATCCGTACGTTTCATAGAACTCCGACTGCGCTTCTTGTAATTTCTCTTTTAGTTCTCCAATATCTTTGCGCAATCCTACAGTATCAATTACTTGGTCAGTCTCCTGAATACGGTGCAGCACTGGTAAAAACCGCCTGTCCATCTTTACAATGAATGGGTATAACTTCAATAGCTCCGGGTAGAGTTTTTCACCTAATTCATACGTTCCCCATGAGTCCATGCATGAGTAGGGACCAAGACGCTCCATCGGAATCAGTTTCAGATTCTGCCCGATAAACTCCTTGAACTCTTGTGCATCAATTCCGAGAAACAAGCGCTCCATTGCTTTAAGAGAAGGGTAAGGGTGATTACTATCCGCAAGAAAAACTAATTCCGAAACATCAACAACTTGCGACTTGAATTTCCTAAAGTCCAATCCGAACTCTTTATGTAAAACTGGCATATCGAACATACAGTTGAACGTATATATCGTTTCTTTTTCTGGTATAAGTTTTATAAACTCCGATACTATTTCTTTCGATATATTCTTTTCAATTCCATGTCGGTAAGGAATAATATAGTTCTTATCCGGTGTCCGAAACTGAATTGTAATCATTTCAAGTTTATCTATTTCAAGGGAATCTGTTTCAGTATCTAACGCAATCTTGGTACTGTTTTTGAAATCCGTAAATAACAACTCTGCATTCTGATCTGTCATCTGCTCCCACGGAACAGAAAATCCGATCCGGGGGGCTTTCGCTGTTAAATCTGGAAGCGGGGACCATTGATACCCTAACGTTCCTCTTGACTCACCACCAATACTCACGTCCCAATTTTCCTTGCAAATCTAATTATAAATAAACCGCATATAACCGTTAATGTCAACGGCCAGACTATTGAACCGAGTAAAATACAACCACCAAAACTATCGTATTCTTTGTAAGCCTTATTATCGTATAGCGCCCAAAGAAAAGCAGTTAGTAGATAACCTACAACATACACTATCAAAAGCATAGAATCCTCACCGATACAAACTGCGGAAATTAAGAGTCTTAGCCATTCTCCGCTGTTCCGGTGTAGGGCTTTCAGTACTAAATAACAACTTAGCGGTTTCTTTGTGTATGTCCATTTCAAATAACTTCTTACCAGCTTTCTGCGCTTGAACCGTATAATTTATTGAAGGCTTAGAACCACTTTTCATATCCTCTCCTGTAACAGTGATACTCCAGAAAATCTATATTATCACGACACCACTTCATCGCTTCTTCTCCAGTTGTCGGTCTAATGTTTCTGAGAGTACACCATCTCCAATCTTTCTGCAACGTCTGAAAGTGAGATGCCGGAACCTTAATGCAAATAGATATTCCAGAGACCCTTGAAAACGCTGCATCATTAAAATAGATAATAGCGATAGTATTATCATTTTCGTGATCAGCTCCGCAAACTAAAACCTCAATAGACGGAGTTCCGTCTGAAATCCTTGCTAACCCTGTTGCTTTCTTTTGCTTGCGGAACTTGATCTTGAACAAAACTATCCTCTCTGATAAGTTGAAAGATCTTCTGCTCCGCCCTTCCCATTCGGATCAGCAACATCTTCAGCCTTAACTGCCTTCGCAGAATCGTCAACGACTTCAACACGGCCAACATCGAAAGTGGCTCCATCTTTCAGTTCATTTCCATTGATCGCCTTCGGGCGCAGATAAACAGTGTCGCAACCTGTTACGTGTTTCGCTACCGTAATAACAACACCCTCAAATCCAGTGATCTTATCACGAGCAAACTTACCGAGAAGATCTTCAGTACTCTTTTCCATAATACACTCCTGTAAATACAAATTAACCCTCTGAATCGGGGTCTATGAACATTGGTATCTTTTCAGGTTTCCTTTTTACTTTTACATTATCATCCGTAACTTTATCCAAGTGAACATCGAACTTCCGTTCAATCCACTCTCTCGTATACAACTTCTGACAAACAAAACAATAGACTGACGACTCATCATTCAGTATTGCTGACGGCCTATTGTCTGGGTGTGTGCCGGAGGGACATTTACATTTCCTTCCGTCCCGCTGTAGATGTCCAGACCTATCAAGAAACTCCGATAAAAGCATAAGTGTAATACAACTTACTAATGAACATACCCAGATTCATTTTCCGGTTCCCAATCTTCATCTGGAACATTATCTCCAAAAGCACAAACTGGGTGCGGAAATCCTTTATATTTATTGCTATTTCTTAACATATCATCTTTTATCTCGCCCCATTCTTCAAGACGCATCTGTCCTTCAACATCTCCAGTGTCGGCAATAGCTGAATTATAGAATACCCAAACTGGGGCACGATCTGGGTACTGTTTTCCAACTCTCTGAAAATACTGTATCGGAGTTATAAAAACATGACGATAGTGTGTTAATGTAAACTTCTCATTCTTAAAGAAGTGCGCTTGACAGTTGAAGTTACAATCATCGACATCTTTGAAATTCCCGCACGTTACACATAACATATTCATAGTTAAGATACTTCTGTAGTTAAATAAGAATATCCAGCCAAAGGGGAATCAGTTTATTTATTTCCGGTCTCCAGAACCCAAGTATTATTCTAGCGATTTTCAAAATCCACATGACTGCTAAAGCAATTCCAAGAACCCATACAAACTTGCGAACCTGCTTTAATTGCATTGCTTGTTCGGTTATCTTTGTTTCACGTTCAGATAATTGACTGCTCACCTTTACTGTCAAATCACGAAGCTGCTCACGTTCTGAAATCAAATCCTGTATTTCAACAGACTGACTATCAGTTCTGGACTGCAACTGATCTATCTTTGATTCCATTCCAGAAACAATAGTGTCAAAAGAGCTCCACATATCGTCAGCTAACGATGCCTGCGCTACAAGTATTCCAATTAAACACAGTGTCAACAAACTGGTTACCAAAAACTTTTTCATTCTTCCACTCCTTTATCTTCACCTAATGCTTGCTGTAGAATTGAATTGTTACTTTCGTATAGTGTCAACAATTCTGTCGTAATCTGTTGCCACTTTGCCTGCCATTGCCGGAGATCAGTAACTCCACCGTTTAATCCGTCGAGCAGTTCTTTCATCTGCTCATTATTTCTTGCCAAACTCTGAAAATGAGTCTCCTGCTTCGCAATCAATTCTGCCTGCTGTAAGATAGCCGGATCGGTTCTCTGGGATTCCAAGGACTTACACGAAACCAACAATCCGATTAACAACAAGACTACTAATAACCTTTTCATTTATTCCTCCTAATTTAATATCTGTAACCAAGTAGACATATCCGAGACGCTCTATCTTTCCAAAAATTACCAACAGCTAAAGACTTTCCATCAAGCCGTACCATCCAGTATCTGCCCTGACAAGAAGTGTGAACATAATCTTTTACTGCCTTTACTGTCCTTGCTCCAATACACTGTCCATTTTCTTGACCCCACCTCCAAGCAACTACTACACATCCTTTCTTTTTGGCTTCATCAGAGTTTTCATAAACAGATGCTTTATCCTTCATCTTCAAGATTACCTTCTTTTATCCGTTGCCGTTTAACCCGATCACCCGGATTCTTTACTGGCCAGTAACAACCATACCCTCTCAACCAAAATATACATTCAGACTTAATACAATCAAACTGCTGTTCATTTCTATCTGGACAAAGCGGCGGTATCTGTAACTCATTCTGCATTTCAATTTGTTAATCCAACTGATCTGAAAAATCAGTCCAATCTTTTGCATTACAAAGCAATGCAAGATACCCGATAACATCCATAACATCGTTTTTTTGTAGCTGATTCGTGTTGTTCTTGATACGCTGTAGCTTCTCATCAAGCCGACGACAGATACGTTCTACAGATTCGTTGGCAATCTCATTATTTCTTACAACAGAAAATACCTTTAGTGGTGATACTGTTGAATCCCCATATCTACGATTCTTTTCTAATACCACTTCCGCTATTGAAGCAAATATCTGCTTCAAACGATCCTGCGTTGAAACTGGGTTATCTTTTACTTCTTTCTCATTCTGATCCAAAATCCTTCTCCCATTGTGAATTAGCAACATCAGGGGTGTAGGTGTCTTCCAACCCCTGTAAATCTCCTACATAACAATACTGCAAATCAAGATTAGTTTCTTCCGGTGTCGTATCACAAACGTAATCACGGTTCTTTAATGCTTGAATCTTCAACGTCCCATCTTCCCGCATCTGGGCGCTTGAATATATTCCAAGAACCACAAACGAAATCTGTTCAATCAACGAACTACCGAGAATATCAAATAGCGACATCTTACCGTTCTTCTTTTCTACCCGCTGTTCTGCATCCCGGTTTAATTGAGAGAGCATAATACTGACCACCGGCGGGGAGCCGTACTGACCGAGCGATACCATGTTCAATACGCTTATCATCTGATTCAAGTATTCTAGTTCTGAATATCCCTTAGTTCTAAATGCTGTAACTTTCTGAATATAATCAGTTATCACTATATCTATCTTATGCGCAACAATCATCTTTGCTAACTTCTGCCCAAACATTGCCGGGTCATTTGACAACTGCGACATCGAGACAAATATCGTTTTTCCTCTCTTATCTTTCTGGTATTTTTCTTCAACTTCTTTCACTTTCTTAATCGCATCAAGATCACCTTCATCAATTCCAACTTTCAAAGCATACGCAGGTATCTTATCTCCAGTATGATAAGTGTACCGAGAAAATATGCCATACTGGTAACGTTGCGGCATGTCCTCCAAATAAAAGTAAAGCGTATTCTTATTGTCAAGAACAGAGTTAAGGAAAACTATATTCTCCGCAAGGGTAGTTTTACAAGAACCCGGCGGTCCCATTATCGTGAGAGTAGAACCGGGGCCGATAGAGGCTAGTATATCGTTAAAATGAGCTACCGGAAATCTAAGGGTTCCTTCCTGTCTTCGTCTAGTAGTTTCTTCCAGTATAGATATGCTTTCATCGGTTACTAATTCATCTTCTGACACTATCTCCGTGTTGGTCATTAACGTTTCAAGTCTCTTAATCAGACCCTTCTTCTTTTCTCGATTCTGTTCTACTGACATGAGAGACTGTATATAAACCATTTCAGAATCTGACATGTATCTTTCATAAAACTCTTGAAACTGCGGAAGCGACTGCGGAATATAAGTGTTTGCTTTACACTGCTGTTGCAATATCGGAGAAGACGCAACAAACTGAAAGAAGTCTGGGAACGATCCATACTTATCAAACGTTGCTGAATAAGATATAAAGAACTCCCTGTTAAATCCGGTAAAAATATCTATATTCTTTTTTATTCTCTCATTCTGAACCGCCATGTCATCTTTCGATAGATTAGACAAATAAAATAAGGAACAAAGCAAATCATTCTGTTCAAAAGAAACCTTGGCGGCTTCCTGCTGTTGCACTGTAGGAAAGAATGAGTCTGACATCTATACCATATCTCCCAGATTAAGTGTCGCTATACTAGGAACATTCTGATCTATTTTCGGATTCCCTGTCAGCTTTGCTGAAAGAGAAGCTATCGGAATTAACGGAATATCCTTAAAGTCAGCGATAGGCTTCGACGCTATTATCAGAGTACGATACTGCTCATTAACATCTCTTGAATTGATTAACGTCGATAACAGATTCGCAAGCCATTTATTTACCATTTCATTTTTCTGATAAGTCATAATCAAATATGGGTATTCTCTTGTATAATCAGATAACGATAGATCGCCTTCTAACTTCTGTTCGTGAAAATGGATATTAACAACTTCATAACATTTCATATACATAAAGTGAATACGGTGCCCAAACGATAAAACGTAATGTCTTGCTATCTGTTCTGCTAACAAATCTGTGTCTACTAATAAACCAAATCGACGATCCCGCTTATCTTCCGGTAGATTAAGTTGAAAGAAATTATTTAGTCTTGCTATCAATTCTGGGTCTTTAAGAGGCGGTATATTTCTATTATGCAATGCACCTAAATATCTTCTAATCGAAGACGCTTGTATCTGTTTCTTTGTTTCCTCATCAACTGTAGGTGCTTGATAATCAAACTTCGCAATATCCATATAGTAAAATACTCCTACAGTGTCTGCCACAACAATAGATTTTTCAACTGTTGAAAATCTGCTTTCGATAAATCCATCTTGCCAACAAATCTCGGTATCTCCGGTAACTTACCTTGCAAAGATGCTCCCGGTGTCTGCTCTGTCATAAATCTCATTCTGGAATAAACATATTCTTCAGATGTTCCAACACCAAGCATGAACACCAAATCAACTTCCCGGAACTTCGCATCTTGTCTAGTAATTCTTCCAATGAACTGCTCTGCTCGTCCAGACATAAATCCTGCCGGCTCATAAACTATAGCACGTTGACAATACATATTTACAGACTGCGTTGCAACCGGAGTAACTAACACTAACGCAGTATCCCATCTGATAGACAGTAGTTTATCTTGAACCTTAGAATCCTTTCCAGTTATCGAAACAATCTGTCTACCCGGATAGGCTCTTGCTAGAACTTCTCGCATAGCTTCAAGAGATTCATAATACGCAAAGTAGATGAGCGTACCTTTCCCATCTTTCAGATAATCAACTAAAGCTTGTTGCTTTTCTGATAACGCCGACATCCACTGCTGAACGTCTATAAGACACTTCAGAGGATCTGCGTCTGCTGCTCGCTTCTTAATGTCTGAAACCATTGCATTTTCATTGTTTACAATAACAAGAGAACCTACCTTTAGTTCTGAAACCTTTAACGGTTTACGATTCGGCCCCCACATATCATCCGTTCTATCTTTCTTTATGGACAACATTCTACCAGATTCAGTAGTAACTGTTATTGAATAAGTCGCATCTTGACCAACACCCAACAAGATATTGTTGTACTGGCTGATATTCTCCTGCTTCAAATTCCAAGTCAGTATCGAAGTATTTATTGTAAAATCAGATTCATCAGTATAGAAAACATACGGAGCTGTCATCTCCTGAAACTTATCCAGATTCTTGTATCCGATACGCTCATTAAACTCTTGCAAATTCTTTGTCTTAAAAGAGCCTACAGCATTTGTAACTCTCGCTTTCGTGTAAATCATTCTCTTTTCACGGATAATAAACTCATTATCGAACCACTGCCAAGACGGAAACACCCACGGAGCAAATACCGCAAAAAGACTGTAAGCATTTTCTAATTCTGTATAGTAGGGCGTGTTGTGACTAAGTATTCCATTAGTAAAATACTCACCACCATCTACAGTTATTCCATAAGTTACTTGCTCCGCTAATTCCTCTATATTTGTTATCTCTTCCGAACTTTGATAAACTAACTCTCCTAAAGACCTTGCCGAAACAGCATCCGTTAAATCAATTACTTTATTTTCCGGTATTCCTACTGAATTAACAAACTTCATTTTCTGTGAACTCGATATTATTAAATCATAACACCCTCTTGTCTTAATGACATTTTCTACATCATCTTTTCTTTTGTGAATTCCCGAAATAACACCCTCGGACTGTAACATAAGCTGTACTTGCCTAACCAACACAAGAGAAACGGAGGTCAGCCTAATCGAATCATTGGAAAAATACCCATCAGCAGCAAAAAGATACTTCAGATAACTCATCCTAACAGAACGCCTCGCTTCAAGTATATACTTAGGTACCGAAGATTTTACGGCTCCTTCGAGATCATACCCATTCTCAATGATAAACTGTCGAAGACTCCAGCACGAGAATCTTACTTCTTCCATCGGTTCGGTTCTACCTACACCACGTAAGTCTTCAACATCTCCCGGATTCTTAATCTGCCAATGAAGCGGCAATCCTATGTTCTTTAGCCACATCAATACTTTCTCTTTTATTTTCTGGTCTCCCGGAGCAAACAATAAGCCTATCCGACCTTCATTTCTCATAAGGTAGCCATCTCCTGTAAGCCATCCAGAAAATGCTGCAAAATCTTCGTCAACTATAATCGAATCTAATTTATTCTTCTTTGCTACTGATATCGGAGCTAATGCACCATGATACAATCTTCTATAGCGCTCCTGCTTAACTGGAAGCTTGTAGGATATAAGTTCTCTGTCCGGCTCTTCTGATTTTCCCAGCTGCCTAACTATCAAATCTCCAACTTCTAAATCTTTTAATTGCTTCCATTCTCCGGTAGCGTATAACATAAGAGGGTGGTTATATGATCCTTCAATGAAAAATCCATTCTTAAACCATACTCTAAAAGTCCTTACCGGATCGTTCTTAAAAATCTCTGTAACTTTCCTAAACCCCAAAGGGGTATCTACGAGATCTCCTACCTTTATCATGTCTCCTGTCTTGAACCCGCTATCAGTAAGGGACAAAACTCTATCTGTAACACAAGCCGTAACCGGATAACATCTTCCGTTAAAGTTCTCCACAGCCCTTCTAACAACTGTAGTAAGTTTGCTGTCATAAACCCGGTAACTATGGGCTTCATCAAAGGAAAGAAAATCTGCACTTCTGACAATGTCAATAAACTTCTGAGCATGGTTTACAAGTAACGAACTTGATACTAACAACATATCTGATAGTCCAAACTCTTTAAGAATAAACGTATCAAATTGCGCATTAGTTCTGATAACTGTTTTTGTTAAACCATACGGATTATTCTGCCTACTTTCCCATGCATCAAGTTCTTTCGGTTTCGCAACTATCAGTGCTCGCCTACATATACCCTTATCACGTAATACCTTCAAAACTGCAAGTACCGTGATCGTCTTTCCCCATCCCGGCCTAGCCCTTAAAAGACACCTCTGCTTATTTACCATAGCGAGAATTGCTTTTTTCTGTCCTTCCTTCAATACTATTTTTGCCATAGTGGATACTCTGTAAAACCTCTCACGTTCTCAAATTTCGTACCGGCGTTCAACACCATTCTCTATAGTGGTGTGTAAGGATACCGCTATGAAAATAACTCATAGAATGACTGTAATTCATACTGCTTCGCAATCTGTAACGGTGTCTGATCTGAATACATTTTCTTTAGCTCAAATACAGTTATCGGAACGGTCCTCGCTTTCACAATCTGGTAGTTAATATCAAATTGCTTTTTCCAGCTAGGGTATTTCTGAACTATCTGCGGGTACTTATATTCAATAAGATTAACAATAGTCTCGTAGTCTGTAGTATCCTTCAACTGCAATACGATCTCTCGAATCGTATCTTTACGAAGTCTCGGAAACACAACCGGAATACGATCTGAACTATCCCCATTCAGAACCTTTTCAGTTAATGGCAGATGAGTAAGGTTATCGTATCCGTACTTTTCTTTGATATGTTCTGGAACATTCAGAATATCCGGTTCTGCAAATCTTCCTTTCTGAAACTCGGAAAACAAGCAGTACTTCCCACTAGATTGCATTAGGTCATCGTCATGGCAAAGAATGTACGGAGTTATCCTGTAGTGCTCATATAACTGGTTCTGGTAAGAAGCTATAATGTCATCGGCCTCCATGTCTTGTAATTTTACATAGTACACTTCTGGTAACGCAGTGCACAACTGTAGAATTGTATGTAAATCAGTAAACGGATTATATCCATCTCTTGCGTGTCTGCCAGATTTATAAGAAGGCCATAGACTATAGCGCCATGTCGCCTTAGAATCCAAGCAAAGTATAATTTTCTTTTTATATGAAGTTAAACTGGAAACTGTCTGTACCGCCCCAAAGATATGTCCTGTAGGTATAAACTTTTCTATTCCATCATTCGGTGATTTTCTCTTAACGAACATCGTCTTGAATGCAAAATGGGAACGGTAGATAAGATAAGACATATCAACTAAGAAACAAAAGTCGCCATCAATAGTCATAGAAGTAATACTGCGCTACTGAACAGCCAGTGAAACTTCAGCTACAGTCTCTCCATCAATGTTCTTTGCTGTTAATACTTGTGATACAGAATCAAAAGAAACAGAACACCAAGAATGCTTCCGCAACTGGGCTACTATCATAGACCAGTGAGGCTCAACAACCGAAGCAGCTCCTTCTACAATAAAGTCAGCGTTAGCAAATAATGTTACTACTTCAGATAAAGAAGTAAGCGTTATATCCCAAGTCAGATCACCTATCGGGATCATAGTCCAATCAGCCTTCTCAAAACGCACTTCTACTTTATTATCGAATATATCAAGATTCTTTCTAAAAATAACCGCTTCAGTTCCTTGGATAACGGGAAGTCTAATAGACATAACCGCAGTATATTGAAACGGATCTGCTACAACTTCCTGTATATCTATATCGAACTCAAACGTATTAGTTCTGAGGACTTTGATATTGTTTCCACTTCTACGGAACACTTTACGCCTTCTCTACTTTTTCTTCCAGTTTATTAAACTCCGAAATCTGATCCTTATAAGACTGATACGCTCCCGGATAATCTTTTTCAATTTCGGCAGCAAGAACACGTCGAGCAACCTTAATCACCTGATAATCCGTTGATCCGATCTGACTCTTAATAGACTGCATCTGTTCTAACAACTTCTGCAATTCCTCATTTCCCTTTTCAACGCCGAGAACGATATCTCCAGCAACAACCCGAGCATAACACCCATTAGAACAGTATGCTTCAGCAGTAACTTTCTTATCTTCCTTACTGAACCCGTAGTCCTTCATTTCTTGGACAGAGTAGAACCCCTTGACCAACTGATCTTTCGTGATACAAAGGTAAACATAGTCATCTTTCGTATTCGGCATAACCAACTCCTTGTTATATCAAGTGAAAGTACAAAACTTTCCAACCCGCTTAATAGTTGCAATAAACGGTATCTCATTCTTATACCGCTCTATTTGAGACTGTAAAACAGTAGACCCGGTGAATACAACAAACTGATCTTCGGTATCGCCGCCTACTTTGAATTGTAGAGTTAAACAGCTTCCAGATTTTGATTCCTTAAATTTACTTGCTGTTATTTTATAATTAGTAACAATTATTTCTCTGTTCAGTATTTCATCTAATCGCTTCTTATCTCCAGCTAACATAGTACTTTCATTCGGATCAGCAAATTCAGCAAACCTTTTCATTAAGCACCTCTACCATTTCTTTTAACGCAGGGATACCCATAGCCTGCCGGAGCCGATAAGAGTTGGCATGAATTAACCAACCGTCAACTGACGCCACTGTTGAACGAAACTGCTCTGCTGTAATTTTCCCAGACTCAAACTTTGTCGGAAGTCGCTTTAACTTCCGCTTCATTCTCTGAACCGTACGCTTCCTCATAAGAATAAAGTTATTGAAGTGCCGATATCCAAGAAAATCGATTCCGTTCTTTACCGGAAAAACTGAAATCTTTGAGAGAGATAGCTGCAACTTCTCTGAAAGAAAATCAGTTATTCTCTGCTGGCAGATACGCAGGACTTGCTTATCATTCGATAATAAGAGAAAATCATCGCAGTATCGTACATACCCAATTTTACCAAACTCATTTCTGAGAAATTCAATGTATCTATCCAGTTCAGATAAGTAGATATTTCCAAACCATTGAGACGTATAGTTTCCAATAGGCACATTCTTACCGTTACCTTCTGGAAACGAAAAAACAATCTTTCTGATTAAATCAAGAGTAGGTTTACATTTAATTCTTTTTTCTATGAGAGACATTAGAACTGTTTGATCTACTGAATAGTAAAACTTTCTGACGTCTCCTTTCAACACATAATTATATTTTCTCACAAACTCCATTGTTCTTGTAGAGCCAGAATGAATCCCTCTGCCCGGAATACACGCATAAGAATCCATAATAAACATTTTTTCAAATATCGGTTGTAATATATTCATTAAAGCGTGTTGAACAATTCTGTCTGGAGAGAAGGGAAGTACATAAATTATTCTTTCTTTAGGTTCGTATATTTTCTTTTCTGTATACTTGGAAGTGTGGAAGTTTCCAGAGACGACAAGAGACCTAACCCAATCTAGGTTTTTTTGTTCATTCTGATAAAACTCCTTCACATTCTTCATCCGCTTCTTTCCCTTACTCGCTTTCTTTAACGCTAATTGAAAGTTCTCAATAGCTGTTATACTACTCCACAAATTACCAATTCTCTTCATTTATTCATTTCTCATAATAGTATACTAAAAACATCTCGCTATTCTAAATAAAACACGCAACGTAACTTTCGGAAACTCCTACTAATAACGTTGCGCCTCCGCATTTGTTTTGCTAGAAACAACCAAATCTATTATCATCAGTTGTTCCTAACAAGGAACACTATCCAGCCGTAGAGTTGGCCTCGCCATTTAACCTACGTATCCGCCTCCGGCCGCCGATATTCGTATTCGCATTCGACCGAGCGTTATTGCCATTCCGAGCACGAGAGCCACAGCTCACGCCATTATTCCAATTACCGCCAGCAATCAACACCGGAGATATTAGATAATGCTCCTCCAACTCCCTCATATTCATCTGCTCCTCTACAGATATGTTAAGGAACTAGGCGCCAACTCCATTCAGGCTGACGCCTTCGTTCACGTTCGTTGGCGCCTATACGTTCACGTTCTGCGCTCTACGGCTCCGCCCCCGGCCGCCGATATCCGTATGCGCATTCGACCGAGCGTCAGTGCCATTCCGAGCACGAGAACCACAGCTAACGCCATGATGCCAACTACCGCCAGCAATCAACACCGGAACATGCATCCATAACTGTCCCTTTTTTGAATTTCCGGCGGAACCTCCAGACTGAGTCATCGGCCCGTAACTGGAAGTCGAGGCTGTATTCCATGCATAAGTACCGGCTCCGTTCTCACCATACAAAGTAGTAGTGCTGCTATAACCAACCGGGCCTCCTGACGTATCTCGCAACCACTGCCACAAAGACCCGCAACATTCCTCAAGCCCGTACTTCGATATCATTCTTCTACCAGCAGTATCAATTCGTCCACCAGCTCCTCCAGAAGTAGCTCCGCTCTCACTCGCTCCCAAAACTGATGTAGTCTCATTAGAGCCATTGGCTACACAAGCAAATTCGGAGTCAGATAACAATTCTTTCTTTACGCAGAACAAATCTTCAACAAGATCTACGTACTGCCGACTGCGGGTAATAGCTCCGTGATAAACTGACTTCGCATTCAACCCAGAGCCTGACATTAAATAAATATCAACCCAGATGTCAAGTAATGGAATATACACCATTCCCTCCGGCTCGCTGAACGGTCTACAAGATAGACACCAAACAGAATCCGGCAAAATATCACCAGCTAGATAATCATTTAACGGATGACTGGTCTGAACATCTCCTTCCCAAAACGTCATTCCGCTTCCAGAACTTACGCATAACGTGTCTAGTCCTCCGATAAGAAAACAGTCCTCTGCCTGCAATCCATCCGGTGCATCTTTATTGAGTGATACTTTCACGTCGGTATTAAACCCATCAGTTGACGGAGCTAGGAACACATAATAACTCCGCCCCGCAATAAGAGCTGTTCCGGTGTCGAGAGCAGACTCTGCATTTATCAGCATATCACTCTGCCCGGTAAAGAATCTTCTTGTAACTCCATCCGTAATCGATCCTGACGGTACATAAGAAAACTCAACTCCAGCCTTCAGTACAATCATTCTCCTCTGTCCAGCTGAACGAATGGGCTGCAAGAATCTACCATCAGCAAGATCGCTGTTAAAAATTCTATGGGTACGGAACGTATCTCTTTGCGACAGAACGCCCGGCGTCTGCTCTACTACAATCCATCCGCCAACATACGACAACACAACTCTTGATCCGGCAAGCATTGTAAAGTTAATTCCTTGGCACATTACCTTGCAAGAACCGCTGGACGTATTCATCACTACCGCCCTACATCCCACAAAGGTAGCATTTCCAATAGACAACGTAACTCCACTTGCTGTAAAAACAAATGACGAGTCAGCTTCCAGATTCGATGTTGTTGAATCTTCCGTTATCTGAAACGGGCGCTGACGATCAAACGGAAGTAGAATATCTCGCATAATATCTCTTCCGTCAGCCGATACTCCATCTGATAGCTTTGATCCGTAGTCAGAGAGAAACCCCGGATAGCCCGTGATCTTCATCTCCGATAGCGTACAGTTTATGCTAGCCATAAATAACTCCTCAAAAGTTTAATACTTCTAATATATTGTTACGGTGAAATCACCGCATTCACTTTTTCTGCAAATAACGATCCATCAAAAAGGTTCGTTTTTATTAGTTCGGGGTCTTGTGCTTCAAGAATAAACCACTTGTCCAGATAAGAGAGAGCAGCATACGGTATCTTTGCTATTGTGTTCGCTACAACCGCCGCCGGATCTACTGAAACAGTTTGATCTATCATAAGTTCATCAAGAGATACCAACGCATTATTCTGATTAAAAGTAAATGTTCCAAGATTCTGTGTCGTATTCTGACGGTTTATTGAAATCACTGCATTGTTAATCACTACAACAAACTGCGTAGCCGATATAAGGATTGCTAAATGAATCCATTCACGCTCTCCTATTTCAACTCCTTCGTCATCGAGATCAATAGTCTCTGATCCGCCTTGCCAAGAATGAAGTATATTTCCACCTTGCGTTCCAATAACGTATAATGGAATCCCATCAAGACTGCCAGTATATAAGTCTGGGTCCGGTAAAGCCACTGTTGATAGTGGCGGGTCAACTCCCAGAATTGAAAGAGTTATTAAGTCTTGAACATTTCCGTAACTGAACAAAATCAAGTTATCTATGTCAAACAACTTTGTCCAGAAATCAACTACCATCGTCAATCCATTCAGATTAGCAACTCCATTAAAATTTCCATAAAGAGAACCGCCCATCATCTCATAAGGCGGTTCTTCAGAAACTGCCGGAAGCATTAAGACACCACTTCTTGTATCTGCTGCTCTTACGATCTCCGGGGCATCTCCAGGATACGTGATAGCAAAACTGCCGGGCTGCTGTAATTGATTATTCAGATCGTGATCATAGTGAAACATTTCAGAATTAGTAGACGGAACTTTAATACCCAAGTCCCACCCAACTAAACGACGGTCAACAATTCTGCGGTTCGTAACCATCAACGTTTTCTTAGAGTAGAACTTAAATGCTTCTATCGCTGTCCAAAGAGATAATGCAATAGTTACCCATTGTCCATTTCTCCTACCCCATATTTCATTATTTGAGGGAGCATCGTCAAGCTTAGTAGCGATATCAATCAACCTAACAACATCATTGTTTGCCGAGGGCTGGTTCGCCTTTATTCTACCTTCCGGGGAATACTGTACTAATCTTTTATCTAGCGGGGTCTGCGAATAGTTCTGCGGACGCATTCTTTCAAATGTAAAGTTTGTAATATCCTTATTCTGAATCATCCCACCTAAAACATTCACGATTCCAATAGGCTCTGAATCTGGAAATAACGGCGGTACTGCACTAATAAGATATTGATTGAATGTCTTAGTAGTTAGATTAAAAACAACAACTACTTGTCCGTTCGGAAGCTGCAACTGCTGTTCTGCTGCCGTGATAACCCCTTTCTCTGTGAGTATTCTTACCGGAGCAGTTTTGACAGTTCTCGGCAGTGCTCCCGGAAACAGTTTATTGTATGTTGCGTTAGTCCGTATAATAAGAGAAGCAGGCCTCTGCTTTGCTTGGTTATCTACTGCAATCAATAACTCCGTTGCATCATAGACAAGTTCTGTTACAACAACATCAGTATCTAACGGACTGCTTGTGAAAGTCCAGTCTGCAAAATTATCATTCCTATCGACATGGGTGTATCGCAGTACTAAAAATCTTGACCGCTCCTCATCAACTGGTAACTGAACTTGTGCCCCAAACTGTATCTTTACAGTTACCTCATCTGGAGCTAATGTGTCCTTTATAACAATATCACCTGGGCTGACAAGAACATAAGCCTGCTCCGGTCCGATAGAGGCAACCAATCCACGATAAACTCCATCTTCTATGACACTGGCAAATGATTGAGCCAGATACCGGCCCTTCAGCGGTGTTCTGTATTTCCAGATAATCCTCTGATCTCCAACATTCGTGATTGCCATTTCTCTTCCTTCTCTATTCTGAATCTACATTCTCATTCAGAGTAGTTGTCTCAAAGTCTACCCGCAACATCCAACAACTGTTCCTATCATAGTAATCGCTAGGAATATACCAATTCTTATTCATCGTTACGCTATAAACTGAAACATACGCTCCATCGCTATCTTGAATAAGAAAGTCCAATGCTTTAACATCTTGTCCAAAATAATTATACCAGTACCGATATCCAACTATTTCTTGAAACTTCCGAAGCGGAAACAGCGATCCTCTCACGGTATCTATCTGCTTAGAGCCGTCCCAATGCGTGATACGGACATTCTTCACGTTCTGTAGCCACGGAAAAACTTCTTCATAAGTTTTTCCAAAGAAGCCGTTCACCGTTACTGTTCCGAAAGGATTGCTGTCAATTAACGGATTCATAATTACCGTCCAGATAGTTGCTACTAAGATTCTTCCCGGACTAACAATAGCCAACCGCATTCTGAATCTATCGTCTAGCTGCTTCTTCTGCTCTTCAAACGAATCCGGGTCTACTGAAACAAATGCTGCAAAGAGATACGGATGCTCACTATCAGTATCTTCAATACCAAGATCATCAGTATGCTCTAACGGTACTAAGTCTGTTGTTCTACCAAAGTCTGCTCCAGCAAAACTCCAATTTATCGAAGTACCATTAACTGATAAATAATCAAAATCAGCTTCTTTGAAAAACACGTAATACAGAAACCTATAGAAATCTATATCGTTCGACTGCAAAGCTGCACGATAAATCAATCCTTCATCGCTACTAAGAAACTGCTGGATACGCTTATCAAACCAACAGAACTGTGTCTGTGTCTGTGTATTGATATTGTAAATGTTCTGCGCATAGTCAAGTAACTCTATTGGCTTTCCAAGAGTTGTGAAGTATCTAAGGTATCCCCTAAATATCTTCTGAAGAAACTTACGCTTCTTCGGTACATTATGAGAAAGAAAAGTTTCTATATCATCTTTCGATATCAACTCAATCATAGACTTCAAACCTTATCTTTTCTAGCTTGCGATAACCATACAACTTCCCTGCCGAGAACACTCCTAATTTAGTAGACAATCCTTCGACTTCCAGTACTCCAGCCAAAGCAAGTTCTTCTGCTGGATTCGGAAAAACCACAACCCCTGTCATATAATCATGGGTACCAACTACATCATTCTTTTCGTTTATGATGTTACACGCAGTATCGAAGGAAAACTCCTCTCTGTATGTAAACACCTTTTCTATTTCTTCCTCTGGGTTCTCTGGATCTTCTACAAGCGTAGTAAATCTATAAGTCGGTGATGCTTTTTCAATAGACCCTTGAAAGAACGTAAACTGAATACTAAGCGAAAATGCTTCAACATTTACTGATAAGTAGTATAACGGCAGTATCCGTAGTCCTTCCGGGTTATAGTTTCCACGAACTTGATTGGTGACCATAACAGCATCTAGATCTTCAAACACTGACAGATTCAAATTCCTAAGAAAAGCAAGGTTAAAAAAGTTACGTACAACACCCTCTGCAAAAACTCTGAATCCTTCAATATCCGCAACAGACCGATACTGAATAACTATTACAAAAGACGAAACAACCGGAGTAACATACTCAACAAGTCCAATATCACGCACATTGTATAAACGATCTTCCAATACTTGAATTGTATTATCTTCCAGTTGCGACATCAATTTTGACACTAACGCAACTCTAACCATTCCGGTAACTCTAAAGACACCTGTTCTGATATAGTCATCTTGGTCTGAATAAGTTACGGCATCTCCTACTTCAGGCTGTGTTCTGTACCACCTAGTAAAGTCAGATGTCTTTGTAATACTATCTTTCGTGTAAAACCAATAAGCCAATAAGTCTACAATTTCGTATTTGTTCGGTAACTCTGCTCCACCGTCAAATTCTGCGCTCTCAAAATGATATTCTACTGGATTCCCTTCTGAATCCAACAACGGGTCAATAAACTCTGACATCTCATCTGCACTTATGTTTCCCGCTACTCCATCAACTCTTCTGTAACTAACAGTAAACTGCTGCCCTTGAATGAGAGTAGGGACATCAGGGCCTGCAAATACCTTAATAAATAAAACACCATTAAAGTAATAAGGGAAAAATCCATTGTAAGGTCTAACAACTCCCAGATCATTTTTCCTTACCATTGCAATCTCTGTGCCAGCGATTGATAGCTTAATTGTGCTTATCTCTAAATCTGAAACACGCAACTGAATGTATTGCTGATATAGTCCATTAACTGTTACATCGTCTCCTTGATTAAACCTAAGCTGTCCAGACTCTCCTTGATTCAGAACAATCTGATTTTCTTGTGTAAACACAAGACCGCTACTTGAAACAGCCCTTCCTCCCAATGGAACAATTACCGAAGCCTGCGCAGAATCAATTACTATGTTTACTGTTCCCTTACTTCCCCTCAACACCGGAACCGTAATTAACAAATAGGCAAGCAACGATCTAAGATTCTTTTCATCGAGTTTCGTAAAATCCAATGTACGGTCGAGAAACCCTTGTATATCGGTAACCAGCCCAACTTCTGTAGAGTCTCCAATATGCGCAACCATTCTCACCATTTCAGAATTTCTTTCAGTAGGTGTGAAATAGTTTAAGAAAGCGTCGCTGAACATTTATAACTCCATATCCATACTAATGTCTAAAACCGCAACTGATATACGACCCGGCAAGTTATCTTCAGTTTCTCCATGTAGCGTAACTACCACTCTAGGGTCTATATCTCTGATAGCTTTTATTATGTTCCTTTCGGTAGCGGCCGCTCCGTCAAGAGAGAAAACGTCTTCATCAAGCCCATACGGATAATGAAAAATATCAGATTTCAGCAGTTCAAGTCTGTAGTGAATACGGTCCATCAACGCAAGCGAATCTGTTTTCTTACGGAGAAATTCATCGTACTCAACCATTCCTTGACTTGTCGCCATAATTCCCTTTCTGAATATACACTAGCAAAACTATCTGTTATGTAACCGTACCTGTTCCGGTTACTGGGCCACCAGAAGGCGGGGCCACTAGCGCCGTAGGCAACACTACTGTATTCTGTTGCATAAAAGAAACTAGCACTTCTGAAACAACGGTATAGTATTTTAACAACTCAGCCTGCGAATCTGGCGGTAGCGGAGTTCCCGGATAATACACAGCTTCCATTGCATCGCATAAATCTTGTGCTAGTGTTCCCGGAGACATTGCCATATCTAAATCCTCACTTTACCGATAAAGCTGCTGCCGCCATTGCTGCCGCTTCTGCTGCAATCAGTGCTGCCTTAATCCCATTCAACGCCATGTTCATTAACGGCGGTGCTGGCGGAACAGGGGTTCCCGGCGGCAACGGTGTCGGGGGAATTATTACTGGATACAGATTCCATGCGGCTGTTTCTGCGGCTAAGTAGGGCTGTAGAACTCCGGCTCCTAACAAGGTCTGCGTTCCTTTAATTCCAACTGGAGCCATACTTTCAATATCAGTATTCGCTGATTTCATTGAATGGTTCCCAACTACTTCTTCTGTAACGTTCGCATTATTTTTATATGTACGATCTTGATTTTCTGTTATATCTGTTTTACCTTTCCGAAGTATAGTAGTATCTCCATCGACTTCAAGGTTGTCTGTTCCATGGCTTCTAACATCTCTCGATGTCATAACTTCTTCAATTATTCTATCGGCTAATACGGAGCGAACTTCTTTGACAAACTCAATCTTGCTGTCATTTGTCTGAAACGAAACTGTATCTTCTGTATGAGTAATGATACTATCATCTTGCCAAAGAATATAGTTGTTCTTATCATATATTTCATATTTGAATGTCTTTGATTTTTCCGGGAACGATACTATATCCCCATCTTCTGGAGATTCAAATTCCACCCAATCTTCAATAAGAACGTCATCTTCAACTGAATGAAGTATCGGAAAAAATACATTCTCTTCATAAAACTCTACTTTAACCTTCGCTCCTTTCTTCAATGGGTGAAGTAGAAAATGAGCATGGCCGACATAAGTGTAAGGATACGGAGTACCATCAGCATAAAACTGCGGAATCAGCACGTCAAGGTACGGCATCTTCGTTTCTTCTACCGTATCTATGAAGTCAGTCATTACTTCCCCATCAAAAACTCCTGAGCGGATTTTATGAACGACCCCAGAGGTATCTCCCATTATTCTATAACTCCAAAGAAGTTCTGCATTCTCGGCGTCGACTTCGCATTGATTCTCTGTTGATAAAGAAAGTAATTTCCTTTCGGAATAGTCTCATCTCCAAAATCAAAAGCATACGCCCTGAAAGGGTTAAATACGGCATCAGTTGCTATTGTTATCCGTTTATCAAAAAACACTTCTGCGTGTTTATCATAAGACAATGGATGATCTTGCAATGCTCCGAAAAACCAATGAGCATTATAATTTCCAGTATCGCACAGCTTAATGTCTGCGCCTAGTTCGTCTATTCCTTCTGGTAATTCTAAAACTACATTACTGAACAAGCTCTGATACTTTGCGGCCAGTACTGCGTTTCCATCAAAGTAAAGAAATAAATTATCCTTAGAATGAATCATCTTAAAAGTATTATCAGTATCCATGATTCTATCAAAAACATCTGCTCGCTGTAGGTATGCGATTTTACCGAGGTCAAGACCTTTCACTCCAATTTCAAATTCTAAGTTCTCGTTGAACGGTGCCGGAGGCGCTACAAGAAGTCCAGCCTCTCTACGCAACTTCTGAACACTGTCTATAGGAGCTGACGGCAACTTTACTACAGCCTCCGGTATAAACTCTACAACATAATACCTTGACCCACCCTCATTCTCTTTCCATGAATCGTAGGTCGAAGACACCCATTTTGTTTCATTTACTTCCATTACCATGTTTGCTATATCTACTGGCTCTTCAGATCGGAACTCCACTTTCACAACCGGGTGTACTTGAAAAAAGTCTCTCGTTATCTCGGACGACAACAAAGCTACTTCATCAAGTTTGAACGTTTCTGTTCCAATCTTTACCCGCTCCGTTACAAATCCGCTCAACACTACTGTATTCCTTCTGTTACATTCATCTTGTAAGTTGATTCAGGGTATACTCTTATCTTTGTATACTTGTGAAGCCCGAACTGCCCGATAGCATTTTGCCTCAAACACATAATTTCATTTATCATATTTCTTGCTCCAAACACATCTACAAAACATTTATCAATTCGCATAATGTTTACTTCAGGAACTTCATACTGAACTCCGCCAACAAGCGTTTCTATTAAGTGTGAGGGGTACTTTTCTAATTCCAAGAATAACATTAGCCCACTCCCGGTAGCGGAGTAGCTGGTTGCGATAACTGCTCTCCAATCTTTTGAAATCCTTCTTCTGCTGCTGACTGAATCTTGTTAATGATTCCAAGATCTCCAAACGCATCTACATTTGCTTCTCGACTGAACACCCCATGTTCTTCTGTTACTAAAGCATTGTCAAGGGGCTTAAAAACTATTTGAAGTGAAGCATGAAGCGGTAAACCGGATACCGGGTGATAGCTATCAAAACTTCCTTTCACGCTAGTCAGATAACACGGCTTAAAATAGGCTATCTTTCCAATCGTTATTTCAAGCCAGTTGCCATGCTGCTGATCATTGCTGTAAAGAATTGACGGTCCCGGTATCGTATAAACATTAACTGCATCTTGTAGTAACTTCTTCACTTCTGCTAGTGCGGGTGGAGTCTCTACTTTAATCGGGTAGCAAAACGACAGTAACGTTTCTACTGGATCAACTACCTGTGCTTTTATTTCTTCAGGTGTTCCACCGAAAGCAACTAATTCAAAATAAAGATTGTACGGGCCAGCAGTAGTCTGCTTATAGACAGGACGGTTCAACCACGGCTGCTGGATAGATGCTCCGAACAAAGCATTTGCTGCAGATTCTCCAATTTCCATTACTTTAGAAAATCCAGAAACTGCCGTGTCAAGAATAGCCCCCATTCCCTTACCAGACCATTCTGCTTCTGCTCCAAACTCAAACGGCCTTAACAATGCTCCAGCTACCATCTTCTTACGGTTCGGACATTCTATTACCACTGACATATTCTGAGAAACTCGAAACGTATCTGTCTCGTCTCTGTGAATAATTTCATCAATGCCAAGTAAACCCATTAACGGCCTCCGTATCCCGGTGTAGCTCCTGCCCTTGAACTAACATTGAAGTTCTGCACTAAAGCCTGCGCCGAAGACTGATTACTTCCCGCTCCACTGTTTGTAAAGGTACCCATAAATCGCTGTGCCCTTCCTAATGATTCTTCAAGGTTCCTCTCTCCAGCTTGTCTTCCTTCCATTAAAGCAATATCACGATAGCCGGCTTTATAGGTAGTAACTCCTATGCTATTTGTCCTCGTCTCTACATTAACTCCCCTCGCCTGTAATGCACGAGCCTGCTCTGCTGTTATTTCTTTAGAAGCATTAGTTAAAGATGCGATCGGGTCTGCCATTATATTAGACAACGTCGGCCCAAGAGAGTATATGCCAACAACTAAATCTAGTATTCCAGAAACAACAAGCATAACTCCGAGTTCAACCGCTTTCATTACTGTCTGTAGAACGCTCATTCCAGTTACTTTTAATTCTTCTCCCTTAATAGCAGTAGCTGTTCTCGCTCCAAACGTTTCTCCCATCATTCTGATCTGATCCTCTGCTAATGCTACTTGCATTTTGGCCTCTGCTTCAGCTTTCGCTTCCATTACTACAACTTCAGCATCAGCTTTTGCATTAGCCCTCTGATTAGCTCTATCAATAAATCCAGTCAGCCCTTCTGCTGCTCCGTTAAATACGGAGCCAACCAGATTACCAACTCCGCCAACTGCGGCTCCTACTCCTCCAAGAGCATTTTCAAAAAACTTTCCCATTGCTTCAACTACTGTCGATAATCCACGAAATACCGTTTTCAGTAATTGAATAAAATCGCTAGAAAAAACGTCAAGCAACCGTGAGATAAAAGTCGAAAGAGAGGGGATTATCATCTGCAACCCTTCTCCAATTACTTTAATAACTCCAGTAATAATAGGGACGATCTGCTTAATAGCTTCTGCGATAACTTCAAGCACTGGAATAATTACTGGCATAAGAGCCTTTATTGTTTCTACAACCAAAGCCAACGCTTCTGTAATGACTGTAATAAGAGGGCCTAGGTACGGCATTAAGTATCTGCCAAGTTCAAGTATCGCAGTTACCACTTCTCCCAGAATATCAACCAGCTTAGTCAGTATCGGACCGATGTACGGGGCTACCGCTTCAACTAACGTTCTGATAATCCCGATAATTCCAGTTGCTAATTCACGTAACCCTGCTATGATAGACAAGAAACCCTGCCCTAAAAAATCAACGATCTTCGTTAAGATAGGTCCAATATAAGGAGCAACAGCGTCAACTAAAGTTTTAATAGCTTCAGCTATTGTCATAAGCAGTGGGCCGATATACGGAGCTACAGCGCTAACAAGGGTCTGGACAACGTCAACAACTCTATTGATTATTCCACCAACTATAGGCAAAGCAATTTCAGTTATCCGAACGATAGCGTTCAATATCGCTGGTAAATGCATCGCTAGAACTGCTCCTAGTACAGCTAAACCCGCTATTGCCATTGCTGTAGAAGCCACGGCTCCGCCACCTGTCGACGTTGCCTTTCCACCACTGCCACCTTCTCCAGACGATGATGCTTGATTCGCTAATAATGCCCCTAACGGAAAACTGTTAGGGGCTATTAAAAACTCGTTCCAATTCTCATAAAAGGTGGAGGCTATATCATCTCCTTCAGCTACGACTTCTTCTTCGTGATAGTTCTCGGCTCCGCCACCTGTCGACGTTTCAGCGGTAGATTCTTCTCCTTCTTGTCCTTCAGGAGCTGGTAATGCCGGGGTAGATGCTGACGGTGTTCCTGTTCCGCTAGTTTTTGATAACAGCACCCCTAACGGAAACCTAGCCGGGGTACGGAGAAAGATACCAAAATCACGGAATGTAAAAGCTGCTAGTTGTCGAAGCATTGCAAATTCTGGAGAATTAAAATCATCGCTGGTAACTGGTAACGGTTCTGCCCCTAAGTAATCTTGAATAGATACAGCTGTAGTTTCAACACCCTGCTGTTCTCCTCCGCCTACATTTCTTTCTGGGGTCTGTGAACCGCCAGTCTCTGCTAACGCTCCTGCGGTCTCACGGATAAGAGAAGGTAGACGTGAAGGGGTCTCTCCAGCCATTTATCAATTCCTTACAGAGTATACTAGATTAACAGTTTCCTCATGTCTTCCCTTTTCTTCTGTAACTGCGGTGAGTTCATTATCTGAACCAGATCTTCAATCTTCCGAATCGGCATTTTCAGAATGTTCGATAAACAATCAACATCAAACCATACAAGAGGTAACAACTTATCTTCGTACAGTTCTGTTTTCTTGTCAACACCATTAGGATACCACAAGTCCTGCCTGTAGAGGTAGGCGGAGGCGAGAAACTCCGCCACACCCCTTACACGTAACGTCAACAGGCGAAAGGTCATAACCGATAGCATCGAGTTCTCGCATGGCAGAGTACATCTTACCCACGACACTAGCCGGCACCTTCTTCTCTTTTATAAACTGCGCCTTTTCTTCAGGCAACATAACCGATTTATATTTTTCATTTTCAATTTCCAACGAAGTAAGCCAGCGGCGCTTGAAAAATTCAAATATGTTTTTCTCATCTCCAAACAACTGCTCCTTCGATATCTTTTTAGTCTCGTAAAAATAGTCAAAAACATCAAACTCTTCACGGGCAGACAGATACCGATTATAGATAACAATATCATCTTCAGAATCCGGGTCCTTTACTCGGAACTTCTCATACTCCGTTTTCTTTTCATCAAGCTCCTTGTAGTTCAGTTGTCCAACGGAAGTAACGAAATGGTTCTGGGTAGAGCATTCCGATCGAATCCGCTTTCCGTCAACGGTACGCTCTACCATTTTGTTACAGCTCCACGGAACATCAAGATGTCCTCCAAGCGAATGCTGACGCATCAACATAAACAACGCTGTTATTGAAACGAACGGGAGCTGGTACGCATCAATATCAGTATTCTGGTTTACGACTTCCACCATGGCCCTCTCAAAAAAATGAGAGGAAGCAACAAGCAGATCATCATGCTGCTCTGCTGATATATCCAAATCTAGTTCTATTGTCTTCGGCATCAAAAGGTTCTTGGTGGGAAGATTCAAAGTAGTCTTCATTTAATTCTCCTAAATACTAATACACCAAAACTATGTAAGTAAACCAATAGAAGTTCCACCAGCTTTCACTTGATTCATAACTGCTATTAAATCCTTATCTGCCACCAGCTTCGGTATCCTCGTAAAATTAACCGTAACCGACTGTAGCCCGTCACCTGACTTATCAAAGTTTTCTGTGCTAATCGAAGTAGGTAGACATCTTGGGTACATTTCAAGTCCAGTAGGTATTTTCAGATCAGGCGTCGCAACTCCCGGAACATAGCGCCCGATATTATCTAACACTGCTCCTGCACCACTACCACCTATTGCTGCCATGGCACCAGCTAATGGAATGCCAAGATTCGATTTTCGTACCACAATTACTGTAAGAACCATCCTGTCAATAGTATCAAATCCGAGCTGCATTCCACCATTAGCACCAACTAACATTCCCTTAAAATAATCACGCCAGAAGTTTCTGACTACACCTAGTTCATCATCAATAAACTCTACAGAAAATTCAGCAAACGTTATCTTTTCTGGCATAGGTATAGAACCAGCAGGTCCCATATCAATACCCTTAGTTTGTATCTGCGTATCTGGCGGGTGGATAGTTTTTACTTTATCTGAAACATAAATCAACGTAGCGATGTCGAGTATTTTCTTTAGTGTCGTCAGCTGCTCGCCCGAAAACCCTTGCGTAACAAGAGCAGTCGGGTCTTTCCAGAAAATTACTTCAAAATTATAGTTACGTTGCGGTTCAAACAATAAGAAGTTCGGAGTGCCTGCAAACACATTACACGCTCCCCAAACTGTCTCTTATCGGAATCCTCTTTTCATAAACTCCGTTGATCTTAATGGTCTGAATCGCATCACCATCTTTCTTGAAAGTCATAGTATCGCAACCCTGTACAGCAAAGTTCTGCAACTGATATGCTTTCAATACAGTTGTCTTATCAAGGTCAACCATCTGAACCATAACAAGACCAGTCGTCAACGGCTTCAAAAGAGCAGAGCCATTAGAAGGGTCGAGACGAAGTTCCTGCCAAGCTTCAAACACGTCAGCAACTCCCCATGACCGGGGAACTGAAAGAGTCCAAGCAACAGTACCCGCCGCTTCGTTCGGGCCAGAGAACCAAGCAAACATCCCTGACCATGCCAACTTAATACTTTTCTCTTTTGATTCGGGAACTGGTATTTCACGAGCTAATAAGTCTACATCATCAAGAATAGACCTAGCCGCCGGGACCTTAGCATTGATAGCCACCGGGTAGTTTATCACCGAAAGACGAAAGAGGTAGTCCCTCTGAAAATCTCCAACACGTTCTGCAATCTGATCCACATTCAGCATAACACTCTCCTATGAAACGTCAGTAGCGTTTTTCTTAACACGAAGAACAAATGTTCTTTCTTCAGAATCTTCCGCAATCTTTATTGCAATCGGAATATCCATCACCCGAACTCCGTTCGCCATAACATCTGACCAAGAGGGTACATGAGGAGCTGCCGCCCAAAGCCAATCGTTAGTAACGTAATCATCGCAAATCTCTTGAATACCCGCAGTCATCATGGTCAACTGCGCCGGGCCGATAAGCATAAAGTTGAACTGCTCCCCAAACTGGAAAAGCCTCTTTGCAAAATGCTTCAAGATCACATTGGCGTGAATGTAGGAAAGGTCGCTCTCCTGCGCCTGACGTGTACGCTGTTCCCAGATAACCGGACCCTGCGATCCAATCTTCAGGTAGTTAATCTTGTTCGTCTTTAGTTCATCGCCGTAATCAACAAAGTCTGTCGAGAACAATGCTTCCGCAGTAATACCACCGTAAATATAACCAGCAGGCGGATCGAATATCCTCCCGGTTGCCTTAAATATCCTTGCGTAGTACTGCATCACTTTGATTGACGGAGCCACGGAAAGAATACCAATCTCCGTCTGAACCTGCTCCGATACTGACGTAATAGCAAGGTCTCTTGACGCTGGTAACATAAGTGTCCAAGCATACGCTTCTTCATAGGTCGGAAAGTTCGGAGTATCTCCAATCATCATCTTATCATACTTTGTCGTAAACTCCGAAAACAGATTGATAATTCCAATATCGTGAACCCCATTCATACAGACAAAGAAACCTTCCTTATCCGCAAGAGGCTTCAGATTCAAATCTGCGGCAAACGGAACAATACCGTTACTACCGCTCAACACCGGATACGGGTCATCAGGATTAAACTCCGCCTGTATCGGAACATTGATACGCAAGGTAAACTCAACCGGCTGTACCCTCTGCCAGTAGATAGGACTGTCGGGGTTATAGGAGAATTCAACATCTTCTATGATCGAATCTCCATCTTCTGACAACTCCCAAAGAGTAACGAACCAAGTCTGATTCAGAGTATTGGAAGGAACAAAATCAATTCTTGTAGTTCTGGTCTCTAATGCTTCGTCAAGAGTTACGATACCAGTAGAAAGGTCTACAGTGCCGTTAATACCGGAACCTTCAAACTCTGTAATGACTCCGGCAGTTTCCGTAGCCACCAACACTCCTGTTGCATCGTATATTTTCAGAGACGAATCCAGTACACCTTGACCGAGTTCTATAGAAACATCAGAAGCATAATCATTTGATAGCAGACCACGCCGAACAGATAATCCAAGATTGCTCCAGACTCCAGGAGTATTAAGCACAACACCCAAGGCTTGATCCGAGGTCATCTCCTTTGCAAAGAAACTGTCAACGTCAGGACAGTTAGCAAAAGTAGTCGGAGAATTGACTGTCGGGGGCACTGCCGGAACTTCAGGAACTTCTGGTACTTCAGGATCATAATCAGTCCCTTGCACAATAGCAGTTATCTCTACGGTGAGACCTACTCCAATAGCCGGAGTAATTGAAGCAAGATCAACCGCTCCTTCTGCTATCTCATGGTCTACTCCCTCTACAGAAGACACCGCAGAAACAGTAACATCTCCACCGTCTTCAACAACATCAGTGTCGCTAGCAAAACTGAAAGAGTATGTCTGGCTTCCACCATCAACTGCAAGAGTGTACGTTCCAGCGGGAATCGTAATAGCCGAACTAGTCGGGTTCGTTATCTGTATTTCAATTTCTGCCGCCACACCCGGAACTTCTGGAACCGCAGGCACTGCCGGAATAGCAGGGGTTCCCGGCGTTCCAGCAGTTCTCGGAAATACAAGGTTACCAACCATTGCATTTTTATTCATTCTGAAAAGAGTAACACGAGCCACCGAAGCTAACAGATTCTTCAATCCCAAATAGCGAGGGTTATAAGTTAAATCGTATCCGACTTTCTTTTCCAGATTAGCAAGAGTAACAACTTCAACCCGATTGCCTTTCTGCAACATCATCGGCATTATAATTGTCAACGATATGTTATCAGAGGAAGTAAACGATTCATCAACAATACGAAAATAAGTTCCCGATGCTCTCATTTATTTTCCTCCAACTTCAGCGCTCTGCACTTCTTCATATTCACGGATCGTAAGCTCGCCCGACATAAGAGAGGGTCGATAGTCAAGAATTACATGACTCTTCCCTTCAAGATAAAAAGTTTCTTTGCCACGAAAGTATGAACCCAAATCTGCGGTAGGGTTCCGCAGAATATATTTCTTTTTCTGTTTTTGTTCAGGCATCTCTTACTCCTATTCCATTAAGTATACTATCCTGTTCGATGATCTTAACTCACGCATTAAGTTGTTCTGTCGGTTCATCTTCTTCAGTATCAACTAACGGTTCAGACTGACCCGCTACCGCCTCTACAATCTCTTGACTATCAGAAGCTGGCGGTACATCGTCATCATCCCTTGTCCCACCATACCCAACTACCGTATATACTTTTCTATTCTCAAGCCAAAAATTAACTTTCTCAACGAAATGAAACTCACGTATCTCCGGTACTTGAATCAATAACTGCAATTCTGCATCGAGTTGAAAAGCCCTAGCCCCTTTCTCATCGTCTGTTTCTCCTCCTAACTGACTAGACGCAATCTTAAACTCCGGCCTACAAAAGTAATCATCCATGTATCCCTTCATTATAAATGGCGGATAACGGAGAAAATCAAGCTCGGTCAAATCTGTAGAGAAACGATTGATAAAGTCAAGGAAGTAGCTTTCCGCAATTATCGAATACTTTGTTTGTAACCAAATCAATCTCCCACGCCCGGTATGCTCTATACGATCCTCATTCGGATGCTTCGGATCATCGTGCCAGATAAAGTTCTGCTTCAATGAACTGATACCATACTTATCTGCCGGAACAGTCCACGGCTCTTTTCTCCAAAGCCCAACAAATGGGTGCGGCATCTTCTTTAACATCGCAGAACGCTTAGACATTGTTTCTTTCGGTGCAAAAAACACATGACCGTAAAAGTCTTGCGATAGTCCTTCTTTTACTAACTGCCCTTCAGAAACATCTTCATGGTATTTACCAGAATGAAAGTAATTGAATATCATATAGTCAAGGTAGCTGGAGAGTGTTTTTCCTACACCTTCAGGGGGCCGATAGGTTTGCGGACTACTAATTCCCACAAGTAACTCCTATCAATCCGTTAAACAAACGATACAGTTCATTATCAGTCTGCGGCCTTAGAAACACTTCACGTTTCAAGACCCGGTACTTTCCTTGATCAAATATCTTTGCTACCTTAAACAGAAAACTGCCCCATGGCGAGATCGTCTCAAAATTACGAGTAAGAATGTAGTCATCTGGAGCTATCGGGTCATTCAACATAAATAAACCAAGTACTAATTCTTCTTGGTTTTCTGGAAACCAGTTACGCTTATAGAAACTGCCCCGCTGAACATTAAAGTTTAAGAATCCTCTACATTCTACATAATCCCATTTCCCGTCATTATCTATATTTTCATACCCTACTTTGTTTTTTATGTTCGGCGAGAAACGCATCATACAAGAACCCTTCTTCCGTAAGAAGTTGTCTTGAAGCGATGTCTTAAATGCAAACGTTTCTACTCTCTGTCCCATTATTCTGTAAACTCTCCATCATCCGTAAACTGTTCTTCAGAACTTCTTCCAGCAGCAATTCTAAAGGCTCCCGGATATTTCTGAATCAACTCTTGCGCTAATTTTGTGGTAACGTTCCTACTGACATCAAACTTAATGTTTCCAAGCGAGCACTGAAAATATCTTTTTCCAAGCGGATCAACTAATTCAAGTACAACAGTTTCCATTATTAGAAATCCTCCATTCCACCCTTCGGAGCCAATTCAGAATCCCACGGATCTGCAAGCCCAAGCTCTTCTAAATCTTCTGCGTGTTTAGGCATAATCCACGGCTGATCTATTTTCTTGTAGAGATTAGTAAACCTACGAACCAGTTCATCGAAAACATCGTTATCATAATACAACAACTCCAATACTCTACGAAGATGTTTACAAGTTGAATTCTTCAGTCCAACATTATTACGCTTTGGTGCTCTCGTTTCTCCAAACCCATAGTTATAGCCATCCCTAGTTCCTTTATACTTAAATCCCCAAAATAAAAACGCCGGACAGCTACACGTAACGTGCACATCTCGATCTGTCAATGCTTGCAATATCGCCTCATCTATTGGTATCTTCTGCTTCTTCGCTAACCCAACAAAATCAACAAACAAAATCTTCTGGGTATAAACATGGTTATTCAATCCGTACTGACTAGAAGGTGTTCGGAACTCTGCTGTCGAAGCATAGGTCCGTACAAGAGTAGGCTGCCTCAAAGCATTCTTCCGCTCCCCTTGTCTCATAAAAGAGGGATCAAAATCTTTTATTAAATCTTGGACAGTTGCAGAGAATAGAGCATCTCTATACTGCCCCGCATTCTGCTGTAGAGGCTCGGCGTTCAGCGCACTAACCAACTTTGATAGATTAGTGAGGGTAACCGCTTGCCGATGTATTAGAAGGCTACTATTCGCCAAACGCTCCGTAGTATGGATTTTAGGAATACCCATAGCCTTATAATCAGAAACTGCTGGAATAATCGCCCCATCAACTAGGTCTATCTTATCTTTCAGAAAATCCTTTAGGAGCTTAATAGCCATATCCGGGGAAACTGCGCCTTCTCGCTTAAAAGGAGCCGAGACGTCTAAGTCCGGCGGATCGTATTGTCTTGGTAACGTATGATCTGATATTCTAGTATTCACCGTGTCTTTATCTTTCGGTCTGGTTACATCGAAGTAAGCACTATCTGATTTATTGCTTTCATGGAAACGGTAACGTGCTCCTATCGAATCAAGAAACTGCTTTATCTTTTCTGTTGCTTTTTTAATTGCATCAGTAAACTTGCCAGCAGCAATCCTATCATCACCAATAACCCGAAAACGAATCTCAACATCTACACCTTCTGGTAACTCTTGAACAAGGCTATCGCTTTCACTTTTCGAGTATTCTGTATGCTTCGGTTCTCCTAATTCCGGACGATAGTTCGTATGCTCTACTTGCCACTTCGTAAAGTCCCTAGTGGACGTGAACAACATACCATCATTCCATCTAGCTGCTATAAAGTTCGGATCTTCGATTACGTCTTGCCACCAATCACGATCTCCGGACAGTTCAGTTTTCTTTGCTATTTCAGACACTATGATTCGTAAACCAAAAGCAGAGTTAATTATTTTTACTTTCACTTCAGTTTTCAATTCAATTATCCTATAAATGGGTGAACAGACTTGTCATTAAATTGCTTTTCAAGTCGGTTACGTTCCTCTTGCCAGTATTTCAAAACCTGCTCTGCTTCCTTAAACACTCCTAGAGTAGACGCAGAAAATAACGATTCTGCTGAGCGGATATTTATTTCAGCCCAAGCGTATTCTTCAAGAAACAAACGCTCCTGCGGATAAAGCCAGTATCCGCCATCAACACGGTCTCTCGTCAGTTCCGGCTCATCTCCATCATGGTCTTCATCGTCATCAATATCGTTATCCGATCCATACTCTTCAATAGCATTATCGTCAAGAAAAGGAAGATAGGAAACAAGAAGCCAGCGATAGTCTTTATTTAACCGCAGTACGTCCATTGTATCTGTCTCATACCGCTCCCAATCAGAGCCGAAGCCAAGCTGTCTTGACATCATATTTAATACTGAACGAATAATAAGATAATCACCTAATGTGTCAAGGCCGCCAACTCCTGGGCCACCCGACCCAATTAACAACGGTAACAATCCTACTTCTGGTAAAATCTGATTAGCTCCAAAAGCGTTTTCATCTGACGTTAAAACTGCAACAACTTCATCTATATCGTACTGCATCAAATCTATTTCTTTCCCTACATGAGAGAATAAGATAGATCGAGGCATAAACACCATATCGTTTAATACTTGAACTGCTTTCTGCATGGCTTTGAGAATACCAAACGAATCTAACTCCAACGCAGAGCCTTCAAGCCTAGTGCTCATCTGGTCAAGTAATTGTTTAATTGTATAAAATCGAAGTTTCTTTCTTCTACCCATAATAAGTATACTAAAAAGGGCTGCCTAATAAGGCAGCCCTCATTTCAATTACCAACGTAAGGAACAGATAACCTGTTGATTAGTTGTCTCCACCTTCGCTGTCATCGAGATCACCCCCCAGACCATCTTCAACATCGTGAGTATCACCAGCCGGGGGGATAGGCGGAGCTGTATGACCTTCAGCACTTCCATGCCCCAAAGCAACCGGAGTATCGGGAACAAGTCCATTCTTCGGCTCACCTGTCCCGGGCGGGAGTATTGTCAAACTGTTACGGTTCGCCATAACAATCTTCTTGGCATCAGCATAAACCATCCGAACACCCATGCTCCCATCACTGTTTACCTTTCTGGTAACAAATGTGCCCGTCGGCCCCCACAACGAAAACTCCTTCGTTTTTATGGGAACGACACGAACAATATCGGTATCTTTTATTTCGTTCATCAGTAACTCCTTCTGTTAATACTGCAAATAAACAGCCTTCTGTTAAGAAGGCTGTTCTCCTCGTTCCAGTTACGCTACTACGTTGATTTCTTTGACAGCGTTTTCAAAAGCAAGGATTGAGCCAATCAGTGCTCCCATGCCCTGCCGAACATCCAACGTATCCATGCCGAGAGGTTCAGTGGCGTACAGACCAACATGAACTCCAGCAAATCCAGCGGCATCAAGGTCAGACTTCTTGAAAGTCATAAAGCTCCGCCCTTCCGGCAGGTCCTGATCTTTGACCACCTTCCAGATTCCATTCAGCCGTCCTGCGACGTAAGGGCCGATAGGCTCGTTCTCTCCATAGCCAACCGGGTCCCAAACATCCTTGCCGAGCGATTCGATGATGTTCGTCAGTTCGGAATCAGCAACCAGAATGTTACCGCCGCATCTTGCCGAATCTTGCCGAATCTTGTTACGGGAAGCGATCAAAGGTTCGATGATACTGTATCTGTGGAAAGCCCACGATACTCCGGTGGGAGGAGTCTTACTCCACACATAAGAGCCGGAGGACGCTTCCAACATGTCCTCCAACAGCTGCCCGGACACTTCCTTGTTGATATAACCCGCAACAGTAGTGCCAAGCATTTCTGCAAGGTCAAAGTCGGTAACACCAGACAGTGTCTTCCTTGCTGAATAGAAGTTGTCCAGCTTGTACTTCGACCGGATACGGAACGGTTCTGCTTCAATGTCTTTGGAAGCAAATTCAAAGATAGCCTGCGCCGGAGCTTTAGTGTCCAAATCCCAACGTGCATCAAGGCTGATCACATCTCCCGCAACAGTAGCGGAAGCAATGGTGAGCGATATCGCTCCGCTTGTGTAGTTCACGGTTCCTGCCGTAATAAATGCGCCGGGAACGATAGCACCGTTACCATCATCGGTAACAATTTCTGCTCCAATGCCGGAAGCCGGGGAGTAAATAATCTTTATCTTCCCGGGCAACAGCGGGGTTTCGGGGGCGGTGAAGGTTACCGTAGTCGCTCCAACACCATTCCTCATAACGGCCTGAATCCGGTTACTGGTAAACAGATTGGAGCTATTCCAACCGGAAGTACCGAGCAGAGAATCACCAATACTGATACCGTTCCGGTTATCGTTAGCGGTCAACTGCGGGAAAATAAGGGGGGATTTTTTGGTCGGCATCGGCTGAACACCTAACACTTCCATGAAGGTATAGCCGGGGATAACCACCGAAAGCAGGTTGAAAAGCATTGCTACCGGGTTTTCAATATCCCAGATGTTTTCAACTGCGGAAGATACCAACTGCTTCCGGGTCGTACCGATGCTTGACCGGACGATCATGGAAAGCACCTGATCGATTGAGTTCTCCAGAACTGCTTTCTTCATAGACGACATCTTCGTCTTGTAGAACTTCTCATAAGCCCTAACAGCCGAAGACACGAGCGGGGCAAATTCCTTCGCTCCCTGCGAATTGGATATTGCGGACAATCGCTGATTCATTACCTGACGCAATGCATCTCCACGATCCGCTCCTTTCGCTTTAGAGTTAATTTTCTGCAACATTCCTTTCTTCTCCTTGCCCCCCTAGTCTGGGGAACTTATGTTATAGAATACAAAAACAACTCAAGCATTCTTAACCACCGTAAAGAGCTAAGCCGATAGCAAGGCTAACACATTCTATAGAACTCATTGATCTAAAACCCATTCGTAATCAGCTACCCCGCCAGAAACAGTTAAAGCTAATTTGTATTCTCCATCATCAGCCGGAATTGCTGGAAGCGCCTTTGTTTCTAATAAAGCCAGTCTGGGAAGTACTGATAGTTTAACTTCACTTAAAAGATCTCCTAAATCAGTTCGTTGAATTCTTGAATCAAGAAATAAAACAAAATCGCCGCCACGTTCTGAATTAGTCCTCTTAGATGTAATCCAGTAAGCCGTACTCGGAGTACACTTTAACTTTCCGTTGACATCTTCAAATTTCCAAGTAACATTATTACTGTCTGTGTAGTCAGATAAATCTTTTGATCTGTCATCCAACAAAACTTCATGCTGCTCTATGGTGAAAACAGCGACCGAACCATTAGCGGCAAATCTAAACTCAATTCCAAGTTCAGGTCCAATAGGGGAAGCCTCAAATATAAGCGCCCTCTCTCTAGGACTATCTGCCACTGCGCTTGTATAATCTAACGTTAAACTGTCAAAGATATTAGGGCGATCGGCTATATTTCCATCGAAAGGTAGGTTGGGGGGGGAAACAGCTATGTTGGCTTTACCAGTTTCAAGAAAAGCTAGTCTAGGAAGTACCGATGTTCGTATATTAGACAACACATCTTCTACGTCATAACGCTGGCTTAGTAAATCTAGGAAGCTCCAATAACCTCCGGCTCCTCCACTATTACTCACCTTTTGCCTAACAAACTGCCTTTTACTTGGGGTTAAAGTAACAACATCATCTGTTTGCGAAAAGCTCCATACAGTTCCGTCTACTGATGTAAAGTCGTCCAAGTTATAAGTTGTTCCATTCCAAATTCTTTTCCGTTCATCTAGGAGGCCGAGCACTCTAATATCAAATTCAACATCCCCTTCTGCTGAATTGGAAAAATAGCTAAGCTTCGTAATCTTTGCGGTATCTGTCGGAGAAGCCGTTGAGTCAGAGCTTACATAAAGGATAAAATCCCCATAAGATATAGCGTTCTTTGCATCTTTGACATGAACCGATATTGAAGTAAAAGCGTCTGGAACATCAATACTATTTCCATCAAATGAAGCATTAACTCCTTCCTCAAATACAGTAGCGGCTTTGGTTAAGATAAATGTCAAAATAGCGTTTATCTTTGCTGGAATTGATTTTATAAATGAAATGAACGGAACAGAACCAGCCGTATACTTTTCTTTATTTTCAATAAGATCATCAGCAGAGAGAACAATGTTTCCAACTGTTCCATCTACTGCTTGGTACGTCGTGTCATATAACGTAACTTCGCCAGAATCATCTAAAGAGATAACTGTTTTCTTCCAAAGATATTTTCCCTGCGGAACTGCTGGCTTCTGTTCTACCCACGTTCCCGGAGCGGTGGTATCGTTGTCTCCAACAGCATAATAAACATGATAGCCGCTAATACCGTTTCCATCGTTACCGTTCTCTCCTCTAGCTCTTACTCCGGTATCTTGCCCGTTGATAAACCAGTTATCATTTCCACCAATACTAATATCTGGCGTACCACCATTCTGACCTTGCGCAACAATTCCGGTATCTTGCCCGTTGATAACCCAATGAAGATTACTATGATCAATAGAGACAGTCGGAGTACTACCATCACTCCCCTTCAGAGAATCTAGCCATTCTTGTAGCGTTCCTGTAAATCCTTGACTTTTCGCAAGAGCATACGCACTACCGGGTCCTACTGGTTTTGTCGCCATTACTATTCCTCCACCATTACTATTCCATCAGCCGTCATTGATACTTGGTCAACTGTCGGAGTACCGGGAACACTATCATCATAATTAAGAATACCATCAGCATCAAGTGTGAATTCAGGTAGCGGCTCTTCTCCAAACAGAACTAAATTGCCGTCTTCATCAAACCGCAACCTAAACCCACTAGGAACATAATTCTGTAAATAGTAGTCAAGCGTTCTTTTCGGTAGCGTATCACTAGGAGTTTCACCAATCAATAACTGCAATAGGTATTCTTCAGGGTACTGACTTTCAGGAATAAACTCAACGCCAGTCAAAAGACATAAATAGTAACCAAGCGGCCGGTTAGGGAGTATAGCTCCCGGAGTTTCTCCGCAGAGCAACATCCAGTAATACTCCCACGGCTTTTTTGGTAGCGGTTCTGTTGGAATTTCTCCAACAAGATTCATCATTAACACTTCTAAATCTTTCTGGTTCACGCATTACCTACTAACCGTTCCACTCCGGATCACTATCAGCATTCTTATGCTCTTCCAAATCACGGTCTGCAAAGAGATAATCCCAGATCATGTCAGCAGTCCACTTCGGATGCCGTTTCTTCATTTCATCATAAGTTCCGTTACCCATTGCATGAGACTTCCAAGCGTTAGGGTATTGCTTCTGCTGAATTGCTTTGCTGGAGCGAACTTCTATAGCAGGGTCATAACCGTCATGCTCAACTAACGATTTCTTCAGTTCTTCTTCAGCGTTAGCTTCATCAAAATAAACCGTGTCTATACAATCACCGTTAAGGTAAACATCGTAAGGAACACCAGCAGATTGGATACTCGCAGAAGACTTTGCCTTCTTTCCCATCCTCTCCCACTTGCCGCCGTTATCTTTGTACATGGTGTTACGGTCAATCGGTTTCCCTTTAGAATCCTTTGCCTTCGGATCATTCAGAAGAATAAACGAACCTTCAGCTTCGGTTTCTGATTTTATCTGGAGCAGGTTTACTATTTTCTGTAAACTGCCGGATAGAACCTTGTCTTCTTTCACATAACCAATCTCATTCTTGAAAGACTGTAGCGCATCTTTCATCAGAGCCTGCGGAACCTTCTTCAGTTCAAGCTCAATCTGCTGAAAGGAACTGCCAGACTTTAGCTGCTTAACAATACGGTTACGCAACGAAACTACTGTCTTCCGATTCTGGAGCTTCTCTGCAACTGTAAGCGTTTTTGGTCGAACAGAATGTCTTGCTGTAGTAACCTCAATAGCTTCCTCTCCTTCTTCACCTTCCGGCTCAACTTCAGCACTACCTTCCTCACCACCGCTCTCCGCACCTTCTTCAGTCGATTCTTCAACAACTTCAACTTCTTCGTCTTTTCCAAGACCTCCCGCTGGTATTGCTTTAACATATTCAACTGCCTTAGAAACATCAGAGCCGGATTCGTTAAAGAGATCGACTGCCAATGAGCCATTCGGAAGCATCGACTCACCTTCAGCAACATCTTTCTGAATAAGATAACCGTCTTCCAGTAAAAAAGAAGCCGAATCGATTACAACGTTTCCTTCTGCAACAAGACCTTCTCCTTCCAACATAGTAACAACAGCATCTGTAAACTGCTGACGGAAGTCTCCCTGCTCGTTTCCACCTTCTCCAGCAGTCGGAGCAGTCTCAACGATCTCCTGCCCTTCTTCGGATTGAGGTTCTCCGCCTTCCAACATTTCTTCTGATTTAATTTTCACTTTAACTCCCGAAGCCGCCAAAACAGATTCAGTCTCGGAAGCCTTCTTTTTCTTTTCTCCCCATTCACGCACAAGCCCCCTCGCATCTTTAGGCGGCAGATCAAATCCAATTAACTCGCTATAAGCTTCATCAGCAGTAAGCTCGTCAGAGATAAGCTCATGCTTAATATCACGAACGAATCTGCCCGGATATTTCCTTTCAAGTTCAGATGACCGCAAGAACACCCGTGAACTGGTAAGACCCATCGCATTGTTTTTTCTAATTTCAATCAGTTCAGAGTCATTACTATCAAGCCAAGTGCCCGATAACACGTCAATCTGATCTTCCGCAATTCCGAGTTCTATAAGCTTCTTAACTGTTTCCTCTTTAGAGAGAAGCCCGCCTTCAAAGTCCTCAACAACAGACCAATATTGATCTTCCAACTTTTCTCCCATATCTTCAAGGATACGCAGAGCAGAAAGCCTGCTCTCAACACGCTTCTTTCCTTCTCCGTCCTCTATCCCTTCAATTCCGGGAGATTTTTCTTTGCCCTCTCCTTGATTCTGAACATTATCAATAGAAGGTTCCTTCGGAGTAGCTGGAACTTCTTTATTACCAAGAGAACCCTTATCACCCTTTTCTGTTCCTTCATCTTGCGAAACTTCAAGCTCCATTCCATCATCGTCCTTCAGAATTGGCTTAGAAGCTGGCACTTCAGAGGCTGCCTTCTCGACAGCTTCTTTATTCTTCTTCTCATCATCGGCGGTAGCCCCAACTGCCGGAGTAGCATCTGCTTCAGACTTCTCCGCAGATTTAACTCCAGTCTTCGCAACGCTAGTAGTCTTTGAAGCAACGTACAGTCCTTCTAACTTTGCTACCAACGGAAGGAACAGTCCTGTCTGATCTGCTTTCAAAGAAGCGATAACCTTTTCTCCAATCTTCTGCTTGTGAAGCTCGGAAGCAATAGTAGTCATAACCGCTTCAGGAACTGCCGGAACAGAAACATAATCCCATGAAGTATGCAGATACGAGTCAGGGTCAACGTCTGAAACAAGAGCCGGGTCATAGCCTGTCAAATCATAACCCGATGTAACCGATAACGGAACTAAATCTCCCCACCCACGGCTAGAGATTCCAACGTAACTTGACTTCAAAAGATTATGGATAATGTTTCCGTGCGGAGTATCGAGAATATCCACCGACCCACGCACAAAGTTATCTTTATCAATGCGAAAGTCAACAACCCGGTGGGAGACATCGGGAAGATGTACTGACTCTCTGTCAGCGTGATCTGCTTCTCCGAAAGCACATTTCAAATCACGCATCTTGTGCATTTCGTCTTTGTTGTTAAGTAAGTTCTCCCAGAGCTTCCTTGAGAAAACCATACTGTTTAAGGTAGGGCGATCTGCGTAAGCAAGAATTACATTTTCCAGCCGGGACAAAACTCCTTCAGCAGTAGACCCTGTCGGCTGGTACTGCTTAGAAGCAACAAAATCTTTTCTGCTCATAACAAGCCCGGACGGAGAATGAAGCGTATCAAACACCATTCCGGGGGTCATCCACTTTGCAACAATAAACTTCTTTTTAGAATCTGCCATTTCTATACCCTTCTATGAAGCCTTTGCCCCATCCTTAATTGCCTTAATAACACTAGCAGTATCTGTTGCTATGTTTGCGGTAGCCGAAGCACCTAGATCAACCTTCACTGTTGTTTTCTCACCGATCAACTTTGCTACAGGCTTCTCTAACATAAAAATCAACGTTACTGAACCAAGAAAAATCAACACTTCAAACCTAACTTCAACTCCTAGGAAAATAATGAAACAAGATACAACGGTCAAAACTAACCATGCCAGAAAAACCCGGCTAATCCATTCTTTCTTAAACTTTGTCCAACACCACTTCTCGTTTCCGGCATTGTAGTTTTCACTGTCTTCTTTCAATTTGTTATATTCTTCCTCACTGATTTCCATATTATTTTCCCATTAACTCCGGCAGTAACCGATTCAAAATCAGAATTGCAATAGCTCCCGAAAGAATAAGCAACCCGCTCTTAATTACCTGCATAACTAAATTGTTTGCTTTCATCAACGGACTTGCTTCAATATCATCAATTCTCTTATGGGCTTCAGATATTCTTTGTTCCATTTTTGATCTGATTTCGGAGTTGTGCATAACAGAAGCTTCGGTCTCGGTGAGCTTGTTTTCTATTTTGAAAATACGTTCGTTCATCTGGTTCATTTGAATACTCAATTGCTTCACATCAGCAGAGACCTCTTTTATTGATTCAAGTATTAGCTGTGTTGCCAACTTACTGTCTTCCAAAATGCCACCTCTCTATAATTTCTTTAAGCTCGTCATGGTCAACAGAGAACTCATGCATTCCATCTTGAAACGTATCTAGTCTACGGTTAATTTCATTAACCGTTGACCTTATCTCCGACAATGTCGTAAATGAAACAAAACAGGTAGATAGCAACACAAACAGAAAAAACAACAACCCAACACTATACCATAGTCGGGTAAATATATCACGGTTCTGCTTAAGTTTCACAGCCCCCTCTCGCAAACCCTCTGTATTTTAACGAGAACGCCTGTGCGTTCAACATCATTCTTACTAGCCATACTCGCACATACCTCGGTAACATTACTCTGTTTTCTGGTTCAATGGAATATACACTTCATTAACTATTATTTCTTTAATCCCTATATCCCGCATGAACAAGAAGTTTGCTAAATCACTTTCCAGCAGTCTAATACCCTTTCCCGGTACTAGATAAACCCGATCTAGTGGAGCTATAGAACCTTGTATAAGCACATCTGCCGACATAAATTCATGGTCTGCATAAACATTTGCTGTTGAAAGCTCCGGCAGTTTTTGATTATCTTTACTAAGAATATAGTCCTGCGAACTAACAACACTATCGACATAAACTGGAAGTCTAACATCAGTTTCTGTATGAGCCAAAACTTCAGGCTGCTGTTGAAAATCAGCATAACTGACACGCCTCGGTCCGAGCTTCGATGATTCTATTTTAATCTTTCCGTCTTCAACATCTGTCAAACTGTTAATAGGTGTCTTCAAACTCATGACTTCGTCTTCAGAAAGTATTCCAACTTCTGAACAGATGCTCATATAGGAGTCTTGATCTCTTGACCGAAGCAGAGAGGCTTCTACTTCTTCAATTTCTACTAATCCCTCAACAACATCAAATAATTTCTTTGTATCTATATTACTATTACTCAACAGTTCTGATAAATACTGTTCCGCAAGGTATTTAGAGTTGAACGGAACCTTTGCTTCCGTAAGACTTGCCGCCACTTCCTTAAAGACTTCAAGACCTTTCTTCAAACTATTTTGCTTCTCAATATCTTCAAGGGTTGAAACCGATGTAAAATTGTAATTCCAATCTTCTTTCTTAACATCATATCCACGACTCCGCAGATAGTAATAGTCTATCTGCTTCAACATATCCGCCGTCGACTTCACAAGAGTTTTAGCCGTTCTCGCAAAACGCTTCTCCCAAACAGTTGCTGGACTTTCAGGCGATAGAGCATTACTTCCACCACCTCCATCTTCTGCAAACCCAATTTGAGAGGGGCTAACTTTTAACGAAGCAAATAGTCTGCGGTACTGCTGCTCTAAATCCTTTAGCGCCTTAACATCAGTGTCCGATTTAATGTCCATTACTTCAACATCTTGTCTATTACTCTTGGGAATAATAAGCTCAAAATCAGTTCCGATACCTTGCGCTGACATTACTCCGTCAGAATCAAACGTTACTTTTCTCGCCTTCTTAAGCAATGCCCGGTAAAAACTATAGAGCTTAGAAGCATTCTTCGCCAGAACATTTTCTCCGACGTTCACTTTCAAAAGCCTGCGAAAGTTTGACTGGTCTAGACGCATCAACAACAGCGCATCTTCAATTATCTTAATAGACTTGTAAGGCTTGTAAGCTGCTGATAGATAAGAGGGAGCATACATAAACTCATTGTTCACGCCTTCAGCATTACTATTCCAGAGCCAGTTCCTTGATCTAGTTCCGCCTAAATCTTTATAGTATTTCAGTTGACCATAAACAAATTCAAATGGTTCATAATAATTTCCATCATACAAATATCCTAAACAAGTATTGTATATAATTATCGGAGTTACCGCAGTATAATCAGGTTCAAACGAAACATGAGCTAACTCACCTTTACTGCCATACAATAACTGACACGGCAAGTTTCCGTAAACAGTTATATTAAATCCACTTGTTAAGATAAAGTCTTCTGCTCCGATCTGCTCATGCCATTTATCAAGAAGTTCTGTTATCTTTTCATAACGTGAGAATGTTCGGAATAATCCTTGCTGCGGGTTCGGCTGAAAAGCGGTCTCCATTAACAAACCAACAGCAGAACTAATAACAGCATCTGACAACATTGACGGAGTATCCCGTTCGCTAACAGAGTTTCTTTTGGAAAACACTTCATGGTATTGAGTAGATTCTTTTAATCCCTTTAATGCTGCTTTTGTGAGGTCATCAATGTATAAATCTTTCTTTAAGAACGGAACGAGAGGGCTGTTCTTAATTCTTTCACGCAATCCATTAACTGGCATCGTTATCTCCTAACTCATCCAGTATATCTTCCGTAATCCCTCTGTCTACTCCATCAACATATTGGAGAATTACTGCTTGAACGATATCCGCTTTCGACATAAAGTTTTCCGTAGTGAAAATATATTCGTTATCAGACCACCGTATTTTAATTTCAGTCGGTAGTAATTCTAATTCTGCAACCTTTGGCCCTTCATCTTGATACCATGTAAGAGTTACCTTATCTCCCAAGACTTCACTGTCATCAGCAGTCTCAAACAGTTCAGGGAGTTCAAATAAGAAGTTATCAATAGAGAAGCTTTCCTTTTCATTGTCCATCAAATTACAACCTCTTCAGAATCATCAATGCTTCCAAAGTCATCTCCGCCTTCTATATCTCCCATTTCGTTATCTTCCTGCTCTAGTTCTGTTTCGGCTTCATCTGGAGCGATAGAATATAATACAGCTTCAATGACATTAGCGTTAAGCATGGCTGACGATAACAAAGTAAGCACTGCTTCCTTAAAAGACTTAGCACCGTTATCTTGTAAAGAAAATTCAAATTGAAAGAAGTGTATTGTATTCAAAGTGAGGCAATCTTTATCTAAATCCTGCGTGAACTCTCCTACTTCTTCAAGAAGAACACCATTTTCTATGTCGGTAGTCTCTATTTCAAACAACGAAGCCATGTATTTAATAAAATCAACCCATGTTTCAGTTTTCTTAAATACAAGAGTATCTATTATTCCAATAACATCTACCGAAAACAGAATAGCCATTACTTGTGCGAATACCCGGATAAAATCAAAACTATTTGCTATCGGATAAGAACCAGTAGATTCTAATTCTTCTATATCGGTTCGCATTACACGGACTTCATCTTCGGAAACATAAACATCTATAGAATCCGTAGAAACCATTATCCCAGATTCTTCTTCACGTATAGATACTTTTTCTTCAAGAATTACTGAAAGAGAGGGGGCAAGATATTGAAAATAAAGTTTAAGTAATTCAATGTCCACATATCCGTCCTGTTATCCGCATCAACTAAAATCAAAGTCTTCTGCGACGACTTCAATTATATGCATGACGTCTTCTTTGTGAAACTCATTTCCGGTGCTGTCAGCGCCTTCACCAGATTCAGGGAAACCGCCTTCTACAAGCTTAGCAAAGATTTCATCCGGGTCAGTGGTTCCGAAAATACCCGCAACATCTCCTGCCAGATTAGCAACGGTCTCAACCCAATCTCCAGAGTCTTCTATCTGTATGTTGTAATCTTTAGCAGACCAAGACTTCAGTGCAATTTTCTTTTTTGATTGAAGTGCCTCATCTTCTGCTTCCGCCGCCATAACAAGAGTGTCATGATCTATAGGGTTTCCATCATCGTTAGAAACTGTAGCACCTTCTGCTGCCGGATTATCCAGTAACAAGAGAACCTCACTAGCAGAGCCTGCACTTTCAAGAAGGTTTCCGTCTTTATCCAATATCTGGTAAGTCCCGTATGCCGGATTGCCGTCGAATGGTACTTCCTTACTCGACTTCAATACTTTCTTTGCAGCAGACGCATTTCTCCTTCTACTTTCTAATTCTTCATTTTCTTTCTGCATCCGATCCCAAGATTCTTTTGCCTCTGCTTCTGAACACCCGAACTCTTTCATCTGATGCTTGATGTATTCTTTCTCATCAACCTGCCCTTGCCCAATACGGTTTGCAAAATCCAACATACGCTTTGCGTGATCTTCTCCCGCACCAGACTTCATAAGAGAACTGTAAAGAAACTCCGCCCATTCATCGACAACTGAAACCGCATCTTCCCAAGACTTATCATGCTGATCAGGGCCGCCCCATACCCCGTAGTATAACTCACGAGCAGCATCATATTCGTCGAGATCTCCACTTTCAAACTTCTCACGGATTGCATCTTCCGTAGTATCGTTATAGGTAACACCAGTCGGAGACTCGTACCCAGCGGCAGCTTTCGTCTTCGCTTTCTTTGCTGACGCAGGTTTAATATAACTCCTACCGTCCTCTGCAATGATATGCCGAGCCTCTCTGTCAATCAAATTCTTGTAAAGATTCCAAGTCTGCTCATCGCTGTACTTCTCTTGCTCTTCCGGGGTCTGCCCCAAAATATCTTGAAACAACTGACGAACATCATCATGGTAAGCAAGGAAGGTCGCATCATCAGTCATATTCTGAGCGAACCGGGGGCCGTAGGATTCTTGATAATGCTTCATCTCTGAAAGCATATCTTCATACGATTCAAAACTGTCTAGTATGTGTTTCTGAATTGCTTCGCTTACTGCCTTCGTTCCGGTGAGAGTAGACTCAATCTGTTTCGCATCAAAGACCTTTATAGACTGCGATAATTTAATATCAGAAACCCCGCTTGACAGTGCGAAAAGGGACTTTAACGCACTCCAGCCAATTTTATTTCTTCCGTTCTGGAATACCGCATCTCCATCCCCGGATATTTGAGAAAATACATATTCTACCGAAGGCTTCAGATCATTCACAGACTTCAACATAAACCGTGATGGGATAAACTTCTTATCAGCCTCATACCGTGAAAGCATAGAGTAGTTCTGTCGAAGCTCCTGCCTTGCAACACCCTCTGACATAAAACTCGCAGAAGAAGCGATAACAAGACTATCATCGTTATTCATATTCGGAAGCGAGAGAAGCTCCCATTCCCGATTGTTGCCGTAAAGGTTATCAAAAAGAAGTAACGAAATCGGAGCATCTTCTTGATGTAGATAAGTTTTTCCAGCGGCATCTTTATAGACAACACCACCCTCAACAATTTCAAATGGGTAGATAACGCAATCAACAAACGACTCCCGATAACTGCTGATTATCTTGTTAAACTTATTCTTACTGGAATTACAATGAGAGAAAAAGGAGCAGATAACGGAGCCGACAGAATCAAAATCAATTCCGTTATAGATGTAAGACTTCATATCATCAGTAGTTCTGTCCGTTACAATTAACCGAGTCTGGTCATACCAACAAGAGATAACCTTATCTCCTTTCGATAAAACATAACCCCGATAACCAAACGGAGAACAAGAATCTATAAACTGCTTTTCCGCAAGACACGACAATATAGTCTTCAGATTCATTTCAATCTCCTGTTTTCAATACCACAACCCAGAACTCTTATCAGCCGCCGTAAGCCCGGAGCAGCGCATCAGCCCTTCTGTTGATCTCATCTTCAGAAGCTACCGCCGATTGTATCTGCACACGCCGTGCCTGCACCTGCTTGCGAACCAATGAAGCATTCGCTTTCTTCTGCTCTTCCAGTTCAGATTGAAGCTTCTTGTTCTGAAGGACAAGTTCGGTGATCTTCTTATTGGCAATACTGACCTTCTTGCTTGCTTCGATTTCATCATTCTCATCATCTTCTTCCATCGAAGCAATCTTCCGCTGGAGCACTGCCATTTTGCTGTTGTAAGCCTTGACAACTTTTTTGAAGTAGTCAACATCGATCTGGGAAGTTACCGAATCCAGATACTTGCCAGAAGCAACGCCCTTCTTCTCAAAGAACTTTTTATTGCTGTCAGCAACAACAACAAATTTCGGATACCCGCTGGTCTGCATGAGCTTTGCATCGAACACATACCCGCTGTTGCTCATATAGGAACTTCCAATCTTCGTGAAAGTAACAAACTTACTGTTGTTCAGTCCCTTGACGAGCGAAGCCTTAATCAGCGTAACTGCGAACTTCCCGGACTTACAAATGTAAGCGCAGTTCTGATCTGTCAATACAAAAGTCTTATTGATCAATCCGGCAATAACCGGGGACTTCCGCAACTGTTTAGCAGACTGAACTTTCTTTCCCTGCTTAACATCGACAGGCTCGTCAATGATAGTGTAAATAACATCATCAATGTCTTCTTGGGTAGCGTCAGGGAACTGTTTCTTCAACATAAAAGAAATCTTATCCCGATTGTCTCCTTGATCAAACATGGTCTGCGCCTCAACAAGCATCTCTTCCTTCATCGACCGGATCGCAACAACCGCTTGGACCAAAGCTCTAACAGCTTTGCTGGTATAGAGCTTCTTCCCTTCCGCATAAAGATCAATTCCGGCGGCGGTAAGCGTTTTCTGCTTAAACGTAACCTTGTAGGAACTCCCGGTGTGAGCCATTCCTGACTTCAGGGAACTGAAAGCCAGAATATCTGCTCCAACCGAACCATCAGGGGAAACCTTCTCAATTTCGATAACAGCTGCTTCAACATCTTCCCCCGATTCCAAGACATCAGGAATTGCCGCTACTTCATCACCAAGATCATCAGTCAGTTCTCCCGTTTCCTTAAAGTTGTTTCCGGGAGTAGTCGGCGGGGTTCCGTCATTTTTCAGCCCACCGGGGGTCTGCTTTGCAAGTCCGGCCTTTCCTTCGTCGGAAACGTCGCTCCCGGTAGCGATACTGTTATCCGGGGAAGTTTGAATCGGTTTTCCGTCAGGGCCTAACGTGTTAGTAGTTCCCTTGTCTCCATTATCAATTCCATCAGTCTGCGCTCCAGTATTTGACCGAACCCTACGCTTCCGGCTAGCCGACATAGAAGCCGGGCCAGCGTCAGGGCCGAGGCCGCCGTTTCTGGTAGTATCCCCAGACATAGTATCAATCCCTTCTTCGGTGAGAGCATCTTCCGGTATGTCTTCTTCGTCAGAAAAATCACCTTCTTCAACTTCCACCTCAACGAAGTTTTCACCATCCGGGGAAATATGAACATCGCCGTTGTCGTCGATTGCAATGAGAACAAGACTGTCTTCCGCAATCTCTTCTAACGGCTGGCTTTCATCTTCTGACTGAATCTGAAAAGCCGATTTAATTTTTCCAACCTTAATCTGGCAGTTGTTCAGAAACACCGAACCGGAACGGATAAACTTCCGCAAGATATTTACTTTAGAGTTCATATTCTTTTCCCTTTTCTTTGATTGATTGACAGGCTCTTCGCTCCTGACTTCTTTTTCAAAGGCATCAATGCCTTCTTTAATTTTAGGTTCAAAGTCCAACGTATCTTCGGGAACTGAAACCACGACACCGGAAGGGCCGAGAAGTTCTTGCGTATCAAATAACGCAATATCATCTGACTGGATATAAGCATAAAGCTGATAGCCTTCTCCAGACTGGTTCGGTTCAAGGGTTATCGAAACTTCTGCATGACCGGAAGGATCTTCTTCAGTTTCTCCGTCGAGAGGGAAAAAGAGACTGCCACCAACGTATGCCCGATCTCCATCCCAATCAACATCTCCGCCATTGCCAAACAACGACTGACCAAGCTGTTTCAAAACTTCTTCAATAACTGCGGAAACAGATTCATCCAACGTTTCTGCGGAGGCGCTAGAGGATAATCTTTTCTTTTTAAGCATTTACTTTTCTCCCTGTCGATGTAGTATACAAGAACAATCTTACGATCATTACCAACAAGGAAGATTAGGAAAGTTTAACTATTGGAGCCTTTCTCTCATTCTGTGCTTCTTCTGTTATATAAGGGCACAGCGGTTCCATTTTTCTAGCCAAGCTAATGAAAGTCAGTATATCTCCATCCGGTATGTTTTTTTCACGCAGAGTAGCGACGATAGAATAAGGCTGGCTATGGGTCCAAAACCAACAGTCTTGAATTAACTTAACAAAAGACCCTTCAGGCCATTTTATTTCAGATTGAAAAATCTTCTTATAGACCTTCAACCAAGAACCAAACTCCTCCGTCTTCAATGCTTGATTAACTGGAACTGGCTGCGGCTTCGGCTCATCCTCATAAAGCATGTAACCGAAACCGTTTTCCATCATGTTCTTTTCAAACGCATCGTACTTTTTAAGTTGGTGTCCACGCTCTAACAACTTTCCTCTAGGCATATAACCTCTACTCGTCAGCAAGATCGGCGGCAGTGTACCCGGTCTTAGGAATAGTTGACACCCAATCGTCAACGTTCTTACTGTCTTCAGGGCTAAGCAAGTAGTGGTCGTCCCACGAACTGCCGTGCTTTGCCCCATACTTTTTAATACGACGAGTGAGAAGGTATTTCTTATCGCCAACTGCTTCTTCCGCAAGCTGAATCATGTCAAGAGGGGTTTCACCGTTTTTATCTTCAGCGTTCACATCAACGCCTTCTTCGAGCAACAGCTCCATTACAGGCCAGTTCTCCTGACTTGCTGCGTAATGAAGGGGAGTACGTCCTTCTTCGTCGGTATTTTCAAGGTCAACACCCAAATCATAGAGTAACTTTACCATGTCAAAACTTTCATTTTCGATAGCTGTAAAGATAGGCGGAACTCCTGACGGGTCTGTGTCGATTGATTTTCCTTGATCGATTAAGTCTTCTCCGATCCGCTTTGCTTCTTTGAGATCGTTTTTCTTAACGGCGGCGCCTAACGTAATGTATCCAGAAGCAGACTGAATTGAAGACTGTAACTCTTCTGTCCAATGGTTTAGTTCATCTCTTGCCTCATCTTCAGTGATGCCCAACCGTCCTTTCAGTAGTTTGACAACTTCATTCGGAGTAACTTCTTGGTTCTTAAACTTCTCAAAAATTTCTTCTGATCCAGCATAACGAACCTTACTCGATTGTACAGCAACTGATTCCGAGACATTCTCAATATCCGATTTTTGAAGGTAGTCATAAATCTTACGAAGCTCTGCCGAGTTCAGTATAGATGACGGATCATTATCATGGTTATTCAATTCAGCCGTAAACGATTTATAGTTACTACTCTCATTGTAAGCCATAACCAACGCTTCTGCGGATTCTGAAATGAGATCAAACTTTGCTGCTAAATCCATGATAAACTTCTCTTCCATGTCAATAGCAGACCGCAACTTTTTTCTGGAATCAATGCTATCATCGGAAGTGATTATTTCTTCATAAATACTTTCCCACGCTTCTTCACCGATTGCACCAAATCCGTCAATTTCAAAGCTCGCCTTAGAAACAAATTGAGCAGCAGACGGTGTATCCAGCGCAAGCTTCACAACCTGCTTCAAAGAACGGTCTGTTACTTCAAAGTCAGAGTTCTGTAGAATAGCCTTTGCCTTTTCTATAGAAGATCGCACAAGAGAGGCTGATGCCCGATCTGTAACAAAATCATGTCGAACAGCATCATTATATCTTTCATCACGCTTGTTCACCATACGATCATAAATCTTTTTGGCTACTCCCATAACGTATCCCCATTCAGCGCCGTTCGGAGTATGCCCTTTCTGCTTAGTAACTGATTCTTCCGCCATACCCCAAGCCCGACGGTGGGTGTCGTCTTGGTTCGCCCAACCATTGTATTTCTTTTCGCAAGTAAGAAGATTCTCCAACGTCCTCCTACAACCCTTCAGCATATAGTATTGAAACAAACACTCATTGGCGAACTTCGCATCGCACTTCAGTTTTACAGACAATGCTTTTATCTTCGCCTGCCGAGAACCCTTACCAATTGCTGCAATAGCGCTTCTAATTTCATTCCAGTTTCCAACAACACGAGCATTCAGAAGCGGGGAGTTGTAGAGAGTAAGACCGTCATCAAGAATAAAGGCAGATTCCGTTTTAGAAGCCTCTTTTATAAAGTCCCATGCTTCTTTTTCGTCCGGCGTCAACTCCTCTTCCTGCTTCTTAATAAATCCAGCTAATGTCTCCGAAGCCAGCATTACTGCCGGAGTAAGTCTAACTGAAAATCCAGACCCTTGATAAAGAGGGCTACCTTCCGATTGATTCATAGAAAACAGATAAGCGTTCTGGAGCGAGTTACATCTAACAGTCTGGCTATCTCCGTAATGCAAAACAAACGAACTGCCCTGACGGATAATCAAGTCCCTGCTTTCAAGAGCCTTCGCAGATTGAATACCTTTCAAAGCTCTCATAACCACCGAAGATTTCTTTGCTCCACCTTTCACTTCAAGAAGTTTGATCGGCATATCAACGGGTTCAGATACTGGTAAATCTTTTCCGGTAAACATAACCTTAACATTCTTGTCGTCTTCAATAGAAGCGACCGAACCCTTAGTTCCTTTCGGAATAGATATCTTAATCTGCTTCTTCAGTTCATAAGAGCCGTCATCGTTCATCTTCAGTGCTTTGTTCGGAACACGTACCGGCTTCTTAAAACCGCTTCCGTCAGCAAACTGAATCATGCTATCTGTTGTCGATATTTTCTTTACCAGCTTTCCAATCTGGCCCGCCTCAACTTTAAGTACAACATCGTTTTTGAGGGTGATCTGGTCTCCTACTGAAATTCCCTTCTTTCCCTTCAGAAACTTAAAGGGGTTTATGTCCTTCCCGGTAGAGTACGATTGCACAACAGAGCTTCTCACGTTCTTCTTCAAAGAAGATGTAAGTCCCTGCTGACTCCTCGCCAATCGGTAGGTAACTTCCTTATTCCAATATGCAAGGAACGGCTCCAAAACTTCACGTACTGCAACATCATCAACTGATTCTGTCGTATACCCAGAAAGAATATCTGACGCAGTCTTTGCAAGAAGAGCAAACTCGGTGCGCATAATATCAAGAGCTGTTTTATAATCGTATCCTTCAGTTAATTGTGTCTTCAGCGGGTCTAGGTCTACAACTTCTGTTACCGTGTTCGGATTCGCAACCTCTTGCCCAAGCTGAATAGCAAGTTCTGCTATGTCGTCATAATAACGGTTAAAGCACCATTCGTAATCATCAGCGATCCGGTGAACATTCTGCCAATCGGAGCCATTCCCAGACTTTGCATTCAAATGAATATACTTGACATCATTGCCGACTGCCTTACAAAGAGAGGCCAAGTATGCAACATCTATATCTTTCGGTACATCAGGGTTCTCTTCTCCTTCAGTTCCAACTTCGCTCTTAATAAACTTTTTCTGCTGTTTAATGAATTTCGCAACAGTAGGTCCAAGTTTCGCAGTAGGATCAATTGCCGGAGTAGGGGAAGCAACTGCCGTGAACTTGAATATCGCTTTCTCCGGTGTTCTCTCAACAGAGTATTCAGGTCCGAACTGCTTCCACATTGATTCTGCGGCGTCGAGATAGCCCGTCAAATAGAATCCGTTATTGTAAGATATTCCGTACTGCACTTCAAGAGCAGAGGACTTCTCCGTGATAACTGTTTTCCCACCGTCATCAATAATTTTACGAATATCAGCAAACTTATTCTTAGCCTGCTCAACAGCCGGATCAACAAAATCTTCATCAGACTTAATTCTCCGGGACTGCGCAACCCTATCTTTGTTATTTTTCTTATCTCCATTCAAATCAGCTGTGCCGTCAGGAGCATCGTATAATACAGAATCCGCAAATGCCTCTAACGGATTCATTCTGGAACTATCTTCAGAAATCACTTGTACACTTACCGCATCGGAATTAAACACAGACTCCTGCGGTAAAGCGATCCGTGTACCGTCTTTCATCTGGAACAAAAGCTGCGAACGATACGGTGAAGCCGAAACGAAACGAGCTTCTCCAAAGTCTTCACCATCAATAGCAATGCTAACAACAGCACCGCTTTTCAGAGCCTTCAGCTTATCTTTAATCTTCTCTAAATTATCCCACATTTTAATTGCCAGATAATCAGAGTAAGCAAGAAGCCGATGAGCAGAATCAAGAAAGTCTTCTTTCCCGGTTGAATCAAAATAGGCTTCTAGTATATTGTAAACATCACGCTGATCCGAAAGTCCAAGGTCTCTTCCAATCTCATACATGGAAACTTCAGAAGCCGAGTAAATCTTACCGAGAACACTTGAATCGAGTTCTTCAAAATCTTTCGGAGAACTTTCATCAGCTTTTCCTGCTATCTCGCTCTTAATGTATTTGTTCACATACTGTTGCTCAATCTGCGCTACTGTCTTTTCCATAACTGCTACCTCATTAAACTTTTCATCATCCGATCCATTTCACGATCTTCATCAGCGATGCCGTAATCTTCAAAGTCATCGCCTAGTATATCTTCTAGTTCGGAGTTTGTTTTAGAGCCCTGCCCTATCATATCAGTATACTCTTTGTCATCTTCAATTTGTAGCCCATCATAAAAATCGCCGTCTCCAGACTCTTTCATTTCCTTAGACTTCTGTAAAACGTCAGCAACTATTAAATCTTCTGTCGATAGCCCCTCTCCTGAAACACAAGAGAATGCGGCACCTACCATACCGTCTGCAATATCCTTTTCTGAAACACCGTCAACATGGGTTACTTTTCCTCCCGGACCTTCCTGCGGATTATAGTCAAGTTGTCGAAGCTCATCGTAAAGTTCTTCATACCAATAAGTTTCAAATATACCTTTCTTAATTAAGTACGATACCAATAAATAACAAGAAGCGTCTTTATCCACCGAAAGATACTCCACTACTTTTCTAGGTCTACCACCATCATCCTTTGCGCTATATTCGTATTTCTTTTTTAGAGATTGCGACGCAAGATTCATAAACTGAATATCACCAGAGATATGTCCGATAGTAATTCCAATGTCAGACATATAATGAACAATATCAATTACTTTCTGAATATCTATTTCTTCAAAGTTCGGATCATGCTTAATTCGTATCTGCAACAATCCTCTAAACTTCCCGGTAATTGCTGATTTATAAACCGATCCAAATCCAGTACTATCGTTCTTTCTAGACAAGTCAAAGTGAATGTAAACGGGTTGCCCATCCTCATAATTTTCAAGTAAGGTTTCTTCGTCAATGTAATCCTCAAACGTATCGTCTTTACCAAGCGTTAATTCTATAGCTGGTCTATCTATTGGATTCTTCAGAGTATTGTTTCTGAAACAGGATTCAAGAATCTTCAAGTTCTTAAAAAGCTTTCCTGTTCCACGTCTCGGAATACCGGATATTGTTTTTAGAGCATAGTCAATATCTTTTCGGTAGAACTCCAACAAATCTATAGGCACATACTCTAACTTCTGCTCATTTTCTTTTATAAACTGTTCAAAAGTAATTCCCTTTGTTTCATTCACTTTTGACTTATATTCATCAGTGGCTTCTTCAACAATGAATGGTTCAAAATCTCCGTTGCCCGGAAACACAGCCTTTCTAATGGGGGAAAAAGCTTGCGGCTTTACCAGATAAATAGCTGAACGTGCAACCAATGTCTTGAAAGTTTGATCTGGAGCTTCAGCCTGCTCAACTTCTCTTTCGACAAAAGAGGTCTGCTCATCTGACGAACTCATCAGCCCATAAAATCCATAACCCTTGCCACCGATAGAGAATGTAGTTTTTCCACGAATCTGAGCTTCAAGAAACAACTTACGAGCCTTCTCAAACTCCTGCCCCTTTGCGGCCCGAACAAAGTTACCTTCATCAAAAATTACGCCATAGAGATCTTCACCTGTCATGTGGCTAACATCGGCTCCCCAAAACAGATTCATTCCCTTAGTAACTAATTCAGTATTGTTATTCTTGTTTCTTTTAGCATGTTCTGTAAAGTACGGTATCGAATCATATATTTCAAGTAGCTGATCTATTCCTGTTGACTTTGCTTTTTTCTCTGATATTGAAAGCCAGATAAACTTTAATGTGGTTGTTGGCGATAGATTAAATAACACCGGAAAGTTTTCATAGCAAGACATTTCATATCGAAGCCTAAGAAACAAAATCCTTGCGGTATATGTTTTTCCATAACGATATGAACCATGAAAAATAAACTTACTATACTTCCCATTCACGTACCGACTGATTACTTCCTGCCAGTATGGGTAGATAGCCTTGTATTCTGAACCGATATAGTAAGGGTCATTCAACCACTGCTCTATCGGTACTATTTTTCGGATCTGCTTTACTTCATTACTCATTATGCCAGTTGACTGATAGTGTGCTCAATCTGCTGTCTGCTAGTAGCACCTACAAGCCTTGAAACCTCTTTACCGCCCTTAATAAAGATAAGTGCCGGCAACGAAGATACATTATAGGCAACTGCTATTTCTTGATTGGCTTCATCAGATAGGTTTACTTCCATAAGCCGGAACTGTTCAGTCTTCTCCAGTTCTGCGATTACCGGGCGGAGAGCTTTGCAGGCAGAACACCAATCAGCACCAAAGTCAACAAGAACTATACTATGAGTTTCGCATAACGTAGCTAAACTGGATTGAAACATTTGGCTGTTTGTCAAAACTTACTCCTTCTCTCCTAAATAAATAGCAGTGTTCTTAAATATCTGCGCAAGATCATCTGAATAAGAAAACCGCTCCTTATTCAGAACGATAGATGTAAAGATATCTCCATTGTCATGACGCTTCGTAGCGGCTAACCAATCTGCAAACATTTCAATTAAATCAACAAGATTCATATCACGGATACCGTTTTCAAAGTGCTCCGGGTGATGCCGATAGGTTGCGTAATGATGAGCTAACGCAACTTTCATTTCTTTAAGGAAAATCCTATATTCATCAGAACCGTAAGTCGAATCTTTCAGCTTCGGAGTATATTCATCAAATATCTTTTTCTCCGGATCACGCATTTTCTCTTGATCATGCTGTAAAACCCTCTGGTACAATTCATTTCTGATAGTACGCAGATAACTTTCAACCTTCTGAATATGAGCTTTCGTATCTTCGGTCGAATCATAAGGTAAAGCCTGATCACTCATTGGGGATCTCCTAAATCAAACACTTCTGGTATCTGCTTCCGAACCGTTTCATATAACGGAAGCATAAGTCGGCGCATATCTGGGTGTGCTGCTTTTTCAACACCCCTCAACTGAAAGATATGACGCCACTCCCGGAAGTTTGCTTTTACAATAATTTCAGTTTTCGTACAGTTCGGTAAAACACCTCGTGCACATTGCGGAGACTTACCCTTTGCCAACAATTCAAGATATTTAGATTCTGCCTCAATACACGCAGATACCCACATTCTGTTTTCCGGGGAAGCTTCATCTTCTGATATGTCTCCCGGCCGAATGAAGGTTACTTGGTTATCGTGCTTGTCTGATCCGTAATTACAATAGCGGGTAGACTCTTGCAAGAAGCTACAGAGACGGTGACGTACAATTTCATGGGTTATTCCACGGTCTGTTATAAACTTAACAACCATGTTTCCAAACTCAATAACCGCCAGATGATTACGATTAACAATACTGGCAATAAACTTCTTGTGGCTGTCAGCAGTGATCTTATCTTCTGACTTATACGCAGTTCTCCCTGCAAGCTCAATCATTCTCAATTCTCTTTTTACTTCAGTGTCTGTAACTGGATAAAGAATCTCAAACGACTGCGGAACTATCTTCATTCCGACAACTCCTCAACAATAGCCAGAATATCATTCGCCTTCATAAGCAAATGATCCTCATCATTCAATTCAAGGGGAAGACCGGAGTACTGATCATAAATAATCCTCTGCCCAACCTTCAAATCAAAAGGAAGGTTATTTCCAACTTCTGCTACTTCAGCCATTTTGAATTTCTTCTGAGCACTTTCAGGGATAATAAGCCCAGACTGTGTTTTAGTTTCCGCTTTAATGATCACCTTAACAAGAACCCTATCATCAAGCGGTGTAATTTTCAACTTCATTTCTTTCTCCTAACCCTACTGACTGGAATTGAACCAATGATCTTTACTCCGCAGTTCGTGTAACCGCTTCGTAACGTTCTACCGATTAAACTACAGTAGGAAAATCTCTATACACTAAAGGAACCGTTACCAGCAGAAGCTGCGATCTCTTCCGGCGAAACAGTCTGATCTGCCGGGACTTTATTGTCCTTTTCTTCCGGCTCCCTCGGAGATTTTGTTGCTGCTATCAATGCGGCAAACCGGGAAAGAGAATCAATATAACCCTTTGAACTGGCCATCAGCTTTGCTATTCCCGCATCAATCGTACTCTTAGAAGACAAAAGGAAAGCTGAATCTTTCGCATAAGTCTCATCTTCAAGAAGCTTGCCAATCGAATCTTCAATCCGCTTCGACAGATTCAAAGACTCCTGAACCCGCTCGCTGATTGCCTTAACCGCCGGCATCATCTGAACAGTCTCTTGCATTACTGACTGAACCGCTCCTCTTGAAACCAAAGCCAAGTCCGCCCCCGATATGCCAACAGCGTTCTGGTCTTCCTGATCAATCAACGGTTTATCCTGACTGACTTCCGCATCAACATTCTTCTCTTCCGGCATACTACTCTCCTTTAAGGTTTAATTTCTCTCTGAATAACTATAAACCAATGATCAACAAGTTTGATAGGCTCGCTAACCACTATGTAACGCTTCCTCTTGAATACAACAACCATACCCTTTTTCAATAACTGTAGTAAAACATCTTCTCCAGTAGTATCTAACACAACTGACGTGTCAGACACTACTTCAAAATCTCCGCTGTTAATATCTTTCGTAATTTTCTTAAATCTTCTCACGCTAGGAAACAGTACCTGCTTCCCTCTCAAACTGTATAAGAAAAAAATCAAATCGCTACCAAACAATATATAATTAGAAAACAAAATGTTCTTAATATCTACTGACATTCCATTAGCATAAGAAAGAAAACGAAGCAGATCAACTTTTGCTGCTTCGTCTTTAGCATCGTCAATTTCTGTTTCACCTGAATCCAGCACTTGTAACCCTTTTCTTATTATGAAACCAATAGAAGCACTCAAGAAGCGGCGAACTTAATTCATACGCAATATCGTGAAGTAATGCCACCTTATCTATCTTAATACACCTCGAACTGGCTAACCGTATAAAGTCGTTTACCTGTTCTTCTAATTCAAAAGAGATAGGCTTTTCTATCTGAACGTCGTTCAGTACTTCATCGTCTCCAACTATTCTTCTTTCTTTAGAAATATAACCGGAGGCTATATTTCTTCCGAGAGTGTGAACAAACGTTACTAATGGTCCGAAAGATTTATTATACTGGCCTTTCAGTAAACGCTCGCAAGACTCAAAACAGAACTTATCAACATATTCCTCTTGATCTACTATCTTCTTAGCATAACGATGATAAAGCCAATTTCCAAAGTTAGTAAGCTCTTTAAGAAATCTAGCTGAAAATCCTTCAGTAAAATAAATATCAATATCCGCTTTCGGTGTTTCTTTAGCAGTGGACAGATCACTGTCCGAATCATTTAACTGATCATCAAGTGTAGAACGACTACCCCACTGCATATACCCCCCTAATTTTCATTTAGGTTCAACGAGAACAGTTATGCGTTCAACACCATTCTCTATAATGATACTCTATAACGCTCTAGGAATTGCGTCTATTATTTCCTTATAGATATAGAGTAACGTGTAGAAATCATCTTCCGTCCTCACATACTGCTTCATCTTCAGCCACGGCATAACCACTTTCGACATATCCTGCTGTCGAAAAACTTCTTTGCGCTTCACTATTACTTCTTGCAAATATCGATCTACCCCAGAACGTAAATACTCGAACGGGGTACGTACCATTGTATCAATAACCGACTTATCTGTTTTTTGAAAGTAATCATTTATAGCCCTATCAAGTCTGCCGTAAATGTCAATATACTTTTCTTCTCCCTGAAACAAACAAACCTCAATCTGATTAAGTAAGTTCCTCATGTGTCCGTGAGAAGCAAAGACTATCTGATCTATTGTCTTTTCCTGTAGAGTTATGTTCTCCTGCTTCAACACTTTTTCTACCGTTTCTTTAAGAACAGATTGACTAAACGTGTAAATATGAAAGGTCAAGGAACGAGACAGAATTGTCGGCAGTATTCCATTTTCTTCTGTCGAAACAAAAAAGAAAAATATATTGCCAACAAAATCTTCTATGTCTTTTAACAACTTTCCCTGTAATTTCTTGTCAAGCAAGTGAACTTCATCGAACACTACTATTTTCCAACCGTCAACCTCTTGAAAGATAAAATCCTTAAACTGTTCAAAATTATCTAAGAAGCTAGTGTCCCCAGAATCTATTTCCAAAAAGTTAGGGCTGCTAGTAAGGTCATCTATTTTAAGTAGCTCATGTCCAAACGCTCTTACCGTACTTGTCTTTCCGGACCCAAACGCTCCTAATAAAACATACGTGCTGAACGCTTCTTCGGGTCTCGCAACAACTGACTTAAAATAGGTAGTAACTTCTTCTTGTCCAACAATATCTGATAATTTCTTTGGAGCATATTTCGCAGTTAATTTTGCTTCTTTAATCATTTCTAATAATTTCCTTAAACGATACTTTTTTATTGTCTACTGTATCAAACCCCTGCGGAAACAGTAGTCGAAACCCGTCTCCTTCAAAAGAAACCAACCCTAGCTCGTTAAGAATCTGAACTCTTTCTATAACTAAATCAAAGTCTCCGCCTTTCTTTTTCAGTCTAGGCTCATCGTCGAACAATCGGTGCTGGTAGTATTGATTATCTATAAAAACTTTACAGTAGCCTTTAATCATCGTACTCCTCCGTTTCATTTCTCGCTACCGCTCTTTCTTTATCAATCTCACCTTTCGCATAACTGAATACACTAGAGATACCTTTAGATTTATACTTCTGGAGAAATTCTTGGACTTCCCGCTCCTTCCCGATCTGCTTAAAATCGAACCTGATATAGTATTTACCATTTCGTAACTTATCTTGTGAAAACAAATGTCGAAACTTCGGCTCTATTTCAACCGTGTCTCTAACCATGATCGTGTACTGTGCCAACATTTCTCTTTGCCCCTCCAACATCTATCGTAAGCTCGCCGTTTACATCTTGTACATCAGCATCAAGTAACGACGTGCCAAGCAACTCTCTATCATTCCTTAGTTTTGTCTTTACTAAACTGTAGATAATCAGTTTAATTTCATCAGCAATCGAATCAGATATTTCAACCTGCGCCATTATCATTTCATATAGTAACATTCAGATTACCTTAATTCTCGCAGTTTCGTGATTCTCATATTTGTTAAAGACAAACCATGCAAAACAAATCGTAGAAGATGTACACGGAAGTCCAGTTCTACCGGAAATAATCTTTACCCGCTCCGAAAAAACAAACACATCTTCAAGAAAACCAGCATCAAAGAAGCACCTCCGCTTTCTACTTTCAAGGAACTGAATACGCTGAAACATAATCACTTTCTTCTTTGCTTCCGTTAATGCTTTCTTCAAAAACAATTCACTTTGATTAAACGGTGGGTTCATAATGATATAATCTGGCTGATCTTCTGGTATCAGATGCAAATCAAAATAATTCATACACGCAAAACTTTCTCGATCCCCCCCTCGGTCTACAATATCACAAGAAATAATTTTTTCTGGTCCGATCCGCTCCCTAACAACTTGTGTGATGTTTCCAGTTCCGACAGCTGGATTAAGCCAACACGATTCAGCCGCTACTCCATAACAATCCTGCCAGTTCTCAAAGAACTCTCTCACTGCATCCTTCGGAGTTAAATAGAAGTCATCATTAACTCTAACTTCCGGGTTGCTTGCAAGTAACGACCTATTGAAACTTCCCAAAATCACTTAACTCCTATTTGATAGTAACAAGACTTTTCTTTATGGGTAGCCAAATCTCTACCAATAGTGATACTGCTCTTAAATGCCGATTCAACATAGCTTTTCATTGTCGGCTTATCTAACCAGTCTCCAAAATCATGCATTGCTGTCGGCTGATAAACACACCCAGTGACTCCAAACTCACGGAATTTCTTAATAAACTTAACAGCAGACATTCTGCCAGCATCATCATTATCTGGTATAACTACTACATTCTTGTTTAGTTTTCGCATCTCTTCAAAACACTCATCCTGTAGAATGTTCGTCATCATTGCTATTGCTGGTACTTTATAGTAAAGGTATAAATAAATATCTTTTAATCCTTCACAAACAAATAACGTGTTTAATCCGGTTGTTCGGTAAAGGTCATCAAGGTTTCCAACACCTAACCAATTACAGACCCTCGGAGTTTTCTTCGGAACATTTCCTTTAAGAATAAATCCGTAATGTTCAACTCCGTGTTTAATAGGGATATAGTAACAAGGGAAACCAACTTCCCTAAACATCTTCTGATTATATTCTGATAATTCTGATACAAAGTTTCTTGCTGGAACTATCTTCACTCCACGCATCAACTTTACTGTTTCCGTGTAGTAGGGTATATAGAATGAAGGTAGCTTATCTAACGGAAGCAATGAATGGTAGAATGACACATTCGGCATACATTAAGAGTTCCGGTACTTCTGAAAAGTTTCTTCAGATTGACATTCTGAACAAACCTCATACCATGTCCCAGACTTCCCTTGAATACTCTTAAAATGCAAATCCTTCTTTGCATCACGAGCCTCTGCCCACGTATCCCGAACCGCCTTCACTTCCTCGCAGTGATCGCATATCAGCTCAAACTCGCCGGATTGATTGTCTTTCTGAATCATACTACAGCACCTGCCGTTTCAAAGTTACCGTTTTTACTAAGGTCAATTTTACGCATATCTTTTCTGTTTCTACAAACAACACAGTCAAATACCGTACTGATATAGTTTAAGCATTTACCACAAGAGTAAGAACCAACCCGTGTTCCATCTGTAGGTCTGATAGGATTTATACATTTCTTTGATAGATTGCCACGCTGACCGGGAATTGTATACCTGTATCTGGTTATTTTAATAACTCTTAACACAACTATTCTCCTTCAACATCAACTTCAAGGTCTTCAAACTCCTGTTCTTGCTCAACAGCTCCCAACGGATTAAAGTCAATCCAGCCCTGCTCCTCGGTAGTATAAACAACGTTCTGCTGATTGAAGGCATTGATATAGTCAACACCCTCTGACCCATAAAATACACCAATAACATCCTGTTTAACTATTTGAAGCATTTTACCAGCGTTAAACTTTGCGCACATTCCCCATGCCGGATTCGCAAGGGGCTTCATCATCATAAGAACTGTAAACTTCTGCCCCTGCACTCCAGCCTTGTACTTAAATGGCAAATGTATTTCTTTCTTTTCTCCCATCTTGTTAGGAACTGACCGAAACACGCCGCCTTCAAGAAACTTATTGAATGCTTCTTTGCCAAGCTCAATAGGACAATTAAACGTCAGCCGAAACAAGAAGTACAAATCACTGAACGTTGTCTTGACGGTCTTCTCGATTTTCACACAAGAGATCGAGTTCATCTGCTGGTTTGCTTTATCCAGCGGAACATCTGTCAAGGGAAACGTGAATCCAAGAACCGCAACATCAAATCCAGCGTAGCAAGAAGGGTGTAGTTCTCCATCAAACCTACTATAAGTTGACGCAGTTATTCTACGGAAACTTCTGTAAAAGGCTTCATCATTGTTGTCATCATTTGGATCGTCAATAAGTTCAGAGAGTTTCGATAGATACTTTCTGATTAACAGTTCTTTCGATATAAACCGTGCATCTTCCTTGTATTGAAAGTAAAACCGATAGTAGTACTGCGGAGCCGTATTCATTCGCAAAGTCTCTATTACTTCACGATCCGGTGGCGATACTAATTCCCTTGTACGCAGAAACTCTAACTGGTTCCGGTGTATTCCGTACTTTTCATTTTCATCGGTTATCTCTTTACACTGACCGCAGTTCCAACAGTGAAACTTCTCTTGTCTTCCTTCAGTAGCAAATGTCTTCAAATTAAACGGAAGCGGTTCAAATCCCGCCTTCATCTTCTTGAATAACTTTACTCTAGGATTTATTTCTAAATGCTGGAATGGGTCCTTTTCATCTCCAAACTTCGGGGGATTAAGAAAAGTAGCCTTCGCATCAATACCAAGTTCTTTCATCTGCCGTGAAACTTCAATAGCATATTCCGGAGCCTGCCAAGATTTAACACGTCCTTCAAATATCGGGTTCATAAGTAACTTAATACAATCACGCCCCCAAGCCTGCAACAACTCCTGCAAGTAAAAATGTTTCCGATCTGAAAGCCTTCGTATCTGAATACCACGATTCGTAAGAGGCTCGTAAGGCCAGTCCCACGCCAACTCATTCTGATGTTCAAGCCAATGTTTGTACATCTGCACCCGGGGCCAGTAGTACAGCGGTGTTGCTACTTCACAAACTAATCCGGTAACCATTCCTTGAAACCTTGCACCTGACAAAATCTTATCACGGTAGTCAAGCATTTCAAAGACTTCATCGAATCCTTCTTTGAAATCTTCCGGTGTTTCAAATCCCGTTTCGATCCACCCGAGCTTAAATCTAGTAAACCTTCTGTCAAGTGCTGCCTTCGATGCGGTCATAAGTTCATGCCTAGAGAGATGTTTATTCAAAACCGTATTTCTCATACGGTCTCCCCATCCCTCAACAGCCAACGCTATATTCCTAGCACCTAATGCTTCCAACGTTTCAAAGTATTTCGGTTGCCATGCAAGATTATCTGCTCGCATCGCAATAGAACTGATACGATCAAAGTTGCGGTATTCTTCAAGTAACATATCCCCATAATACGAAGGGAAGTTACTGTTTAATGCCCAAGCGTTAATAACTTCAGTCATGGCGGTACGTTTCGACACATTGAAACCACGCTGTAATTGCTTGAATGGCCTTTCACGGAAAGGACCTTCAAGCCAACCTACTGCGCAGAACGTGCAACTTCCGCAACTTCCGCCGCATCCTTGACCAACACGTAAATCTGACCGGGTCTGACTAATCGCATAAGGGCCCTTTCTGGTAAAATCGCTTGACGTCCCGAACACTTCTAACGGAATGCTATGCTCCGGCTTAACTGCGTCTGGAAATCCTGCCTCGTGTCCTTCGTACTTCCACTGCAATTTTCCATCTTCTACAAATGACGTGTAATGATAAGCCCACGGAAAGTATGCTCCCGGGACACTCATAATATCTGCAAGAAACTTTTCTTTATTCTTTTTTATTTCCGATCCGTAAACTAATGCCTTCTTCAGTATTTCAACATTATGACGCTCTCCAAGGCCAAAACACGCAAAGTCTACAACATCTGCCAGCATTTCTGATTTATAAAAAGAGATACCACCTTCCCATACAATAGGGTAACGACTGTCATGGATACGCTCTTTGTGATAAAGAGGAAAACCAATCTCATGTAACGTAAGTGCCGCTTGCATCGTGTCTGGCTTCGGAGTTGCTATAGAGATTCCAAGAAAATCAAAGTCCTTAACATCATGACCGGAAAGCCAGCCGTATATTTTCGGAACCCCTCTTGACTTTGCTGAACGCTCAAAGGTACTGTAAGGGTCGAAACAAATATCAACAAACACGTCTTTTAATTCTGGTGCAAATGCTATTATATTCTTTAACATTGAATGAGTTTCAGCAACTTGTCTATCTGCAGCACCTTCTGGATTCGGGAAGTAGTAAAGTATTTTTATACTCGCCTTATCAAAATCATCGGGGGAACCCCACCCCATATCTTCTATACGATGAGCAGATAATCTTGCATGGCAACCGAAATACTTTGAAACATTTGCAGCATTAGGTGCTAGGAATCTAGATTTGGCTGTTGAGGGATGGGGAGACCGTCAGAGAAATACGGTTTTGAATCAACATCACTCTCAGCATGCACTTATTACCGCAACCAAGGCAGCAATTT